>MDTB01029914.1_pt1 | contig 17673 bp, 19 predicted proteins | sample 811161 | NCBI WGS metagenome assembly MDTB01 (sample SAMN05326650, study PRJNA326480) | marine metagenome | isolation source: seawater | place: Mediterranean Sea | collected 2009
CAACAAGACTTGATGCTAATTATATTGGAGCTAGTGGAGAAAAAATTGCTCCTGTGATGATTCATAGAGCCATTCTTGGCTCATTAGAGAGATTCGTTGGCATCCTATTAGAGGAATATGCTGGAGATTTACCACTATGGATGGCTCCTGTACAAGCCGTTATATTGAATATATCTGAAAACCAAGCAAATCATTGTGAAGAACTAGCTGATGAACTAAACTCAGCAAACATAAGATGTTCTGTAGACTCAAGAAATGAAAAGATTAATTATAAAGTACGTCATCATAGTATGATGAGAACCCCATATTTACTTATAATTGGGGATAAAGAGTTGAAAGACAACCATATATCAGTCAGGACCAGAACTGGCGAAGATCTGGGTGTAATGAATGTTGATAAATTTGTAAAAATGGTAGAAACTCTTGTAGATGAGAAGAGTAAAAATTTAAATATCAACCAGGAGTAATGTTATTGCAATTAATAAAAGAATGAGAATGAACTCTAGGATAAACGTCCAAGAAGTCAGACTCATTGCATCTAATGGCGATCAAGTTGGTGTAATAGACACGGCTAAAGCCTTAGAGCTAGCCAAAGAAGAAGAATTAGATTTAGTCGAGATAGTGCCAAATCAAACTCCTCCAGTATGCAGGATAATGGATTATGGTAAATATAAATTTGATAGTCAAAAAAAAGCTCATGCAGCAAAAAAGAAGCAAAAACAAACTCAAGTAAAAGAAATTAAGTTTAGACCAAACACAGAAGAGGCCGACTACCAAGTCAAGCTAAAAAGTTTGATTAAATTCTTAAATGGTGGAGATAAAGCTAAAATAACTATGCGTTTTAGAGGCCGTGAAATTGCACATCAAGTTATTGGGCGTGATTTTCTTGATAGAGTACAAAAGGATTTGGATGAATACGGAATAGTTGAGCAAATACCTTCATTTGAAGGAAGACAAATGGTAATGGTTATAGCGCCGAAGAAATAAATCCTGTATACTTATATCGTTTTTAAGCTTAAATAAGAGGAAGCCAATGCCAAAAATGAAAAGTAATAGTGGTGCAGCAAAGAGATTTTCTAAGACACCTTCTGGAGAAATGAAAAGAGCGCAATCCCATCGCAGGCATATTCTCACTAAAAAAAGCACTAAACGCAAGAGACATCTTAGAGATGATTTGATAATCAGTAAGGCTGATAAGGCTCTAGTTAAAAGGATGTTACCATACTAATTTAGGAGATAAACATGGCGCGCGTAAAACGTGGTGTAGTAGCACACGCAAGACATAAAAAAATATTGAAACTTGCCAAAGGTTATAAAGGAGCAAGGAGTAAAGTATACAGAGTTGCTAAACAAGCTGTCATAAAAGCAGGACAGTATGCATATATAGGCCGCAAACAAAGAAAAAGACAATTTAGATCTCTCTGGATTACCAAAATAAATGCAGCAGCTAGATTAAATAATATGTCATACAGTCAATTTATGAATCAGTTAAAAAAAGCTGATATTTCAATTAACCGTAAAATGTTGGCTGAATTAGCAATGAACAATGCTGAAAGTTTCACAGCAATTGTAAATTCTATAACTAACCAAAAATAACTTTTCCTTTACTCTGTGTCAAAAAAACATACTTCACTAATATCAGAACTTAGAGGTAAGTTAAAGACATGTGATTCTTCACATGAACTATCTAATATCAAATCATATTATTTAGGTAAGAACGGTATTCTTGCTGATGAATTTATAAAATTAAAAAGTGTCAAGCTATCAGAAAAAAAAGAACTTGGTATGTCATTAAATATTCTAAAAAACGAAATGCAAGATTTAATAAGTCAAAAATTAAATCTATTGAGTAGTGAGAATGATAAAGATATAAAAGCAACGGATGTAACTCTGCCTGGAAAAAATATTTCGCTAGGCTCAAGACATCCTATAGCTATTACAATTAATGATATTATGGATATTTTGGGAAGCTATGGTTTTACATCTGTTGAAGGACTTGAAATAGAAGATGAATTTCATAATTTTGAAGCTCTAAATATTTCCGACAACCATCCTGCAAGAGATATGCATGATACCTTCTATGTTTCTGATAATAAATTATTAAGAACACATACCTCATCAGTTCAAATTAGATCTATGATGGTTGCTGAGCCTCCTTTAAAAATTATGACACCAGGGAAAGTATATAGATGTGATTCCGACCCAACTCATTCTCCAATGTTTCATCAAATTGAAGGTCTACATATAGATGAAAATATAAATTTTGGTCATCTCAAAGGAACATTGATACATTTTATTAAAGAATTTTTTGGTAAAGAAATGCAAATACGTTTTAGACCTTCTTATTTTCCTTTCACAGAACCGTCTGCGGAAATAGATATAAAATTCAAAGGTAAATGGCTGGAAGTTCTAGGATGTGGAATGGTTCATCCTAATGTTTTATCTAACGTTAATATTGATAATAAGAAATATACTGGATTTGCTTTCGGATTGGGTGTTGAAAGGCTAACGATGCTAAGACATTCGATTACTGATTTACGTATGTTTTATGATAATGATATATCTTTTTTATCACAGTTTAAGGATTTAAAATAGCTATGAAAATAAGTTTAAACTGGCTCAAAGAATATATACCAAATATAAAAAAAAATAATATTTTTGTGAATGAATTAACAGCACTTGGTTTAGAAGTTTCTAGCGCCAAAAGAATAAAAAAAGATACAATAATTGATATTGACATGACACCTAATAGAGCCGACTGTCTATCTATCATTGGTATTGCTAGAGATGTCAGTCCACTTTATAATAAAATTGTCAAATATCCTGAATGTGTAAAGTTAAACCAATCAAAAACTAACAATCTATCAAACATTAATAAAAGTATATGTCCTGCTTATAGTGCGCTTGTGATTATGGGCATTGATAACAAAATTAAAACTCCTACTTATATTAGAACTAGACTAGACGCTTGTGGTATTAGTTGTATAAATTTTATAGTAGATGTTTTAAATTATGTGATGCTTGAAGTAGGGCAACCTATGCATGCATTCGATAAAGATAAATTTGATGGAAAGGTTTGCGTAAGATATGCAAAGAAAAATGAAAAAATAAATGCATTAGATGGAGAAGAATACTCTTTATCAACAGAAACCCCTGTAATAACCGATAATAAAAGTGTACAGGCTATAGCTGGCATTATAGGTTCAACTCAATCGTCTGTTAATTTAAAAACAAAAAATATTATTATCGAATCTGCTTTCTTTACTCCTAGTATAATTCGTAAGACGGCAAAATCCTATAGACTTCAAACTGATGCATCTTATAGATTTGAACGAGGTGTGGATCCTGAAATAAATAAATATGCTATTGCTAGAGTGCTATCAATCATAAAAAACCATATGAGCATCAATAAATATTATTTTAATAATATAAAAATCAAGAAAATTGCTAATCATGTCGGGAAAACTGTTAAAATTCATCCATCTGAATTTAGTCAGTTGCTAGGAACGGATATACAATTAAAATTTATAATAAAAACTTTAAAATATCTTGGTTTCAAGCCAAAGATGAATAAATCATTTATACAAACTACCGTACCTAGCCATAGATTTGATATTAATATTTCTCATGATTTAGTAGAGGAAGTCGCAAGAATTTATGGCTATGATAATTTCAAACCTATCCTTAAAGTTGACTCTATTTCTTATAAATCATCCAAACTCAATAAAATTAACTCTTATTCGAATATCTTAACTTCCAGAGGATACAATGAGGTCATATCATTTAGCTTTCTTCCTAAAGGTTCGCAAAAAAAATACTCTGAGAGTAATATTATTGAGATTATGAACCCAATATCTTCGGACAAGTCCGAAATGAGATTAACATTAATTCATAGTCTTCTGCGAACTTGTCAATACAATCATAGTCGACAACACTATAATGTGAAACTATTTGAATATGGAAAGACTTACAAAAAATCTTCGAAATCTAAAATCATTGAGCAGAATATCCTTGCGGGACTAATATCTGGCATTAATTCTGAATTGAACATCAAGAGTGAACAAAAAGATTTAACATTTTTTGATCTCAAGGGTGATTTGATATCATTATTTCCAAATTTATCTTTCAAACCTTCGATAGATTCTTCTTATTTAGATAAATCATGCCAAGCTAATATTTATCAAGATAAAAATATTATTGGGTATTGTGGAGAGCCTAAGAAAGAGATTTATCATCTTTTTGATTTAAAAAATAAGGTTTTCTGCTTTGAGATAATGACAGATAAATTAAACAAAGAGGAGTCTATAAAATATTCGAATATTAGTATATTCCCGAAAATCAAGAGGGATTTAACCGTTTTAATTGATGATAAAATTTTAGGACAAGATATAATAGATGCTATAGAAAGAAAATCTTTTAACTATATGATAAATAGCAAAATAAGCGATATATTCTATAATGAGGCAGAATTCGGCCCTAGCATGAAAAGTATGTCATTCGAATTTATATTTCAAGATAAGAAAGGGACGCTGACTGATAACACTATTAATTCTGAAATGGACAAGATTTTTTCTTTTATCAAACAAAGTTTTAAGGCAAAAATACGAACTTAGAAGAGAGAAATGACTATAACAAAAAATTCACTTGTAGAAATAATTCACAATGAAGTCGGTTTTAATAAGAGAGAGGCCAAAGAATTTATTGAAGAATTTTTCGAAATAATCAAGAAAAATCTTGAAGAAGGAAAGGATATTAAATTTTCAGGTTTTGGGAATTTCGTACTTAGAGATAAAGTTGCAAGACCAGGCAGGAATCCAAAAACTGGCGAAGACGTCCTAATAAGCGAGAGACGGGTCGTTACATTTAAGTCTGGCTTAAAACTAAAGCATAAATTAGAGGCATATGATGGAAAATCCGAGTCCTAATCAAGGTATTAATATTCCCAATAAAAGATATTTTACAATTGGCGAAGCATCAAAGATATGTGATATTAAAGCACATGTTTTAAGATATTGGGAACAGGAATTTAAAGAGCTGGACCCAATCAAAAGAAAAGGTAATAGGAGATATTATCAACAAAAAGACTTAATATTAGTTCTTCAAATCAAAGATTTACTACAAAATCAAGGTTTTACAGTTGATGGTGCTGTTAATATGATTAGTAGTGTAAATGAAAAAACGACTGAAAAACCCCATAGTCATTTGGTCAAACAACTCAAATCAGATCTTGAAAATGTATTATCTATTCTGAAAAAATAATATGTTACCATCCTTTAGGGAAAAATATAATTATCCAAAATATCATATAAATAGAGTTGATAATATGCGATTCTATTCTGTTTCAGAAGAAATTAATGTACCGAGTGTAACAAGTATTCTTAGGAAAACTCGCTTATCTGGCTCCAATGATGATTGGGCTAGTCAAACAAAAACAGTAGCTATAGATATTGGTAATTTGATGCATAAATATTTAGAACACTACATATCTAAAGATGAGGTATTCTATGATGTCTCAGTTAACTATGATATTGCTAAGAAACTAGCACATATAATTATAGATAATTTTATAAATGGATTAGATGAAATCTGGGGATCTGAAGCCTCTGTTTTATACAAAAATTTATATGCTGGAACAATAGATTTAATTGGAATAAGTAATGATAAATTATCTATTATAGATTTTAAATCATCATATAGAAAAAAAACTAAAAATGAAATGGATGAATATTTCATTCAATTAGCTGCATACTCAGTTGCACATGACTGGCAACATAACACTAATATTGATTCTGCAACAATCTTTCTTGCTATAAGAAATGGAGACTTTGAAAAGACAACAATTTCATCTGATGAGTTTTTCTATTATAAAAAAAAATGGTTTGAGAGATTGGATGCATATTCACGGTTATTGGAAAAATAAATGATAAATGTAGAAGAAATATTGGAGAATAATAAACAAAACAGCAAAAGATTTCATGAAATCCGGAGGTTGGTTTGACTATGATATGATGACAAAACGTTTAGACGCTATTACGTCAGAGTTAGCGCTTGAAGATAACTGGAGTGATAAATCTAAATTGATGTCTTTGCAAAAAGAGCAAAAACAAAAACAAAGTACTCTAAATACACTAGATACAATCAAAGATGATATTGAATTGATAGATTACACAATAACATCCCTAATAAAAGATAATGATATTCATGACAATGCTGAAATGATTGAAGAAATGAATGTTTTACTTGTTACCATAGGAAAAAAACTTGATTCATTAGAAACAACTCAGATGTTCAAGTCAAAAGAAGATTTTAATGATGCTTATATTGATATTCAATCAGGATCAGGAGGCACAGAAGCGCAAGATTGGGTAGCTATGTTGCTTAGAATGTATTTGAGATGGCTTGAATCAAAAAACTTTAAACATGAAGTTGTTGAATTATCTGAGGGTGAAGTTGCTGGTTACAAAAGTGCAACCATTAAAGTTAATGGTGATTTCGCCTATGGCTGGTTAAGAACTGAAACAGGTGTTCATAGATTGGTAAGAAAATCTCCTTTTGATTCTGGCAATAGAAGACATACTTCGTTTGCGTCAGTTTTTGCATATCCACAAGTCAATGAGGATATAGATATACAAATAAATAGCAGTGATCTTAGAATAGATGTTTATAGAGCTAGCGGGGCAGGTGGTCAACATGTAAATACTACTGAATCTGCGGTTAGAATAACTCATCTTCCTAGTAAAATTGTTACTCAGTGTCAAAATGGTCGTTCTCAGCACAAGAACAAAGAAAGTGCAATGAAACAACTACGTGCTAAACTATACTTATTTGAAATTAATAAAAAAAATGAAATTAAAAATAAAGTTGAGTCAGAAAAATCTGATATCTCATGGGGAAACCAAATAAGATCATATATATTAGATGATTCAAGAATAAAGGATTTAAGAACAAAGCATGAAACAGGTAATGTCCAAGCAGTCTTAGATGGGGACTTGGATGCATTTATCGAAAAGAGCTTGAAAGAAGGGTTTTAGATGACTGAAGAAAATAAACTTATTTTAGAAAGAAAAAAGAAACTAGAGGCTATTAAGCTAGATAATAAGCCATATCCTAATGATTTCAGAAAAAAAAATCAATCCGAAGATTTAATCGCTAAGCATACTGATACCGAAAAAGAAATCTTGGCTGAAAAAAATATTAATGTATCTATAGCTGGAAGGTTATTAACTATAAGGAATATGGGCAACTCTTCTTTTGCTAATTTACATGATGAAGCCGGTAAAATACAAATTTATCTTCAAAAGAAGCAAGTGGGGGAAGAACAATATAATTTATTTAATAATCTTGATTTAGGAGATATTGTTGGATTAGAAGGTATTCTATTTAAAACAAAAACTGGCGAGCTGACCATTAATGTCGTAACTATCAGATTATTGACTAAGTCACTAAGACCTTTGCCAGAGAAATTTCATGGAATTGCTGATATAGAGATTAAATATCGTCAAAGATATTTAGATTTAATGATTAATCAAGAAACTAAGAAACTTTTTAAAACAAGATCTAGAATTATATCTTCAATTAGAAATTTTTTTAATGAACAAGAATATCTTGAGGTTGAAACACCAATGATGCATATGATTCCCGGTGGTGCATCTGCGAAACCATTTATAACACATCATAATTCACTAGATCTTGATTTATATTTGAGAATAGCACCTGAACTTTTCCTAAAACGCTGCATCATTGGAGGTTATGAGAAAGTTTTTGAGATAAATCGAAGTTTTCGAAACGAAGGCCTTTCTGTTAAACACAATCCTGAGTTTACAATGATTGAATTTTATTGTGCATACCAAGACTATATATATTTAATGAGTATCATAGAAAATTTATTTACAAATGTGCTTAATTCTATTGGCCTCAATTCTAATATTAAATATCAAGAGCAAGAAATTAGTTTTTCTAAACCTTTTGAATGTATTAAATTCTATGATTCTCTTGAGAAATATGCGCCTGATATTTTGATAAGTCAGATATGCGACATGGAATACTTAAAAAAATATTGTTCACAAAACCAAATTAAGATTTCAGATAATGCTTCAATTGTTAAAATTCATTTGGAGATATTTGAAAAAGTGATTGAAAAAAAATTGATTAACCCAACTTTTGTTACACATTACCCAACTGAAGTATCACCTCTTTCAAGAAGTTTCGACGAGTCTCCTGACCTAGTAGAGCGCTTTGAGTTATTCATAGCGGGTAGAGAAATAGCTAATGGTTTTTCTGAACTTAATGATCCAATTGAACAATCAAAACGTTTTAAAGCACAAGTTGAATTAAATGATGATGAAAAAATGAGTTATGATCAGGATTTTGTAACTGCTTTAGAATATGGAATGCCACCAACTGCTGGCGCAGGAATAGGAATCGATAGACTTATAATGCTCTTAACTGACAGTGCCTCAATACGTGATGTTCTTCTATTTCCTCATATGAAACCTAAGAAATTATAGTTTTTAGTTTTAAAAGCGCCTTATCAAGTGTTGGATAAGAAAATGGTTCGTCATTATCATGCGTATATATATTTATATATTTATCTATCACTATAGATATTTCTGATTCTTCTAAATATATTTTTATTTCATTTCCAATGGATTGATACTCATGATTATAGCTTTGAATAAATATTTCAATTTTTGAAATTATATAATATTTATCTTTTATCATTACATAAGTCTATAGCATAACCTATATATTTTTTAGGAGTTAAAGATAATAATTTATTTTTTTCTATCTTTGGAATCTTTAAAGAATTAATTAGATTATGCAAAATATCTCTTGTAACTTTTTTCCCTCTAGTAACTTTCTTGAGTAATTCATAAGAATTAGAAATATTATATTTCCTAGACACCATTTGTATAGGTTCCGCCAAAAGCTCCCATGAATTTTCTAGATCTTCATCTAATTTAGTTTTATTAATTGTCAATTTATTTAACCCAACCGAAAGATTCTCGTAGGCCAGAAAAGAATAACCAAAACCTACACCTAAATTCCTTAAAACAGTTGAATCAGAAAGGTCTCTTTGGAGCCTTGATATCGATAATTTGTTAGATAAGAATCTTAACATGCTATTTGCTAAACCTAGATTACCTTCCGCATTTTCAAAGTTTATGGGATTGATTTTATGAGGCATGGTAGATGAACCAATTTCATTTGCAATATTTTTTTGTATAAAATAATTTTTAGAAATATATGCCCACATATCTTGGGAATGTCCTATGAATATAGCATTTATATGAGATAAAATATTACTTATCTCACATATATAGTCATGCGGCTCTATTTGAGTTGTATATTTATTTTCATCGATTCCTAGGCTATTGATAAATTTTTTGTTTGCGATAGGCCAATTAACATTTGGAAAAGTTACTTTATGAGCAGAATAATTACCAGTAGCACCATTGAATTTTCCTTCTATCTTTATATTTTTTAGTTTATGGGATAATTTATCAATTCGATGATAGAAATTTAAGAATTCTTTCCCCATTGTTGTTGGAGTGGCAGGCTGTCCATGAGTATAAGATAGCATAATACATTTTGAAAATTTCTTTGTATACTTTTTCAGTATCTTTTTTATATCATCAATCTTATTTAATATTACGTTTCTTCCATCAGTAATCATTAAGGCATAAGATAGATTATTAATATCTTCAGACGTGCAACAAATATGTATATACTCTTTAAATTTCTTTAATTGAGATGATTTATCAAATTTAGACTTTAAGAAGTATTCTGTCGCTTTAACATCATGTTTTGTTGTTTTTTCAAAGTTTTTAACAATTTTGGCATCTTTAATATTAAAATTTAAGAATATATTATTTAGAAATTTTTCATCTTTAGTGGTTATTTTAGGAAGGCCAGATATTTTATTTAATTTTGATAAATATATAAACCATTTGATTTCAATCAGGACTCTATATTTTATGAGGCTATATTCTGAGAAGATATTCCCTATATCTTTGCATATTTCTGAATATCTTCCATCAAGTGGAGAGATTGAGAGTAAATCATCTTTTTTCATACCAACATTTATCTCAAAGATGCTATTATAGCATAATAATAATTTAAAATTAAAAATCAGATGAAAAAAACACTATATAGAACTGAACAGGATTCTTTAGGTAAAATTAAGGTTCCGAAAAACGCCTTATATGGGGCTCAAACTCAGCGAGCAATAGATAACTTTACAATTAGTGCTGATATTTTCCCCCCAGAATTTCTTGAATCTTTGGCTGCTTTAAAAGCTGCATGCGCAAATGCAAATTCTAAATCTAAATTATTGTCAAATAAAAAGGCTAAGGCAATCTATTCTAGCGCTATGGATATTCATAAAAATATAGAAAAATATTATGATCAGTTTCCGATTGATGTATATCAAACTGGTTCAGGAACTAGTACTAATATGAATATGAATGAAGTCTTATCAAATATTGTATCAAAGAAACTTAATACCAATATACATCCCAATGATGATATAAATAAATCACAAAGTTCAAATGATGTCATACCAACTACAATAAATATATGTGGTGTCTTATTGGCTTTAGAGTTGAATGATGCACTAGATTATTTAACTATGAGGCTGATAGAAAAAGAGTTTGAGACTAAAGATATTATAAAATCAGGAAGAACTCATCTCATGGATGCAGTTCCCTTATCTCTTGGTTATGAAATAGAAGTATGGAGAGAACAAGTTGTTCATTGCAATCAACCATTATTGCAAAGCGCAGAAGAACTTCAATATTTGCCAATTGGTGGAACAGCCATCGGGACAGGTTTAAATGCCCCCAAATCTTTTGGAAAGTCAGTTTGCAATGAGCTAAATAAAATCTATTCAAAGACTGGAGCAAAATTTACATCTAATCCGAATAAATCTGAGATGATAAGCTCTCAAAGTCATATCCTTACTATGAGTGCAGCTTTACAAAGAACCGCAAGCTGTCTCACAAAAATATCTAATGATTTGCGTTGGATGAATAGCGGACCAATCTCAGGACTCTCAGAGATTACGCTGAAGCCATTACAGCCTGGCAGCAGTATAATGCCTGGAAAAATAAACCCAGTAGTGCCAGAAGCTGTTTTAATGGCTATGGCTCAAGTCAGTGGTAACCACAATGCTATCAATATTGCCTGTATATCTGGAAATTTTCAATTAAATACTATGCTTCCGCTTATTGCACTAAATATGATTGTCTCTTTCAATCTTTTAATTAACTCTGTTTATTCAACAGCAAATACAATAGATACTTTTATTATTAATAAAGAAATCATCAACTCTAATTTAGAGAGAAATCCAATAATAGCTACTAAATTAAACGACATGATTGGATATGATTTAGCATCTAAAATTGTTAAAGAGGCTTATAAAACTAATAGATCAATAATAGACATCACCCAAGAAATGACAGATTTGACAAAATCGCAAATTATAAAACTACTCGATCCTAAAAAACTAACCTAGTTCGTATGATTGATAAAAACATAAGTGATTTGATTTTTATAAAATGGTTTATAGGCGTTATATTTTTTCTCATTTTTATTTTTATCCTCAACTACCTTGGCTTTGCATATACTTTAATAGATAACGATGCTAGCTATATTACAAGTTTAATATTTATTATCTTTATCTACTTCTCTGGAAAAGTTGGGATTGAATTATTTTATTTAAGAACAAGATATTTACATGTGAAAAACTTACTATCTATGATTCTTGAGGGATCTAAAAGTGATATAAATTCTATATTAAAGATATTTCAATATTCAAAAAATAATGATGATCAATCTATATTCTTTTATGTTACATCTAATACCGATAATGATTCGGCAAAGGAAAATTTTGAGTATTCGCTTACATCTAAACTTAATACTGGATGGCTGGTGGCAGATGGTCTCTTAAAGCTAGGGTTAATTGGAACAGTTATAGGTTTTATTATTATGTTATCAGCAATAACTGAAATTGATGGTTTTGATTTCACAATGATGAAAGAAATGCTTCAGAATATGAGTCGAGGAATGGAAGTAGCTTTATACACGACTTTGTCAGGTCTTGTGAGCTCAATCTTATTAACTATTCAGTATTCTTATTTAGAGCATTACACTTATAAAATATTCTATATAACCAACAATTGTCTATCTCATTTCTCGTCAGAGTTAGTAGATATAAATCAAAATGATTAGAAAGCATTCAAGATTTGACCCTTTCACTGATTTACTTTTTAATATTCTGTTAGCTTTTACTTTTCTATTTTTCATAATAATTTTATTTATTAATCCCATTACAAAATTTGGAAACATAAACATGAAGGCTGAATATATTATAACGGTTGATTGGAAAGATAGTTTGCCAGATGATATTGACCTTTGGGTTAAAGACCCTAATGGCGAGATTGTTTCATACCTAAAAAAAGATGCTGGATGGTTGCATCTCGATAGAGATGATCAAGGAATTATTAATGACAAAGTAAATATTGATGGCAAAGAAGTTATTTATTCTATTAACAGGGAAGTCGTAACTTTAAGAGGCATTATACCTGGAATATACACAGTCAATTTATATATGTATGACAATAAAAGTAATAATCCTGTAGAGGCTAAAATAACGATTGAGAAGGTTAACCCAACATTAAAACTTGTTTTTTTTGACACTGTCAGTTTAAAAAATAAGGACGTTGAGTTAACTATTTTAAAATTTAGATTAGATTCGGGAGGTAAATTTACCTCCATCCTATCTGAAAATGAAATTTTGACACCATATAACTTAGAAGGCTTGTAATGTTTACTGATATTATTGTTATAATAGTTGCTTTACTAATCACATATACTTATTTAATTTTTTTATTATTTAAAAAAGAATCTTTCAGAAAGATGATTATTCTGTCATTTTCGATAATTTTATTCTTTACTATTATCTTCAATAGCTTGATAAATATTTTGGGCTATCCATCCTCATCGGAGCTACCCAAAAAATTTAATCTGTTGTATGTCAAAATAATAAATGATGATATCTTACTATTGCTAGATGATCTCCGCTCGAACTCTTACCCGCGACTCTATATTCTAAACCATAGCCAATCTTTAGAGGATGAATTAAAAAAAGCATCTTTAGATTTGAAAAATGGTAATAATACTATTGGCGAGATAGATAGAAAAATTTCAAATAATGATTATGGCATTACCTTTAGAAAGGTCAAAAAAAATATTCCTGTCAAATAATATGAAATATATAACTTTTCTATGATAGAATATTCACAATTTTTTGAGAGATTAAAATATGGATTTTAAAGATTATTTAGATCAATCGGGCAATAAATATAGCATTTTCGATATAAAAAAAATAAATATAAATCATTTGCCATACTCACTTAGAGTACTACTAGAAAATTATGTTAGAAATAATAAGCTTGTATCTGATGATGTGATAGGAAAATTTGAATCATGGAATGGAAGCGTTGAAAATCAAACGGAGATAACTTTTTACCCAAGTCGAGTTATTATGCAAGATTTCACTGGGGTCCCTGCTGTAGTTGATTTAGCCTCCATGAGAGATGCTGTAAAGTCTTTGAATGGTGACCCTTCGCTCATCAATCCTCAGTGCCAAACAGATTTAGTTATAGACCATTCGGTAATGGTTGATCATTATGGAACAGCTGACTCAAAAGATTTAAATACACAGCTTGAGTACAAAAGGAATATTGAGAGATATAGATTATTAAAATGGGGACAAGGTGCTTTCAAAAACTTAAGAATCGTACCCCCAAATAATGGAATAATACACCAAATAAATATTGAATATATTTCTCAAGTCATTTTCAATAAAGATAATACTCTCTATCCAGATACCGTGGTAGGAACAGATTCACATACAACTATGGTAAATGGCCTTGGAGTGCTAGGCTGGGGAGTTGGAGGAATTGAAGCAGAGGCTGCAATGTTAGGTCAACCAATTCCGATGTTATTGCCAGAAGTTATCGGCTTTAACTTAACTGGTAAAATGGAAAAATCAACCACCGCAACTGATTTAGTATTAACAATAGTTGAGCAACTTAGAAAAGCCAAAGTAGTCGGTAAATTTGTTGAATTTTATGGAGACGCTTTGGATAATTTATCAATAGCAGATCGTTGTACTATTGCAAATATGGCGCCTGAATATGGAGCAACATGTGGTTTTTTCCCAATAGATGAAATGACTTTGCAATACATGCATACAACAGGCAAAGATCCAGAGCAACTAAAGATAATTGAGAGTTATTCAAAAAGAGTAGGCCTGTTCAGAGACCCTTCTGAAAAAATTCTTTATAGTCAAAGCCTAGAGTTAGATATTTCAACTGTACAGGCTTGCCTATCTGGACCAAAACGACCAGAAGATAGAGTAAATCTTGGAGATGTTGAAAAAACTGTTACAGCAGAAATTAAAAAACAGAAAAAAATTGAATCAACTGATAATTCAGGATTAGTTGATGGAGCTATCATGATAGCTGCTATTACGAGTTGTACAAATACTTCAAACCCTAGTGTTATTATAGGAGCAGGGTTATTAGCAAAAAATGCTGTTGAAAAAGGATTGAAGGTTAAAGATTGGGTAAAAACATCTTTGGCTCCTGGATCTAGAGTTGTGAAAAATTATCTTGAAAAAGCTAATTTAATACAATACTTCGATAAACTTGGTTTTAATATAATAGGTTATGGCTGCACTACATGCATTGGTAATTCGGGACCATTAAAGCAAGAATATATTGACGAAATTGCGTCTAAGGATTTAATAGTAAGTTCAATTTTATCTGGAAATAGAAATTTCGAAGGAAGAATTCATCCAGAAATTAAGATGAATTTTTTAGCATCGCCAATGCTTGTCATTGCTTATTCATTGGTCGGTCAAATTGGTTTAGATATATCTAAAGACAGTTTAGGTAAAGATAAAAATGGAAATAATGTTTATCTTAAGGATATATGGCCTACATCAGATCAGATTTCATCAGTGGTTGATGAAAACATAGACAGAAAGATGTTTACTGACTCTTATAGTGATTTATTTGATGGTGATAATAACTGGAAAAAAATTAATATAGCTGATTCTGATTATTTTGATTGGGAGGATCAATCTACTTATATTCAACCATCACCATTTTTTGAAAATATAAACGAAGACCATGGTAAGTTAGATAAAATATCTAATGCTTACCCTTTGCTTGTCCTGGGGGATAGTGTTACGACAGACCATATATCACCAGCCGGTTCTTTTAAAGACACAACTCCTGCTGGTAAATTTCTAGTAAATAACGGAACACAAGTCGCTGATTTTAACTCCTATGGTTCAAGAAGAGGAAATTATCAAATTATGAAAAGAGGAACTTTTGCTAATATCAGGATTGCAAATAAAATTGTTCCAAATACAACAGGTGGATTCACCAAACATATACCTACAGATCAGGAAATGGCGGTTTATGATGCATCAGAGCTCTATAAAAAAGCAAATCATAATCTCATTGTATTTGCTGGTAAAAATTATGGATGTGGCTCATCAAGAGATTGGGCAGCAAAGGGAACAAAACTATTAGGAGTCAAAGCGGTGATAGCTGAAAGTTTTGAGAGAATCCACAGGTCCAATTTAGTTGGAATGGGAGTTTTACCCTTGGAATTTATGGAGGGTGATAACTTTGAAAATTTAGGTTTAGAAGTGGCCGCACAATTCACTATTAATAAGATAAATGTTAATGATAAAGAAGTTATTGTTACGACTATTAGTAATGACAAACCATTAGAATTTACAGTTAAAATAAGAATTGATACCGCAATGGAGTGGAATTATTTCACTAATGACGGTATTCTAAACTATGTTCTTAAAAATATTGCTAACTCCTAATCATATTTAAATATTCGTCTATCTGTTTAGAGTATTTACCTTTTAAAAAAAATAATTTTAACTTAGACCCCCCTAATTGTTGCCATAAAATAAGAGATCTAACTCCTGCAAATAAGGCTGTTCTTATTCTTGATGCTTGGATTTTGTCAGTAAGATGTATGTTGTCTCCACTTACTACAATTCTTGGTTCAAATGTACTTAAGGTTTTTTGATATATACTTGATAGCTGTATTACTTTTTCATCAATTGTCATAGATTCAACTTTATCATCTAATTTTTTTAACATGGTCTGCATTTCTCCAATACACTTCTCATTTGACATAAGTTTATAGGAGAGCTGTTGAAGCGATGCTATGTATCTTCTGATTTCGCTACTCCTTGTAAATATATCTCCGATAATTTGTTTTTTAAAACTTATTAGACCAGTTTTTAAATTAGAAATATTAATATATATATCTTCAGTATTTGTAGAGTTGATTTTTAAAATACAATTTATTAAGGGATTAAAATCTTTTTCATAATATTCACCATTCCATGCAATTTTTGAGACAACATGACATGACTGATATAATCCAGCTAGCGCGATTGTCTGTTCATCTATCTTGTCAAATAACATTTTAAATAATTGTGCCTCCACCTATACATTCGTTGTCTTTATATAAAACTGCGGATTGTCCAGGTGTAACTGCTCTTTCTAGTTCAATCATATTTAATATAAATTGATTTTCATTAATATTTACACTTACCGGAATAAGCTTTCCACCATGTCGGAATCTAGCCTTATAAATTATGTCTTCTTTGGGAATATCTTTTATCCATGTTGTGTTATTTAGATTAATTATACGCGATGATAATAATTTATTTTCATCTTGACTAACTATTAAATTATTATTCTTGTTATCTTTCTTTATTACAAACCATGGTTTCTCAGAATAGTTTTTAAGTCCTCCAATTTTTATTCCTTTTCTTTGTCCTAATGTATAATTAAATAAGCCATTGTGTTTGCCAAGAATCAAGCCTTCCTCATCACATATATTTCCTGGAGAGCTATTTATATATTTCTTTATAAAATTCGTAAAATTTTTTTTACCAATAAAACATATACCCATACTTTCTTTTTTTTCATATATAGATATATCAAAAGCTTTTGCTATTTTTTTAACATCGTCCTTTTTAATTTCCTCTAGCGGAAATACAAGGTTTTTCATAATTTCTTGATTTAACATATAAAGAAAATATGTTTGATCTTTAGTTTTATCTTTGGGCATATTTAGCGAATATGCATCATTGTCGTATTTGATGCCTGCATAATGCCCTGTTGCAACCTTATCGCAATTCTGTGACAAAGCATACTTCATAAAATAATTAAATTTTATTTCCTTATTACAATATATATCTGGATTAGGCGTTAGACCATCATTTAATTCATCTATAAATCTTTGAAATACTAAATCCCAATATTTATCAGAAAAATTAACAGTTGATAATTTGATACCAAGTTTTTTTGATATTCTCAATGCATCATTATAGTCTTTTTTTGAATTACAGTTATTTTCATTATCATCTTCTTCCCAGTTTTTCATAAATAAACCAGATACATCATATCCTTGTTCCTTGAGAAGAATTGCGCTGACGGATGAGTCTACGCCTCCAGACATGCCAACTATGATTTTTTTACAAGAATTCATTATTTATATTTGTTAATTTCACTACTTAATAGTATCATCTACGCTAAATTATAATATATCGATGTTCAAGAG
>MDTB01067966.1_pt1 | contig 17670 bp, 13 predicted proteins | sample 811161 | NCBI WGS metagenome assembly MDTB01 (sample SAMN05326650, study PRJNA326480) | marine metagenome | isolation source: seawater | place: Mediterranean Sea | collected 2009
GAATGCAAAGGATGCTAGATAATGAGTTAAAATTCAAGAACAATAAAGATAAATTCACTCTCTCTGAAATGTTTGAAATACTTAGGTCTGATGTATGGAAAGAAGTAGAAAAACGAGAAAATGTGAATAGTTATAGAAGAGAGCTACAAAGAGTTCACTTAAAAATGTTAATTCATATGGCGATTAAATCAAATAATCAATTCCCTAGAGATGCAATATCTTTAGCGCGTGCAGACCTAGATTATTTACAAAAACGTATTTCAAGGCTAACAAAACTACAAACGTTAGATTCTTATACAAAAGCTCATATGGCAGAAAGCTTATCTCAAATTGAGGCTGCACTATCAGCACAACTTCCAAAAGAATATTAAATAATTAGAAAGGCTCTAATGGCAAAAGGTGTCACACCTAAAAGTGAAAATTTTAATCGCTGGTATACAGATATAATTACTAAAACACAAATGGCTGACTATGGTCCTGTAAAAGGTACAATGGTTATTCGTCCCTATGGTTTTGCAATTTGGGAAGCTCTTCGTAATGCCTTTGATAAACGATTTAAAGAAACAGGGCATGTTAATGCTTATTTTCCATTATTTATACCGAAATCATTTTTATCTAAAGAAGCAGAACATATCGATGGATTTGCTAAAGAATGTGCCGTTGTTACTCATTCTAGGCTAAAATCTGTAGAAAATGGGAAAGCCGTTGAAGTTGATCCCGCTTCAAAACTAGAAGAAGAAATAATTGTTCGCCCTACAAGCGAAACTGTTATTTGGTCAATGTATAAAAAATGGATTAAATCCTACCGTGACTTACCAATTCTTATTAACCAGTGGGCTAATGTAGTGCGCTGGGAAATGCGTACAAGATTATTTATTCGTACAAGCGAGTTTTTATGGCAAGAAGGACATACGGCTCATGCTACAAAAAAAGAAGCTCTAGAAGAAACCTATAAAATGCTAGAAGTTTATAGAGAGGTTGTAGAAGACATTATGGCTATTCCTGTGATTACTGGTAAAAAATCTAATTCTGAAAAGTTTGCAGGTGCAGTTGAAACGCTTTGTATTGAAGCTATGATGGGTGATAACAAGGCGCTGCAGGCGGGTACCTCTCATTATCTTGGCCAAAATTTTGCTAAAGCTTTTGATGTAACATTTCAAACAGAAAAAAACACTGAAGAACTTGTTTACGCAACAAGCTGGGGTGTAAGTACTCGCTTAGTTGGAGCACTAATCATGGTTCATGGTGACGATAAAGGATTAAGACTACCTCCAAAAGTAGCTACTAATCAAGTTGTAATTCTACCTATTACAAAAAAGAATGTTAGCATGGATTCAATTAAAGAATATATTATGCCAATGTTTAATAATTTAAAAAAACTTGGTATTAGAGTTCTTATTGATGATAGACAAAAAATATCCCCGGGCTTTAAATTTAACGAATGGGAAATGAAAGGTGTTCCTGTTCGAGTTGAAGTAGGCTCAAGAGATATTGAGAATAATAAAGTATTCGTTGCAAGAAGAGATACTGGTGAAAAGCAATCTTTTGATATTGATGAAGCTGGAGATAAAATTGCAAGCTTATTGGTTGAAATTCAACAAAACATGTTTAATCAAGCTGTTAAGTTCCAAGATGAAAATACTTTTAATGTTACAGAGTGGTCTGAATTTAAATCCAAAGTTGAACAGGGAGGATTTATAAAGTGTGGCTGGGATGGGTCAGAAGAGTCCGAAATGAAAATTAAAAATGAAACTAAAGCTACAATTCGCTGTATTCCATTTGATGAACAACCTAATGGATTAAATTGTATTTATAGTGGCTCACCTGCAAAACATGAGGTGATTTTTGCTAAAGCATATTAAATGGTTCAGGAGTCTTCTGGAATTATTTTAAAGTCAATCCCGTTTTCTGAATCTAGTATAATATCTAGGGTTTTTACTCCAGACTTTGGCAAAATTTCACTGATTGCTCGTGGGGCAAAAAAATCGAAAAGTGGTAGTTCTGCCATGCTCGAACCAATGAACATTGTTGAGTTTCAAATGAATTTTAATGAGTCAAAAGACTTACAGGTTATGAGGGATATTTCAATTCAACACAATTTATCTACAATTCGAACCAATATAAAAAAAATGGCCACGGGACTTGTTATTGTTGAGATTCTTGATAAGACTTCTCACCAACTTGATCCTTCACCTATTTTATATCGTCTAGTAAAAAGTTCAATTTCTCAACTAAATAGCTTAGATGTCTCAGAAAAGACCTTGTATATTTTTTTTTTAATACAATTTTCTAAATATTCAGGATTTAATCCTATTTCCGAAAATTGTCATAATTGTAAAAGATTGCTGTCAAGTGCTTTTTATAATATGAAAAATGGTTTACTTGCTTGTAAAAATTGTCGAAGTATAGACTCAATATTTTTGGATTGTGATGTTTTTTTACTAATTAAAGAAGTTTCTAAAACAAATATTAAAAATTTAAATGATATTTTAATTATGCAAAATATGTTGCAGATAATTGAAAAATATTTATTACGTTTTATGGAATTTCATTTACATGGAATGCATAATATTAAATCTTTAAGTTTTTTAAACTCAGTACTAATAAAATGAATAATACTGTAAAAATTGAAACAAAAGATTTTGAATTTAATATCAAAAGTAAAATTGGATGTTATATTATTCATGGATTTTCAAGCTCAACTTATGAAACAAAAGAGCTTGCGGAGTTTTTAGGAGCACAAGGCTATCGCTCTTTAACACGAAACCTACCTGGACACGGGACTACTGTTGAAGAATGTAATACGGTAAAATACCAGGACTGGCTAAGTTTTACCGAAAAAGACCTTGCTGTTTTGTCTAACTCATGTGATAAAATAGTAGTAATAGGAATGAGTATGGGAGGTGTAATAGCATTGCATTTGGCATCACTTTTTCCTGTTACATGTGTAATTTCAGCAGCGGCTGTTTTCCATTTTAGAGATCATAAGAAATTAAAATATTTAAACTTTATTTTATGTCATCTATTTCCAATCCGCCCAAAAATAAAATCCTATCCGAAAAAGATTAAAGCTAGCTTAATATTCCATGGCTATGAACAATATCCTATGATTGCATTAAATGAATTCATGAAAATGAATAAAGTTGTCTTGCAGGAATTAAAAAAAATAAAATGTCCTTTGTTATTATTAAGTTCAAATATTGACCAGACTTCGATGCCAATAAATATAGAAATTATTAAAAATAATGTTCAATCTAATGTGAAAATAGTGAAAAATTATAACTATGCTACACATAATATTTTTGTTAAAAGTAAAGACCAAATGATGGTTTTCAACGATATTAAAATATTTTTAGAAAACCATATTTCTTGAGATATCAATATACAAGCAAAGGTTTTCGGACAACCGTTAATCGCCCTCATTTTTTTGTTCCTCAAGGCATAAAAACAATCATTATCATAAATATTATAATTTACATATTTCTGGAACTCTCAGGATTGAAATCTGATATATTTCGACAATTTGGATTAATTCCTTCTAAGACTTTATTTGAAGCATATATTTGGCAACCCTTTACTTATATGTTTTTACATGACGGCTTTTTTCATATTTTGTTAAATATGCTTTTTTTATGGATGTTCGGAAAAGATGTTGAACAATCATGGGGTAAAATTACATTTTATAAATATTATCTTGTCACTGGCGTAGGCTCTGGTATGTTGAATGCAATAATTCATCATGATTCAACTATTCCTGTTGTAGGAGCAAGTGGTGCGGTTTTTGGAATCCTTCTTGCCTTTGCAATGCTGTATCCAAACAGAATTGTTCTACTTTACGGGCTTGTGCCAATTAAAATTAAATACCTCGTTATTGGATTGGCGATTATAGCTCTTTTTTCTTCAATTTTAATGAATAATTCACGGGTTAGTCATTTAACGCATTTATCAGGAATGATAACTGGCTATATATACCTAAATTGGAGGTGGTTGAGCTCTAGAAAACCTAAATTCACCAAAAAAAAACAGGTTTCACGTACTTACTCATTAAATCAAAATAAAAAGAAAAAAATAGACAATAGACTTATTCAACAAAATGTTGACGAAATTTTAGATAAACTCAATGAGAATGGTTGGGAAAATTTGACTGATACTGAACAGAAAATTCTGTATCGTGCTAGTGAAGAATACTCTAGAAGAGATCAGCCGAATTAATTTTTGCTTTGGTCTTAGTCATTTCTAAAATGACTAAAGTATTTTTTTTAAAACATTTATGCTGAACTATTAGTGATTTGATAAAATAATAAACTGTCGCAACATAAAAGGCGTGAAACCATCCTCTGCTCATTTGCCCCATTAGCCAACCACCATCAAAGATAATCATAGCTACAAATAACAATGTAGCCATCATTGTAGGTGGATATAATACACGCTTTATTGAAACTGATTCTTTATGATATTTATGGTCAGTATCAGGGTTTTCTTGAATATATTCTTTAATTGAAACCCCTGTTCCTACAAAGAAAAACATAACTAAGGTTTCTGCTGCTACATAAATTAAACTAATAAAAATATCCAACTTTATAGGAGCCATTCCAAAAAAACCAATCTGAAAATAATGATTAAGTCCAATAATCATTAATCCTGCTGCTGATAAAGTTAATAGAATATAATTTAAAATCATGAAAAAAAACATATTAATATCTAAACATTAAATTTAAAAAATATGATATCACCGTCCTTGACCAAATAGTTTTTACCCTCTAATCGAACTTTACCCGCATCTTTCAAAGCAGATTCAGATTTATGTACCATCAAATCATCAAAATGGTAAATTTCTGCCTTAATAAATCCTCGTTCAAAATCAGTATGGATTACACCGGCGGCCCCAGGAGCTGTTGTATTTTGGCGCACGGTCCAAGCTCGAACCTCTTTTTCCCCGGCAGTAAAAAAAGTTTCCAACCCCAGCAAACCATATGCGCGACGAATAAGTTTAAATAAACCTGGCTCAGATAAATTGTATTCTTCAAGGAAAACTGAACGATCACTCTTGGGCATTGTTGAAATTTCCATCTCTATATTTCCACAAAGACGAATTGCTTCACATCCATTTTCATATGCATAATTAAATACTTTTTCTGCATGTGAACTACGATTTTCGACCTGTATTTCATTTTCATCTACATTTGCTATATATAAAACAGGCTTATTAGTTAAAAGTGCAAGAGGCTTTAAGATTTTGTGCTGATTTTTTGAGAGTTCAATGTTGCGCAGCTGTAAACCTTTATTTACTTGTTCAAGTACATACTCTAGGCATTCTTTTTCAATATTAGCGTCTTTTTCACCTGTTCGTGCTTGCTTATTAATTTTTACCAGACGCTTTTCTATTGATTGCAAGTCTCGAATTAATAATTCAGTTTCTATAATTTCTATGTCTCGAAGAGGCTCTAATTTCCCTTCAACATGTGTTACGTTAGAATCTTCAAAACAACGAACAACATGGACGATTGCGTCAACTGTTCGAATATGTGATAAAAACTGATTTCCCAAACCTTCTCCATTGCTTGCTCCGCGAACAAGTCCAGCAATATCTACAAATTCGATAGTGTTAAAAATTTGTTTTTGAGGCTTTATATATTTTGAAATCTGTACCATTCTTTTATCAGGGACCTCTACTATTCCTACATTAGGATCAATCGTGCAGAAAGGATAATTTTCGGCAGGTATTCCCGACTCTGTTAATGCATTAAATATGGTGGACTTGCCAACGTTAGGCAAACCTACAATTCCGGCTTGTAAACTCATGCTTAAAACTACGGGCATATTGTAGTTTATTACAAAAGACAATAAATAGATATTTTTACTTGATTTTGAAGATTGATTTTCAAACTAAAGATTTGCTCAGAATTATATTGCTCTTGGTTTTTGTTATCTATATTCTTTTATTATTTATTGTTAAATAAATATTGATTAATTATTATTATTATTTCATAAATTAATAGGCTGTTTTTAGATATAGAATTAAGGTGATTTATGAAAGTTACAATTCGCAAAAGTAATAGAAAAAGAAAAAATAAGCATGGCTTCCTAAAAAGAAACCGTTCAAAAAATGGCAAAGCCATGATGGCTCGACGCCGACAAAAAGGTAGAAAAACTCTTTCTGCTTAGATTTTGAAGTATTCACTAGATGGTCGAGAATTTCGTCAATTATTTTCTTCACATAAATCCCTGATTATCGGGGATTTATTATTTCGGTACAAAAAAAATAATTTTTCTAAATTAGGGTTAATAGTATCCAAGAAATATGGTAACGCCGTTAAACGAAACCTCTTCAAGCGTCGCTGTAGGATGTTATTTGATACATATTTTAAATCAAAAAATATATGTATTATAATACAGCCAAAAGCAAGCCGTCTATCTTGGATTCAACTAGATCAATGTTTTATAAAACTACATAATCAGCTATATGGCTAAACTACTTATTGGGCTTGTCAGTATATATCGCAACACGATTGGACTTGTTTTGCCTCCTGCGTGTAGATACTCTCCGACATGTTCAAGATATATGATAGATTCAATTGAAAAATATGGCTCATTCTTTGGTTTGATTAAAGGACTAAAAAGGATTGGTAGATGCCATCCTTGGTCTAAACACAATCACTGGGACCCGGTAAAATAAGGATATAATGGGAAATTCAGGCAAACAGCAATTACTTGCTTTTTTATTAATTATGGTGGTGTTATTTTTAACGCCTAAATATATGGAGTATATTTCTCCTGCTCAAAAAGAAACACCTTCAGAGTTAGCCTTAGAAGATTCGAGCTATTACAATAATAAAACAACTGAAGTTTTAAATAAAAACACTATTCATCCCGTCGTTGATAATATAAATAGTTATAATGAGGTCGTTTTTTTTATTGAGACACCTTTGTATATCGCTGAAGTTTCAAGTATTGGCGGTGGTACAATTAAATCATTTACTTTAAAAAATTATATTAGCGGGTATAGTGATGAGGGTGTTTTTATAGAAAATGGTTTTGTTTCAATATTGCTTCCTGATGATAATCAATGCTCCCCATGCTTAGCTTTAAGAGATAACTCAAATAATGATGTCTTATTTTTTGATAAGCCCTTTTTTACTAATATTAAAAATGGTGAAAGGTTCTTATTGGATAGTGGAGAGTCGCATACATTTTACTTTAATTTTAATGACTCTATGGGTAGTGGGGTTTCCAATTCATTAACAATGTATGGAAGTTTTTATCACTTTGATTATGAATTTAATGTAGAGTCTTTAAAGGAAGGTGATTTTACAAAAGAAATTGCTTGGACAAAATCTTTACGTCCAACTGAAAAAAATCAAGACTATGATGTTGCTGAATCGGGAGCCGTAATATGGCAGGGTGATGAGCATGATAATATTTTGCAAAACTCTTCCGATAAAATTTACCTAGAGACACTTGATGGTAGAACGGATTGGGCTGCAATAAAATCTAAGTATTTTATCGCGTCAATTATCCCAGAAAACAAAGGTATATATGGTTCTTACGAAGCAGAAAATCAGGTTTTTGCAAACAGAAAGGTTACCCCTGGATATAAAATTTATATTGGCCACCACAAAAATGATAAAATCCTTTCGGGAAAAGTTTATCTGGGGCCCCAAGATATTGTAGAAATGAAAAAAACTGGTAGTAATCTTGAAGAGGCGATTAATTGGGGTTGGTCATTTATACGTCCAATTAGCAAATTAATTCTAAAACTATTGAAATATCTGCATAATCCTTTTTCTGACTTTACAGTTAATTATGGTATTGTTTTAATATTATTTGCATTTATTATTCGGGTCTTCACAGGACCTCTTACGAAAAAAGCGACTGTTTCAAATCAAAAAATTCAACAACTACAGCCTCACATAAAAAAGCTTCAGTCAAAATTTAAAGATGATCCAATGAAGCTTAATCAGGAGACAATGGCTCTTTGGAAAAAACATGGTGTAAACCCTTTAGGAGGTTGTTTGCCAATTGTCGTACAAATGCCTTTGCTGTTCGCTCTATTTGTAACTTTCAGAACTACTATTGAGTTTAGAGGTGAACCTTTTATTTTATGGATTACAGATTTATCTCAGCCAGACATAATATTTAATCTTCCGTTTCATATACCTATTTATGGTGCACATGTTGCAATTTTACCTCTTCTTATGGGTATCACTATGTTTTTTCAGCAAAAATTTACATCTGCATCTATGGATAGCTCACAAAAACCATTGATGTATATTATGACGGGATTCTTCTTTCTTATTTTTAATTCATTTCCTTCTGGGTTAAACCTATACTACGCTACTTCAAATATTTTAAATATAGTTCAACAGTGGAATCTTAAGAAAACTACAACGATATCAAACCGTTAATGTTGAAGCCTATAACACAAGATGATATTGTTGCCCTGGCTACACCTCCAGGAATAGGCGCAATTGCTGTTATTAGGGTTTCTGGGTTAGAACTAGAATCTTTATATAAAAAAGTGACCCGCTCTAAACTAGCCCCAAAACCAAGATATTCAAACTATACCACTATTTACCAACCCAACAACAAACCAATTGACAACTGTTTAATAACTTATTTTAAGAAACCTAATAGCTTTACAGGTGAAGATGTTATAGAGATATCAAGCCATGGAGGACATTTTATCCCTAAAGCAATACTTGGTATGCTTTATAGGGAGAAAGTTCGCCAGGCAGCCCCTGGGGAGTTTTCTTATCGGGCGTTTATTAACGGAAAAATGGATTTAATCCAGGCAGAATCAATCTCTGGCATAATTGCATCAAAAACAAAAATAAATGCTAGTGTTCAATTAAGTAATTTAAATGGCTTCTTGTCGAAATCTATTGCAAGAATAAAGGAAGAGACGGTCCATCTTTTAACTATTTTAGAACATGAGTTAGATTTTTCTGAAGAAGAAATTAATTTTACAAAAAAAGATGAAATTTCAAGCGTCCTAGGCTTGATATATACCAAGACAGCAAACATATTAAACAGCTCTAATTTTGGCAAAGCCATAAATAGCGGCGCTAGAGTTGTTTTGTGCGGTAAACCAAATGCCGGAAAATCATCTTTATTCAATAGGCTTTCAGGATCAAGCAGGGCAATTGTAACAAATATAGCCGGCACTACTCGCGACACCATTGAATCATGGATAGAAATCGCAGGTATACCTGTTTGCATTGTTGACACTGCAGGTATTACTAAAACAGAAAACCCTATTGAGTCACATGGAATAAGAAGAACAAATACTGAAATAGCAAACTCAGACATATTGCTAGTGCTAGACGAGCAAAACCCATCAAAATTTTATAAACAAAACAGGCTTGAAAATTCTAATAAGGATGTAATACTTATCCACACCAAGTCTGACCTGTTTTCTCCGAGGGATATCAACAAAAAACACATAAAGATATCTGTAAAGAAAGACAGTGGAATTAGCACATTATTAACAGAGTTATCCACACTATTAAAGCAAAACATGAGTTACGACTATTCTGTTGACCCTGTTGTTGTGAGTGAGCGTCAGAAAATTCTGCTAAACAAAGGCTTGGCAGTTTTAGGTGTTGCAAAAGAACAAATAAACAGAGATGTTGACATGGTTATTTTATCCTCTTTGTTGCGAGAATTTATTGAGCACCTTGAAGAACTTCTTGGAAAAATTGGAAATGACGATATCTTTAACAATCTATTTTCCTCTTTTTGTGTTGGAAAATAATCTTGTCTAAAAAATTAGTAGTTATAGCAGGAGGAGGACATGCTGGGATTGAGGCTGCTCTAGCTGTATCTAGAATGGGCGGCAAGGCTATGCTGGTAACAATTGATACAAAAGCGATAGGAAGAATGTCCTGCAACCCCGCTATAGGCGGCCTAGCCAAAGGGCACCTTGTTAAAGAAATAGATGTTTTTGGTGGTGTAATGGGGTTTTTTGCTGACATGTCTTGTATTCAGTTTAAAACTCTAAACAAATCTAAGGGTAGGGCTGTTTGGAGCCCTAGAGCCCAGGTCGACAAGATTAAATATGCAGCCCATGTATCTGATTTCGTAAGGTCACAAAGAAATATTATTATAAAACAAGGTGAGATTGTTGGTTTTAAAACAAAACATGGAAAAATCTCCTTTGCAGTTTTAAGTACTGGGGAAAAAATTTATTGTGAAGCTTTAATTATTACTTCTGGAACCTTTTTAAATGGGTTAATCCATATAGGTAAAGAGACCTTTAAGGCGGGACGATTTGGGGAAAAAGCGTCCTCTGGACTAACAGAATGTCTTCAAAACTATGGACTTAAAACCGGAAGGCTCAAAACAGGTACCCCACCTAGACTTCTAGCAAGCTCAATAGACTGGACAAAAACGGAAAACGCGAGCGGAGAAAACAATCCATTCCCTTTCTCAATTCACACAAAAAGACCTTTTAAGCCTAAAAACCTTAATTGTAAGATTGTGTATACAGACCTAGATACGCACAACACAATTAGAGAGAAAATAAATGAGTCTTCGATGTTTTCAGGTCAAATAAAGGGTGTAGGGCCAAGATATTGCCCGAGTATCGAAGATAAAATTTTTAGATTTAAAGAGAAACCGTTCCACCAACTTTTTATAGAGCCTGAGTGGGAAAACTCTAAACAAATATATCTAAACGGGTTTTCTACAAGCCTTCCTAAAAAAGTTCAAATTAAATCATTAAAAACAATACCAGCATTTAGAAACATAGAACTAATTAGGCCCGGCTACGCAATAGAATACGATTACTTAATACCATCACAATTAAAGCGAAGCCTAGAAAGCAAAGAAATCAAAGGTTTATTTTCAGCAGGACAGATAAACGGTACCTCTGGATACGAAGAGGCGGCAGCACAAGGCTTGATTGCTGGAATTAATGCAGTAAACTACATAAAAAAAATAAAGCCTCTAGTTTTAACTAGAGAAGAGGCTTATATTGGTGTTTTAATAGATGACTTAACAACAAAAGATATTAACGAACCCTACAGAATGTTTACTGCAAGCGCTGAGTATAGGCTCCTTTTAAGACCTGACACAGCACAGCAAAGGCTTAACAAGGCAGCAATAACGAGCGGTACTCTATCAAAAAAACAACAAAAAACAGCAGTAAAATACTTGAGAGAAATAAACAGCAATATAGTCGAATTAAAAAAAGACAGACTTAGTAAAAACTCTCACTACAACAAAATACTAAGAAATGAGACATCTTATCTTGAAATTTACAAAGAAAAAGTTTTCAACAAAAAGTCTTTGGAAGCCTTGTTTGCAGCCGAAACATTAATTAAATATGAAGGCTACATTAAAAGAGAGAAAGAAAGGCTGATCAAAACAAAGTTGATGGAAAAAAAAGAGTTTGAACAGAATTTTAACTTTATGCTTATTCCGAACCTGTCAAACGAAGCACGAGAAAAATTGCAACGTTTAAAACCTGAAACACTGGGTCAAGCATCAAGGATTGCAGGCGTTAAACCTTCCGACATAGCTTCACTGGCAATAGCTTTATCTAAATAATGTTTCACGTGAAACAATCCTTTTTTATAGAGTTTTTTGAACAATTTAAAAAGAGTATAACCTGTCAAAGCGCTGTCGAAATGCCTTTAGAGCTACTTTTGTTTTTATTGAGGGAGTCTAACTGTAGAGCTGTGGTGTGTGTAGAAGATCATGCTTTTTCAGATGTTTTTCATAACTATAGCTATATATACAGGGGTGTTGATTTTTTGCCGCCACTATGTTTTTTTGATAGAGATACTCCTGTAGGATTTAAGTCGAATGCCAACGAGCATAGAGGGCGAGTACTATCAAAGCTTTCCGTTGGAGAAATAAGCAATATTATAATATCCACAAAAAGGGGGATATCAGAAAAATCAATAAAGCAAAACCACACGAAATTTATTAATTTTGATACAGAGCTAGACTATGAAGAGCTTGTAAACTTTTTAAGCTTATCAAGTTATGAGCCTGTAGAAACTGTTACTAAATGTGGTGAGTATGTTTTAAAAGGTGGTATAGTTGATGTTTATCCATTTAACAAAACATACCCTGTTCGTTTTTCCTTTTTAAGTGAGAGTGTTTCTGTTTATAGGTTTGATGTTGAGAGCCAAATTACAGACAACCCTGTTTTGTTGCGTCGGATTGCTGATAGACACATGTCTGGAGAGTCTTCGGTTTTAGATGTTGTTGGCGAAAAATTTAAAATAATAAACCATAAAGTAACAAACCTTGTCGAGGGGTGTGTGTCTATTTCTTTTAATTTGTTTGATAAAGACTTTAGCGATACATCGTTAAAAGTTTTACCAAAAAAAAATCTTACTAATAATGGTTATGTTTTTTTAGACCAAATTCTTGTTCCTCGTTGGTTTTTAAGTCGGACAACAAGCTTAGAAAAGCCAGACATGGCCGATACTATTGACTTTAAGTCTTTAGCGATAAAAGATAGAGTTGTACACAAACACCATGGTGTTTGTGAGTATGGAGGGCTTTATGATTTTGGTGACAAAGGTGTTTTTGATGAGCGGTTACTTTTAGAGTTTTTAGATGGAGGAAGAATTTATGTTTCCACTCAAAACTTAGGTTTAATTGAGTACCATAGCTCGAAAGAGGAGCCAGCATTTAAATTGGACAGCCTTTCCAAGAAGGGTGTTTGGCAAAAGAAAAAAAGGTTGGCTAAAAAACAGGTTGATGATATAGTTGATGATTTGTTGAAGAATTATGCTTCTCGCTCTATCTCTAAAAAAAATCTAGACTCTTTTGACTACAAAGCTGAAAAGCGTTTTATTAAGTCGTTTCCTTTTGAAGAAACCTTGGACCAAACTCAGTCCTGGAAAGAGGTTTCAAAAGATTTGGAGGACAAAAAACCTATGGACAGGTTGCTTTGTGGTGATGTTGGTTTTGGGAAAACAGAGATAGCACTTAGAGCAGCCTTTAAAGTTGTTTATTCGGGAAAACAGGTTGCTTTATTAGCCCCCACAACTATACTTGCAAACCAACATTTTCACACATTTATAGAAAGGCTTTCACCTTTTTCAATTAATGTTGGTTTAGTTTCGAGTTTTAAAAATAAATCTGAAAATAAAAGCACTTTGGAAAAGCTTAAAAACAACATGATAGATGTTGTTATTGGCACGCATTCTTTATTGTCTCCTGGTGTTAGTTTTTACAACCTCGGGCTGCTGGTTGTTGATGAGGAACATCGCTTCGGTGTTAAACAGAAAGAGAAGATTGTTGACATAAAAAACGACATAGATGTGCTTTCTATGTCAGCAACACCAATTCCCAGGACACTACACATGTCTTTATCTGGAATAAAAAACATCTCAACCATAAATACTCCCCCAAAAGCCCGGTTTCCAATCAACACACAAGTACAATACTATGATATTGAAAACATAAAATCCATAATTATGTTTGAGGTAGGAAGAAAAGGTCAAGTTTTTTTTATTCACAATAACATTAAAACTTTAGAGAACATTGTAAGCGTTTTAAGAGATGTTTTGCCTGGTCTTAAAATTAATTTTGCGCACGGTCAAGAACAAAAAAAATCTCTTGAAAGAAAAATGTCTTTGTTTATTAAAGGTAAAACGGATGTTCTTGTATGTACATCTATTATAGAAACAGGAATAGATATTCCAAATGTCAACACCGTCATAATCAATCGAGCCCACCTTTTTGGGTTATCACAGCTTTACCAGATTAGAGGAAGAGTTGGAAGAAGTGATAGACAGGCGTTTGCATACCTAATGATTCCAAAGGGTTATAGGTTGTCTAAAAATGCATATAAAAGATTAAAGAGCATTGAAAAAAATACATCTTTAGGCTCGGGTTATAATATTTCAAAGTCAGATATGGAGATAAGGGGTGTGGGTTCTATTTTTGGATATAAGCAAAGTGGAGGATTAAGCCAAATAGGTTACGGATTATACTCTAAACTGATAAAGGAGTCTCTTGAAGATAAAAATTTTGTTAAAAAGTCTTTTATAATAGACCCTGAGGATATTTCTGTCAAACTTTATATAGACATGGCTATACCCCTTGATTATATTTCATCAGAATCTATTCGCTTAGAGTTTTATAGAAAGTTGTCACAATGCGATAAATTAGATCATTTTATGAAAATAAAATATGAACTAGAGAACCGGTTTGGTCCTCAGCCAAACTCTGTTAAAAACCTTATAGACAATTATAAGGCAAGGATATACTGTGCTAAGCTTGGTATAAAAAGCTGTGTTTACAGCGATGGTATATTACAGTTAGTTTTTTTATCTGCAGGTGTATCTAGGTCTATAGACTCTTTGATTCCGTTTATTGTTGAGTTTTGTGCCAAAAGAAGCATTACACCAAAGTTTTTACCTGGCGACAGAGAGGCGTTGCTAGTAAACATTTCATTAAATAAAAATTTAGATATTTATACTTTTTTGGAGTCAATATTAAATAAATTAACTACTCTTATTTTAATGTAAACGGAGCAATATGGTTAAAACATTATCAATATTAATAATTTTATTCACTTTTGGCGTCGCCAAAGAACATGTTGTTTCAATTAACGGAACCAACTATGGTGAAAACGAGTTTTTTGAGTTTTACCCAAAATCTGAGTGGGAGAGAATTAACTCGAATCAAAAAGAAAGAATATTAAATGATTTTATTCGAAAAAAAGTTGCTGTTATAGATGCTAAGGAAAAAAACTTCCTTAACAACCCAAAAACAGCAATAAAACTTAGAAATAGGTCTGATTTTTTATATATAAATAAAACATACGAAAAACTTGTTGCCCTTCCACTTGTACCTAAAAAATATATTGAAAGTGGAAAAAAACATATATTGAGAGATTTAAATATTAGTCATATTTTGATAGGTTTTATAGGCAGTGAAATGCCTGGTGATTTTACTCTCTCCGAACAGGAAGCATACGAAGAAGCAAGCGAAGTGTTATCTTTGACCTCTAGTTTTACTGATTTCAAAGAACTGGCAATAGATAAATCTGACGACCCTAATGTGGTCAACAACAAGGGTAACCTTGGTTGGGTTTCTTGGGGTAAAATTGACCCTGAATTTCAAGAAAAGGTTTATCAGTTAAGTAAAGGAGATTTCTCAAATCCTATAAAAACCAAATATGGATACCACATTGTTTATGTTTTAGATGAGAAAGTTTCTGAGGCGGCCAATTATCCCAAAGAAAAGTTAGTTGAAAGGGTAGAGTACAGCTCGTTAGGGTTTGTAAAGAGTAAACTTAAAAATGCGGCGGATAATTATGATAAAAACTTGCTCAGTGTAATAGGTTTTTCACTAAACGAAAGCGCTATGGTAGATTTAGGAAAAGTTTTAAGCGAACACCAAGAAAAGATGACATACATGAATAATGTAGATATTATTCCTGTTTTAGAAGGTTATGATAAAAAAAATAATATTGTTTTTTTTAATAATAAAGGGTTTGGTGTAAAATGGCTTATTAATAAAATTTCAAAATCTTCTCCATCCAGAAGGCCTTCTATTGATAGTGTTGAAAGTTTAAAGCTTGCTATTAGAACCCTGGTATTGCAGTTGCTCGCAGTTGAAAAAGGTAAAAAAAACAATTTAGATAGCTCTTATGGTTTTCAATCTCAATATTCAGGTATTGAAGAAGAAATACTTTATGATGCTTATGTTAAATATTTAGTTAATAGTGCTCCTGAACCGTCTGAAGAAGATCTAAAATCTTATTATAAAGAGTTTAAAGAAACAAAATATAAAGAACCTGAAAAATATTCTGTTTATAATTTAAAAGTTAAAACTCAAGCACTTGCGGATAGTCTACATAGGGAAATAAAAAGTGGTTCAGATTTTTTTGTATTATCTAAAAAGTTTTCATTGCTAAGCCCTAAAAATGCTGGTAAAATGCACCTTTTTGATAAAAGTAAAAACAAAGATATTATAGAGGCTATAAAAAATATAAATCCTGGCGATATTTCAAATGTTTTTAACTCTAGAGATAAAAAGTGGTCTATTGTTTATTTTGAGGAGTTAGTACCTGCAAATATACTGCCTTTTGATAAAGTTAAAAACAGGATAAAGACAGCTCTAAATAAGCAAAACCAGGATTTACACAAAGAAAACTCTTTTTCTAATCTAAATAAAAAATATAAAGTTACTAAAAATGATAAATTTTTTAAACCAGAAGAGCAAATTAAATGACTAAATTTTTTATAAAATTTTTATTTTTATGTTCTCAAACTCTATTTTGTGAAGAATTTGTGGACGGTATTGTGGCAAAAGTTGAAGGAAACACTATAATAAATAGCGATGTATTACAGACTATTCAAATGCAAGCCATGCAAATAGGTGTAGATATCTCTACTAGACCATCTTTTGTTGAAGAAAATTATAATCAAGCTCTTGATTTTGTTATAAATCAACACGTTATTTTCGAGTTGGCAAAAAAAGATACACTAATAGAGGTTTCTGGTGATGAAATTCATTCAACAATCGAAAGTGAAGTTGATTTAATGGTTCAAAGAGCTGGTTCGAAAAACGCCTTAGAAGAAATACTTGGTTTATCAATTCAAGAATATAAGGTTGAAATGTGGAATGATGTTGAAAAGAGGTTGTTAATTGAAAGATTTCAGCAAAGTTTTATGGCTAAAATAAAAATATCTCGTCAAGAAGTAATTAATTTCTTTTCTGACTACAAAGATTCAATTCCTGTTTTACCCCCAAGAAGCACTTACTCTGTCGTTGAAATCCCTATAGAGCCAAGCAAAGAGGCAGAAATAAAGACAATCTCATTATTAAAAGCAATAAAAGATAGTATATTGACATTTGGTGGTTTTTCTGATTTTGCTCAAAAATATTCCCAGGATCCTGGATCTAAAAACAACGGTGGTGACCTAGGTTACATTTTGAGAGGCAACCTTGTTAAAGAGTTTGAAGAGTCTGCTTTTTCGCTCGATATAGGAGAGATCAGTAACCCTATAAAAACAGACTTTGGATACCATTTAATTCAAACAATCAACAAACAGGGCGAAAAAATTCATGCTAAACATATTTTAATTCAAACAAAACCAACAAATAAAGATAAATCTAATACGAGAAAATTATTAACAAATATTTATCATAAAGCTAAAAATAATGTTGAATATTTTGATTCTCTAGCATATAAATATCAAATTGATTACCAAAATAATTCGGGTGTTTTTAAGCTAGTTCCTGATAATACAATTTCATCAAAAGTTTTCAATATTATAGAACCCTACAAAGATGTATTGGGTTTGCTTGACCCACAAGAGTCTGGTAATAATAGCTATATTCTTATTTATGTAAAAAATAGAGTAAAAAAGGAAAAACCTTCCTTGGAAAATTCTTGGCAAGAGCTAGAGTTAATGGCAAAAAATAACAAAATAGCAAATAAATTTGAAATGTGGATAAATAGTGAAAAAGAAAACCTTTTTATCAAAAGATTTTAACAACAAATAAATAAAAATATAATTTGATAAAGTTATGCCCATTATCAACAGAGTTATCAACATAATTTTTTTATTTATTAAATAAATTTAAGTGCTAACATTTTAATATCACTAAATATGTTGAATTTTTTTTTTTTAACATATAAACATTACATAATAAAAATAACTTTATTTAAATAAAACTTAAATATATATA
>MDTB01096574.1_pt1 | contig 17670 bp, 20 predicted proteins | sample 811161 | NCBI WGS metagenome assembly MDTB01 (sample SAMN05326650, study PRJNA326480) | marine metagenome | isolation source: seawater | place: Mediterranean Sea | collected 2009
AAAGCCTTTATCAGAATGTTAACTTACTGTTTATTGATGAATTGATTGATTCAGGAATGGATAGTGCAGGAGTTGAAAACTCATTATCTGTAATAAAGAAAATGGGCAGAGAACGTAAAAAAAATATATTTCTTATATCACACAAGGATGAATTAATTGGTAGAGTAAATTATGTTATGAAAGTAATTAAAGAAAACGGATTTACTTCATATGCAAACGACCTAGAGGTAGCAGCATGATAGAAAATGATTTACATGATAAGTTAACGATAGCTTATTTAGAGTATTTTAAAGCTTGTGACAAATTTAATAAAGCGTATTCTGTACGAACATATTATTCTACTCGGAAATGGTTACGTGAGATACAGAAATTGGCTAAATTACGTTGGAGGGAAGTTCAAGATACATATGCCGACAAAAAGCAAACAAAAAGGTAAAGCATTTGAGCGAGAGGTAGCACAATTTCTCAGTGGTTTATACAATACATCGTTTACTAGAGTGCCGGACAGTGGAGCATTCACTGGTGGAAAGAACTCTTTCCGTAAAAATCACCTTACTGAAGGCCAAATTCGTGCTCACAAAGGTGATATAATACCCCCCGATGAGTGGAAATACTTGAATATTGAATGCAAATCCTATTCAAGTTTTCCATTTCATCAATTATTTTCAAACACATTAATTCCCATCTTAGAGGCTTGGTTAGAACAAACTCTTGAGGCTGCTGACCCTGGAGATTGTAGTACACTTTTAATGAAATTCAACCGTATAGGCAGATATATAGCATATCTATTACCACAAAATTTCGATACATACAGGCACGTAGACTATCAAGATAAAAATAAAAATATATGGAGATTCACTTCATATGATGATTTTTTCACACTCAACAAAACTAAATTTGAAAATCGTTGCTTAGGCAATTAAGGCTATATAAGAACATTGTTTGATCGAGGTAGCTCGATTCACCTTGAGGCGGTATATTATCGCCGGACCTGGTGTGTTCACCCGTGTGATTACTCTTAAAAACCCTAAGCACAGGAACGAAGCTAGGGATAGTGTAGTATAATGTTACTGCATGATGTCGACGTAGGTTGGGAAAGGTCAGAGCCCATAGAGTTACACAAATACCTACTTCCAGTCTCGGCTGCTAGAACTCACATGAAGCTTCGAGAAGACGGAACCTGTAAAAAGGTTCCGTCTGACTACATAATCTACATGAAACTAAAGAAAAGAAATTGTTTGAGCAGAGCGAAAACATGAATGAGCGCAGCGCTCATTCAATAAATACATTAATATGAAAATTAATGAAATAACAACTACGAATGAGAATATTTTTTCTATAGGACCATTTGTAAAACAACTAGGTAAAAAATTAATTGGATCTAAAACTGGTAGAGTTCTAGGTAATAAAGCAAAGCAAGGTGGAACAGTGGCTGGTGTATTTGCTATGATGGATACACAAACCAGTTTATTTGATATATTTGCAATAGTTGCTCTTTTTGGTGAGAAGTACAGGAAAGAACTTAGTGAAATATTGCGTGTTTATAATAAAGCTTTAGTCGCAAACAACTGTTCGTTAAGGATTAGAAAATCAACTGACCCACAAACTGCTGCAAAATTTGATCCTGATAGTTTTAGAAATCAAACTATAATGATTAAAAAATTAGAAGAATTTCGTAAAACTTTTACATTAGGACTTAGTACCATAGTCATTGGTGCTGCAGGTGGTGGAAAACTAGCTGGATCATTACCACCTTTATTAGCATTAGCTATAGGTCGACCTGGAATATCAGGATTATTAACCGTAGCAAATATGATTCCAGGTGTCCAAGCTATCACTGGTACATGGATGATTGAAAATATAGGTAAATTGTTAAGAGATAATAGTGAAGCATTCCAATCCTTCAGTGATTTCCTTACAAAAAAATTCGTTACTCACTATTTTTTTGCAAAGAGCGCACCATGTACTAAAGGAATAAAGTTACCAACTACAGAATCTATTGATTTAATTAAACATCAACGTAATTTACAACTGCATTTAGAAAAATTTTTATTGAGTGACGTAGTTATACAGGAAGGTTTGAGAAATCAAGCAGATTAAATCAGAGGCATATGGGCTTTGGAAGTGTTTTCTATATTTTCATTAATAATTTTACCAATTATTTCTTTATCTTCCGCTGAAATCCTAAACATTACATCATCATAACTAAAAGAACCTCTCATATACCAAGCTAATTTATAACTTTGATATTTCATTTCTTTAGTTTCGTTTTCATAATCTTTTGCTAACGATTCGATCTCAGAGTCCGAGAGCGTAAGGATGTGTCGCCGAAAAAACTTGCATAATCCACATTGATAGATGATGAGTATTGTTTTTGACACGATTCGCTTGCACAAGATACTTCAAATGTAGGCAAAGACCAATCTTTATTCATTTGTCTTATCTTTTCTTGTACATCGTTGAAAATACTTGCATCATTATTGATAACAAAGTCTTTAATGACTGCAAAATCAAATTCTCTTTCGTTTTCTCGATTAGAAATGTTAAAAATATGTGTAATTATCATTTCTGCATTTAATTCTGTCATTTGTTTCATTAATTTTTGTTTTGAAACATTTTTTTCATCATCTGTCTGTGTGGTTTTATCTATTTGAACTATCTGCCGTTCTAACATGTATTGCTTTTTTGCAAATGCAGTCTGCATTTTATAGTTTAATGGACGTAGATCTAACCTAAGCTCTTGAAAATCAATACTGTAAAATGTAGATCTATTGGAATATTCTGCAAGGAGATGATTTAGTATAAGATCACTTTCTGTAATATTGCCGCAGTGGGGACAGGTGCTTTGAACAGGCATACTATCTCCATAAGTCGCTATTCTTATGGCAATAAGCACAAAATCGATATCAAATCCTACTAAATCCCAAGGATTTTTGATAATAGGGATACAACTTCTAATGATTTGGGCTGTTGACTCACCAGAAAACAATGCATCTGGTGTTTTTATAAGGATTTCATCCATGGTGTTCATTCCAAACACAGGAATTTCAGTAAATTGTTTATCTTGGACAATAGTTTCATCGTAAAAAATGCCTTTGCTTGGCAAATCAATATAGATTTTAGGTTGACGTTTATATTGCGATAAAAAATTACTCATTACCTACTCCTTATAAATATATATAGCCATTAAAATTAGGTGTGATATTACAAATGAGTAAGGATTTATTACATGGACCAAGATCAATTACAAGAATTAAAACAAGCATTAAGTGGTGCAATATCTTCTAGTATAGAGACTGGATTTAAAGATTTAAAATTACCAGGTAGTTCAAATGATCCAGGCGGTGGATCTAACACAAACACACCTACGAATCTAAGCCGCAGTTTATCAGCCTTATCAGGAGGTGCAAAAGTCTTCAGCACCATGCTACAACAGATTAACCGTAACAGTATGACTATGTCAGAATTTGGAGCCAATATTAATGATACGTCAGGCATTGTAGGTTCATTAGCTGGTATTATACCTGGAATTGGTCCAAAATTACAAGGTGTAGCAGAATTATTCGGTGGTGCAGTAAATGTAGCCACAGCATTCATTGAAGATAATGTTAATGTTTTTAGAGATCTCAGCAAAGTTGGTGGGGGATTAAATGGAAATTTATTTGAATTACAGACAAATAGTGCTAGAGCAGGGTTAGGATTAAGAGATTTCGCACAAATTTCTATAGATAACGCAGAAAATTTTGTAATGTTAGGAGGCAGTGTTAATGAGGGCACAAAACGTTTTACTGAATTAAGTAATAGGATGCGACAAGGTAAAGTTGTTGATCAATTGATGAATCTTGGCATGACTTTAACAGAATCAAATGAATTTTTAGCAAAAAACACGCAATTAAATATTCGTCAGGCAAATGCTATGCGAAGAGCTGGTGCAACTGAACAAGAAGTACAGGATGCGCAACTAGATCAGATCAGAAGTTTAGCGAAAAATTATAGTGTGATAGCAAGACTTACAGGTAAACAAGTTTCACAGATACAAGATGAGATGATTGCACGTAATCGTGAAGGTGCAACTATTGCTGCATTAAGATTATTAGAAAAAGATAATATAACAGGAGCACAAGAAAGTTACAATGCAGCACAAGAAGGATTGAAAGGTGCTCCTAGTGTGTTAAATGATTTAGTTCGTGATTTAATTCAAACAGGCGCACCACTTACTGAAGCTACTCAAAATTTTATGGCAGTAAACGGTGAAGCTGGTGAATTAGCGATGCAAATTGCCAATGCTGTAAAAAGTGGAGCATCTGCAGAAGAAGTAGAATCACTTGCTGAAAAAGCCACTGCGAAAACATTAGAATTTGCAAACAGTAGACAAGGGCTTACCATTGCTACCTTTAGCCAAATTAGTGATGTAGCACAAGGACAAGCAACAGTGCTAGAAGAAGTCAATGGTATACTCACAGGTTTATCAAGCAATATAAAATCTAGTGGTGATATAACAAAAGATTATTTAGAATTAATTAAAAAATTAGAAGAAGCTACACAGAAGCAAGTTCAATTAACACAAGAAGCTAATCCAGGTGCTGGTATGTTAGCCGCAACGAATGAATTAGAACAAAGTTTTGCAGATGCGGCTGGAATAATTAGACAAAATTTTATTGAACTCTTACAATCACAGAATGTAGTGAATGACGGTTTATTTACATTTGCAGATATGGTAGAGAAGGCAGGAGACAATTTTGTTGATAGTGGAGAAAAAGTAAAAGAATTACTAAAGGATTTTTTAAATCAAAACAACATGGCAGTCACAATGGATATGTTGAAATTGATCGAAGCAAAGATAGATCCTTCAATAGAAGGAGATAATAAACTTGTAGATAACATGTTTGCAATCAGTGATAATTTACAATACAGTGTGAAAGATATTATAGCAGCTTTACAAGCAGAGCAAGATCCTCAAACAGATACCACACAAGAACAAAAAAATATATTGAATAATATAAAAGATGATAACCAGAAACTTACAGAAAAATTTAAATCATTTATAATACAAAGCACAGAACAAAGGTTAAAAGATCCAGGTACGATAGATCAAGTAATCAGTGGTGTACAAAAAATTAAAGACAAACTATCTACAACGATGGAAACGTTATACACTGAATTTGATTTAAATTTCCTACAACCTGCATTAGCAAACTATGAAAAAATGAAGAATATGACTGCAGATATATTTAAAGAAATGACAGATTTATATGATTCAGCGTTAGCAGATATTACAAGTAAGATAGAAGAACAAACAAATAAGATATCAGAATTATTTATAGGGCCAGAAGGCATCGTTACTGAATTTTCTAATGCTATAGAAAATATTAAAACAGATATAGAAGATGTTGGATTAGCTATAGAAAATTGGTGGGATGATGTGATTAAGTTTTTCAATACTCCGACTAACGAACTTTTTGGTTCTAGATTAGATCAAAGCACAGATGATATGATGAAAGAAGGTAGATCAATGAATGTTACAGAAACTGGGCCTATGCAGGCAGCACAAACTGAATTAACTGTTGATGCAGAACCTGTACAACAAGCTATAGATTCTATTTCTAAATTACCTCCTTTCCAAGTCAGTATGAATTTTGATGATGGCGGATTGCGTGAAACAATAGAAAAATTAAATGAAAACATACAAGAGTTACGATTAGCACAGGTTGAGCAAAATAATGATACACCAATTAACCTACAACCGGCTGCACAAACAACAGTAGCAAAGCTTGATCCACAGCTGATTGAGAAGTTAGATCAACTAATAAATACTAATAAAACTATTGCATCACAAGATGCATCCTATTACAGACGAGATAGAGTTAGATCAGGACAAACTATATGAGTTGGAAAAAATTTTTTACGACAGTTACAGCAGATAATATTTCCGATGGTGGGTATAGTCCTATTAGTGGAATAAATGCTGGTAACAGGCCTGGACCTGCCAAATCTAATTATAATTCTTACCTACCAGATGTTTACACAGGATCACCTAATCGGATTGACAGATATGGTCAATATAACACAATGGATACTGATTCTGAAGTTAATGCAGCTTTAGATATCCTTGCTGAATTTTGCACACAAAAGAATAAAAAAAATGATACTCATTTTGAATTTAAGTTTTATAAAGATGCAACCAATAGTGAAGTAACAATTCTAGGACAATATTTAAAACAATGGTACAAATTAAATAATTTTGAAAATAGGATGTTTCGTATATTTAGAAACACTTTTAAATATGGAGATGCATTTTTTGTTAGAGATCCAGAAACAAAAAAACTTTTTCATATTGATCCTGATAAGGTAACGAGGATAATTGTTAATGAAAGTGAAGGGAAAGATCCTGAACAATATGTGATACAAGAATTAAATTTAAATTTTAAAAATTTAGTAGCCACAACTCCATTACAAACAAATGGTAACACCACAGGCTCAGCTGGTGGTTATATGACAGGTGGTGCTCGCGGTGTAACAGGCACAGTTGCTAATGCATCAGGCAATAGATTTCAAACACAATTAGAAGAAACATCTGTAAGTGCAGAAAATATATTGCACATTAGTTTAAGTGAAGGATTAGATAACAATTTTCCTTTTGGAAATAGTTTGTTAGAAAGTATTTTCAAAGTTTACAAACAAAAAGAATTATTAGAAGATGCAATAATTATATATCGTGTACAACGGGCACCTGAAAGAAGAGTCTTTTATGTTGATGTGGGTAACATGCCCAGTCATTTAGCAATGCAATTTGTTGAGCGTGTTAAAACGGAAATCCACCAAAGACGGATCCCATCGAAGACAGGAGGAGGTACAAATGTTATAGACAGTAGCTATAATCCACTGTCAATCAATGAGGACTACTTCTTTCCACAGACAGCAGAAGGTAGAGGCAGTAAAGTAGAAACTTTGCCAGGAGGTACTAATCTTGGAGAAATAGATGATCTAAGATATTTTACTAATAAACTTGTAAGGGGACTACGCATACCTTCTAGTTATTTGCCTACAGGAGCAGATGACAGTAATGCACAGTACAATGATGGTAGAGTAGGTACAGCTTTCATACAAGAACTTAGATTTAATACTTACTGCGAACGTTTACAAAATCTGTTGGTAGAAGATTTTGATCAAGAATTTAAAAGATATATTTTAGAAAAAGGTGTAAATGTTGACACGAGTATGTTTGATATTGTGTTCACACCTCCACAAAATTTTGCTGCATATAGACAATCAGAATTAGACAATCAGCGTATTGGCACTTTTGGACAGATCCAAGCTATTCCATTTATTTCTAACAGATTTGCATTGAAAAGATTCCTTGGCCTTAATGAAGAAGACATAGCAGAAAATGAAAGATTGTGGAAAGAAGAAAATGATGAAACTTTAAATCCGCCTGATAATAACCAAGCTGGAGAAATGCGTAGTGCAGGAATCACAGGTGCCGGTATTAGTGCAGATATAAGCGGAGCTGAAGATATTATTGAACCAGATGCAGCTGAAGATGGAGGTACTGGTGATAGCCCAACTTCAATTACTGACCAAGAACCGCAGCCAACAGCAGCTGATCCTACTGCAGAAACATAAATATATACATGATACTAAGAGAAATTTTTTCATATAATACATTAGAAGATGAACCAACAGAAGATTATCGTTATGAGCCCGAATACGATCAATCTGTAGTGAATCTTGATGATACTAGAAAGACTAGATTAACTTTACAACTTATTAATCGTGCTAGGAAAGCAAGCGAATTGCACGATAAAGAAAAAGTAAATGAAATAGAATTTGTCCGTAAAATGTATGGTATTGCTGCACAGGCACAAGCCACTGGTATGTAATTGCCTAAGTTAGATAAAAAATTATATTCTAAACAAGAATATAAAAATAGAAAAACCTTCCTGAAACAACAAAAACAACAATCAATAGATAATTTACAAAATGATATAGTGCTAGATCACATAGCATTTGTGTTGGGCAACGGAATATCTAGAAAATCTATTGACGAAAACGAATTACTTTTTTATGGAAAAGTATATGGTTGTAATGCAATATACAGAACATTTACACCTGATTATCTAGTGGCAGTTGATGTCAAAATGGTTATTGAGATTAATGAAACTGGTTATCAAAAGAAAAATATAGTTTGGACAAATCCAAATAGAGCATATGATGCAATGGAAGGATTTAATTATTTTAAACCAAACAAAGGCTGGAGTAGTGGACCTACTGCACTTTGGCTAGCGTCAGGTCATGGATATAACAAAATTTATATTTTAGGTTTTGATTACATGGGATTGGATTCAGGAAAGCGTGTAAACAATATATATGTTGACACAAAAAATTATAAAAAAAGTACCGATGGGGCTACATATTATGGTAATTGGTTACGACAAACACAGTCTACTATAAAGCAAAACGCAAATATTCAATATATCCGTGTTCTGCAGGATAATGCATTTGATCCAAAAGATCTAACATCATTGAAAAATTATTCTATTTTGTCTATAGATTTATTTAAAAAAATGTTTTATTTGACATAAATAGGCAATTTTCATATGTTTTACACGCCTTTTTAAACTATAAGGTAAATAACTTATATGACAGCCTTACCAGAGATGGTAAATCAACAGGAGAAACAAATGGCTACACGTAAGCGAAAACAAGTAAACGAAGTTCATCACAAAGCAGATGAAAAGAAAGATGAAAAAAAGAAGGACATGGAGAAAGATGAAAAAAAATCCATGAAGAAAGAAAGCACTGACAAATTTCAACAAATGCTTGAATATCTTGTTAACGAAGATAGTGAAAAAGCAGAAGAAATATTTCATGAAATTGTTGTAGAAAAATCACGACAAATTTATGAAGAACTATTAGCAGAAGAATTAGCGGAGGATTCAGATGAAGAAGTCGAAGAAGGAGACGACGAAGAAGTTGAAGAATCAGATGATGAAGAAGTTGAAGAAGCTGAAGAAGAAGAAGTTGAAGAAAATGATGAAGATCTTGAAGAAGACTTCGACCTAGACGAGTTTGATGTTGAAGAAGCTCCTATGGGAGGTGATGCAGCAGATGACATGGAAATGGATATGGACATGGATGCCGGAGATGACATGGACATGGACGACGAAGGCGACATGGACATGGATGGTGACGAACCAGCTACACAAGATGACATTAAGGATCTAGAAGCTGAACTTGCAGATTTGAAAGCAGAATTTGAAGAGTTAATGGCAGATAAGGATATGGATGACGAAGACATGGACATGGGAAGCGAAGAAGGAGACGACGATATGGACATGGACGACGAAGAAATGGAAAAAGAGGCTGATGAGTACGAAGACTTTGAAGAATCATCTGATGAAGAAGTTGAAGAAGCTGACGATGAGGAAGTTGAAGAGAACGACATGCCTTTGAGTGCTGCAGAGCAAATGAGAGAGTATGTAGAAAAAGTATCACCTAGCATGGGCGATAATGGTGCATATACAAAGTCTCCAATTGCTAGCAAAAATGATATGGGAGGCGATGCTAGTAACTTAGTACAGGGCGGAGAAGCTGATACAAAAGGTACAACAGGTGGATTAGCTGCACCAAGTACTAAAGAAGAAAACATGGGTAATGTCAATGTTCCGGGTGGGAAGGCAAGTAAAAGCATGAAAGCAATGCCAAAAGGACACGGAGCAGAGAAAAAGGGAGCAGGCGATACTGCACCTAACAAAAAATCTACTATTGGTAGTTAACAAGGACTAATGGATGAATTTATTAAGAGAACATCTGACATTTGACCAGGCGCAAGTGATCGTTGAGAATGCCAATGATGGAAAAGATTTGTATATGAAAGGTATTTGTATACAAGGCGGAGTACGCAACGCAAATCAGCGTGTTTATCCTGTAAATGAAATTGGCAGGGCTGTCAAAACTCTTAGCGAGCAAATAGCTGGGGGATACAGTGTTCTAGGCGAAGTAGATCATCCTGAAGGACTTACGGTCAATTTGGATCGTGTCAGCCATATGATTAATGAAGTATGGATGGACGGTCCGAATGGCTATGGGAAAATGAAAATTTTGCCAACACCAATGGGTGGCTTAGTACGAACCATGTTAGAAAATGGTGTCAAACTTGGAGTATCAAGTAGGGGCTCAGGAAATGTTTCAGAAGATGGTAGTGGTGAAGTTAGTGACTTTGAAATTATCACTGTTGATGTAGTAGCACAACCAAGTGCTCCTGGTGCATATCCAACACCTATTTATGAGCATTTGATGAATACTAAAAACGGATATAAGGCGTATAATTTAGCACAGGCAACAAGAGAAGACGTAAAGGCACAAAAATATTTGAAAGAATCATTGATTAATATAATCAATCGACTCCAATAACAGGAGAAAAATAATGTTGGATACACTTACAAAGCTGTTTGAAAATAATGTAGTTTCTGAAGAAGTCCGCAGGGAAATCGAAGAAGCATGGCAAGCTAAGATTAAAGAGAATAAGCAAGAAGTAACAGTCCAACTTCGTGAAGAATTTGCTCAAAAATACGAACATGACAAGAGTGTTATGGTAGAAGCTGTAGATACAATGGTTACAGATCGTTTGAATGCAGAAATGCAGGAATTATCAGAGGATCGGTCACAACTTGTTGAAGCTAAGGCAAAGTATACAATAGCAATGCGAGAAAATGCAAAATTGTTAAAGCAATTTGTGTTTGAAAACCTCAGTAACGAAGTATCGGAATTACATCAAGATCAAAAATCTATAGCTACTAAATTCCAAATGCTTGAAGAATTTATTGTAGATAATCTTGCAAAAGAAATTACAGAATTTCAGACTGACAAAAATGATTTAGCAGAAACAAAAGTAAGATTGGTTCGTGAAGCTAAGTCACAATTCAATAATACGAAGGCAAAATTTATTGAAAAAAGTGCAAATAAAGTATCACAAATTGTAGAAAAAGTATTGAAAAATGAAATTTCTCAATTAAAAGAAGATATAGATTTTGCTCGTAAAAATGATTTTGGACGCAGACTTTTCGAAACATTTGCTGCTGAATACAGTAATAGTTATTTGAATGAAAACTCTGAAACTGCTAAATTAATGAAGGTTGTTGAGTTGAAAAACAAGCAACTATCTGAAGTAAAGCAAATAGTTCAAAAACACAAAGTAATTACAGCAGATAAAGATAAAGAAATCAAAAAATTATCAGAGTCTGCAAACAGGCAAAATATTATAAATGAACTTATTGATCCATTAAATAAGGATCAAAAAGAAATCATGTTGAGTTTACTTGAAAGTATACAGACTAATAGATTGAAAACGTCATTTGACAAGTACCTACCTACGGTCATAGATGAAAAAGTAAAACCAAAAAAGGCAATTATAACAGAAGGCAAGGAAATAACAGGCAATAAAGAAGAAGACAAAAACACAGCAAGAGACAATGTAATTGACATTCGTAGACTTGCAGGAATCAAATAAGGAGAAATTGATGTCAGAACTATTAGAAGGTCGCTGGCAAGACACAAGACAAGCTCTACTTGAAGGCTTGTCAGGCACAAAGAAAAGTGTAATGGCAACTACTTTAGAAAATACTCGCAAGTATCTTGCTGAGGCAACAACGGCTGGTTCAACCCAGGCTGGTAATGTCGCTACATTAAACAGAGTAATCCTACCAGTTATTCGACGTGTCATGCCAACTGTTATTGCTAATGAAATTGTAGGCGTGCAACCAATGACTGCACCGGTTGGGCAAATCCATACACTACGTGTGCGGTATGCTGAAACAGGCGGTTCAGGCGATAGTGGTGCAACAGCAGGCGAAGAAGCACTTTCACCATTCAAGATTGCTGAAGCATATTCAGGAGCTGATAGTGGAAAAGCTGATGCAACAGCCGCAAAAGAAGGTGAGCCAGGTAGAAAATTGAACATTCAAATCCTAAAGCAAACAGTTGAAGCTAAGACTCGTAAACTGTCAGCTCGATGGACTTTTGAAGCTGCACAAGATGCACAAGCACAACATGGTATTGATGTTGAAGCTGAAATTATGGCTGCACTTGCACAGGAAATTACAGCTGAGATTGATCAAGAAATTTTAGCCAGCTTGCGTTCATTAGCAACTACTGGTGAAACATATAATCAAGCTGCAGTATCTGGTACTGCTACATTTGTTGGTGACGAGCATGCAGCATTAGCTGTTCAAATCAACAGAGTGGCAAACTTGATCGCACAAAGAACCAGACGTGGTGCTGGTAACTTTGCAGTAGTAAGTCCTTTTGCACTTACTATCCTACAAAGTGCTACTACAAGTGCATTTGCACGAACCACTGAAGGATCATTTGAAGCCCCAACTAATACAAAATTTGTTGGAACTTTGAATAACGCTATGCGTGTATATGTTGATAGCTATGCAGGAGATTCTACCAAGGTATTAGTAGGATACAAAGGCACAAGCGAAAGTGACGCCGCTGCATTTTATTGCCCATACATTCCATTGATGAGTAGTGGAGTTGTACTTGATCCACAGACATTCGAACCAGTCGTAAGTTTTATGACTCGTTACGGATATGTTGAGTTAAGTAACACAGCTTCATCACTTGGTAATGCTGCTGACTACTTAGGTGCTGTAGCATTTGCAACAGGTGGAAGTACCGCAGGTAACGTAACATTTAGTTAATTTTTTAACTTTTCTAAGTCCTACTCCGGTAGGACTTTTCCTTTTACAGAGAAAAAAATGGGATATTCCACAAAAGTGATCGATCATTATGAAAACCCTAGGAATGTTGGATCTCTTGATCCTAAAGCCTTGGATGTTGGTACAGGATTAGTAGGTGCACCAGAATGTGGGGATGTAATGAAATTACAAATAAAAGTAGAAGACAATCAAATTGTTGATGCAAAATTTAAAACATTTGGCTGTGGATCAGCTATTGCTAGTTCAAGTTTAGCAACTGAATGGATTAAAGGAAAATCAATTGAGGAAGCAGCTAGTATTCCAAACAGCATGATAGTTGAAGAATTAAGCCTACCACCGGTAAAAATACACTGTTCAGTTTTAGCAGAAGATGCTATAAAAACTGCTATCAAAAATTACAAAGATAAACAAGTAGAGCATGGATGAATATGATAAACAATTCTATATTGATCATCAGAATGATAGGATTGGAATAACGGAATACCGTTTGAAAGACTTGCCTCATTGGGCAAAAACTGCATATTATCAAGATTATAAAAAAACCCACCAACTGAATCCATCACCTCAAAAACAACAACCACCAATAATAACAAATTGATAAATACTTATGTCGGATAATTTGTCCTTTGACGGATTTATGCTGTTCCCACAGCGTAGTGACTAGAACTCACATCGGACTTCTAATAGGAGAAAAAAATGGGAAGACCTCTTAATAAACGAAATTTTCTTGCAGCTGATGGAACGCCTAGCTCAACAGAAAACGAATTAAAAGTAGATTTCAATGATGGATCTGCAAAAATAGGATATATTGTAAAACAAAAAGGTTCTAAGAGATTTGTATGCTCACCTATAGGCGCAAGCGCAAACACTACTAAGTTATGTACACTTGTCACAGGAAAATTGATTGGTGCATTAGCTGAAGGTGAATGTATGATTACCGTAAAAGCAGCTGATAACGAAACTTACAATGTAAGTAAAATCTCAGGGCGTGTAATGACATTAGTAACTTCAGCAGGTGGTACTGCTAATGAGAACGAATTTAATGGAGCAAAAGTTTCTTGGAATTTCACTGGTGCAAGTGGACTAGTTACAGATACAGTAAGAAGTGTAATAGTTGAAGAAGCAGGAGATGATGATACTATAGGCGATACTGATGACACTCCGTTTACTGAAGATACATGATTTATAGAGGAGTAATACTTTTCTAACAGGATTTTTATATGTCAAAAGTTTTAAAAATTGAGAATGGTGGATATACTGTCAAAGTTCAATCTGGTCAAAGCATCATACTAGATACAGCAAGAGGAACGGCAGATGGAAATAGTCGACCAAATGGGAATGTTATAGTACGAGGTAATTTAGAAGTTGAAGGATCTACAATTACAGTAGAATCTGTTAATACTACACTTAATGATAACATACTAACTCTCAATAAATTTACTGCTACTGAAACTCAGACTAATGGAATTCCTGCAACTAAAAATAGTGTAGGTGGTATTGAGATTGACAGAGGTAATTATGCTAATGCTAAATTTTTGTTTGATGAAAACATTTCTTGGACACATGGAGGCACGACTACACAAGGCACATTTAAAATTACTACCGAAGAAGGCTCGGAAACTTTATTGCCTTTGTACACCAGCGGGATAAAGTCACCAAGCACACTGTATGTGCTTCCAGGTTCTGGAGTAATAACTGTATCTGGGTCAGCAGATTACGAAGAAGGAATATTTACTTATTCAGGTAATAGTATAAACGATGGAGGCAGTGGTGTTGTAATAGATGATGATCATATTCCTAACACAAAAGCTGTAGTTGATTACGTGAGTTGGTTTGTAACTAACAGTGGTAATATTGCTGGCGTGACCAATTTTGATACTAATATTACTGTTAGTGATTTTCAGTCTAACAGCACAGCTAGTAAAGCAACAGTAGCTATTGATAATGTTGATAAAACTGTATTTTACAGTGATAGAGTAGAATTATATGGCACTGTCAAAGCATCTAGCACAGGACTTACTTCTATTGCAACTAACGGTGATTTACAATTATCAGCTAATGGCACAGGAGAAGTATTTGTAAATGACATACTAAGGATTACAGAAAGTACAGATCCTACAACGCCAACAGCAAGCGTAAAACTTTATGCAAAAACTCCTGCTGGAGGTGAAACAGGAATATTTTTCAAAAATAAAAATGGTACTACAGACGAATTAATCAGCAGGAAAAGAGCAATCCTGTACAGTTTGATGTTTTAAAGGATAAAAATGGCCATAATAAATGCACAATTAACCAATGCAATACAAGATATATTAACAACACCTGCAGGTAAAAATTATGCCATAACTTGTATTTTTATTTGTAACAGTAGTTGGCAACATAATGCAAACTTTGATATGCATCTTATTCCTACTGGGACTGCAATTGATGATGAAGTAACAAGGATGATCAATGATCTCCAGTTAGCACCAAGAGAAACATTTACTCTTGATACAGAAAAAATTATTCTTGGTGCAGGTGATAAAATAAGTTTTTTTGCAAGACCTGCACTTGGACCAGACGATGGAAGTTCATCTAATTTAACAGATTTAGCAGTATGTATTAGTTATATAGAAGTATAATATGGCTGTAGTTGTAAAAAATAGCGTTAGTAAAAACATTGGTACAACTGAACAAAATATAATATCAACTACTGTGTCAAGTAAAATTACAGTTATAGGATTAAGTCTCACAAACATCCTTGATACAATTGTTTATGTTGATGTGATTGTGAAAGATAATACAAGTAATATAGAAAGTTTTTATTTAAAAGACACCATGGTACCAACTGGAACCAGTTTAAGAGCAGTATCAACTGGTGAAAAACTGGTGTTAGACCAAAATAATACTATGAAAATAAAATCATCAGTGGCAAATTCTATAGATGTCATTGCTAGCTATGCGGAGATTGTATAATGAGCTACTATATTGGTGTTTCACCGGGTGATGTAATTGGTACCCTTTCAAAAAGATATTTTTATGGTTTGCGTAGAACAGACAACGGAGAAGTATTCCATGGGAAATATGATCAATTGCGAGCTGAATCACTTACTATTAACAATTCAGGTGAATCAATAGATAATTATAATAACTTTGAAGAAGGACAGGATTTCTTCGAAGGAAGAGATGTAAATCATGAGATAGTGTATGATAATTTAAACTATGAACAATTTAGATGGGATTCAAGGAATTTAACATATTCTATAAGTGCAAATGGTGATTTCATTGTCAAAACAAATGGATAATAGGAAATAAATATGGCCAGTTTCAATCTAGATAGATTTAAATTTACTTGGAAAGGCACATGGAATAATAATGTAGAATATAAAAAAGATGATATAGTGTATTATCAAGGTAAGAGTTATTCTTGTCTAGCCGCACATACATCGAGCACAAGTTTTTATCATCACCAAGATCCTACATCTAGAAATGAATCTTTCACTGTAACCGTTGGTGTAGATACATTTGATAATCAGACCCAAGGTCATTTTTATATCAATGGGATTGAACAGAATAGTATTACATTAATTAAAGGTAGACAGTATATTTTTGTGCAGAACGATGCAACCAATGCGTCATATAACAGTTCAGCAAATCCTTTCTTATTAAGTAGTGTTGTTAATGGCAATTTAGCAGGTGGTGCTGTCTATAACACTGGTGTAACCTACTTCTTAGATAACAGCGAAGTTACTTACACAAACTATCTAGCTAACTTTTCTACAGCAACTTTACGTGAATTACGTGTAACACTAGCAGCCTCAACTCCAAAAAAATTATATTATTTTAGCCCAAATAACAAAAATATGGGAGCTAAATTAAAAACAGAATATGATAGTTTTTGGGATTTAATGATAGACGGACGTATTTGGAAAAATCAATGGACCGCTAGCACATTCTATCCGTTGGGTTCATTAGTAAACAACAATGGAGATATCTATGAAGCCACAAAACAGCATACCAGTGGTACAGAATTAAAAGATAATTTATCAAATTGGTCATTGCACGGTCCAGCATATAAATGGTCAGGTGCATGGGTACCAAATAATCCTTATAAAACCGGTGAAGTAGTAAAATATGGTGGTTTAATATACCGCTGTAAAACATTCCATACCAGCGCAAATATCACACAGGGATTAAATCAACATTTGACAAATTGGACACTTATTTCAAGTGTTACTAAATGGTTAGATGATTATACTGATAATACTGTATATGTAATAAATGATCTAGTGAGATATGGCGGTAATGTTTATAGATGCACAACATCGCATACAAGCACAACTACTATTACACTAAGTAATTGGGCTGTTTATAATGAGGGCATAGAATACAAAGGTAATTGGACTACTGCTACATATTATAAAAAGAATGATGTTGTTAAATATAACAGTAGTTTATACAAGATAACAACTGCACATGCCTCCACAACATTTGTTAACACATCTACCTATGCTTCTATATATATTGAAGGATTAGGATTTGAGCAAAATGCTTGGTCATCAAGTTCTGAGTATTCTATTGGTGACATAGTCAGTTATGGTGGATACGAATACATAGCTACCGCAGTAAACGCAAATTCTCAACCTTCAGCACTTACAAACTGGAAGGTACTTGCAAAAGGTTATGCACATGAAGGCACTTGGGATAATACACTTGCATATGAAACCGGAGACATTGTACGTTATGGTGGGAATCTATATATTTGTATTTCTGATTCAACAGCTGGAACTACTCCAGAAACTACAGCGAAATGGCAACTTTTAGTTCCTAGCCAAAGATTCTTAGGAGATTGGTCAAGTGGTACTCAATATTATCTTAATGATGTTGTAATTTACGCAGGTACTTCATATAAATGTATTCAGAGTCATAATTCATCTTCATATCCTGTGAGTAACACGTCTTATTGGCA
>MDTB01090493.1_pt1 | contig 17666 bp, 17 predicted proteins | sample 811161 | NCBI WGS metagenome assembly MDTB01 (sample SAMN05326650, study PRJNA326480) | marine metagenome | isolation source: seawater | place: Mediterranean Sea | collected 2009
TTACAGCTCCGTGACTTGCTAAACCTCTGAAGCCTGTAAATTTATATCCAGTGGATGTATCTTTGATGGGCAATAAAATTTCCAGAGGGTGATTTTGGTAATAATCCCAACTATAAAAGAAAACATCTCCTAAACGCGCACCTAGTAAAATTGACAATACCATATATACAAAAAGTGACTCCAAGTAATCCAAAGAAATTTTTTCATCAATAAAAATTTTCTTCATTATGTAATAACCAAGACCAAAAGCAATAATGAACATAAGGCTATAATAATGAACGCCAAAAGTTCCAATTTTGAAAATTGTTTCACTTGGGGCCCAATCAATTTTTGTAAAGTACATTTTTAATATTTTAACCTCGTAAAAGTAATTAAAATAGAAGTGATAAGAAATAATTAATCATGGAATTGGATCATACCCTGAACCACCCCACGGATGACATTTTGATATTCGCTTTATGGTTAGTAACCCTCCTTTGAATAATCCGAATTTTTTGAGAGCTTCTAAGGCGTATTGTGAACAAGTAGGTTGAAATCTACATGTAGCAGGTAATAAAGGGGATATAAAATTTTTATAGGCTTTTATTAATAATACTAAGGGGAAAATTAATATTCTTTTCAAAATAAAAGTTTAATTTATTTTAAACGTACTTCCCTCGTTAGTGTCGTTGACTTGAATATTCAATTTCGAAAGAGAATCACGAATTAGATCTGAGGTTTCAAAATCTTTAGAATTTCTAGCTTTATCTCTAATCTGAGATAATACGTCTAAAAGGCCTTCAAGTTGATTATTTTTAGATGTTTCAATAGGTTTTAAGCCTAGGACATCATTAAAAAAAACATGTATTAATTTTTTTAATTCCTTTAAATCATGAGAATTAATTTGTTGTTTGTTATTGAAAGTTGCATTTATATATTTAACAGAATCAAAAAGATGTGCAATTAGAAGGGGACTGTTAAAGTCATCATTTAGAGCATTATAACATTTTTCTTTCCATGCTGTTATGTCAAATTCACTCTCAATAGAAGATGGAATGAGTTTATCTAGCTTTTGAATGCCATCATTTAATCTATTAAAACCTTTTTCTGATGCCTCTATTGCTCTTTCGCTAATATCTACAATGCTTCGATAGTGAGCTTGAAGCATAAAAAAACGAACAACCATTGGTGAATAAGATTTTTTAAAAATCTTATTTTCACCACTAAACATCTCTTCAGGTAATATGTTATTTCCAGTAGATTTAGACATTTTCTTCCCATTAAGGGTCAGCATATTGGCATGCAACCAATATTTAACAGGAGGTTTTTTATGAATTGATTCAGCTTGTGCGATTTCACATTCATGATGAGGAAATTTTAAATCCATTCCACCACCGTGTATATCAAATTGAGAACCTAAGTATTTTTGACTCATGGCTGTACATTCGAGGTGCCATCCTGGAAAACCTTCACTCCACGGTGATGGCCAGCGCATAATATGTTGAGCTTCAGCTTTTTTCCAGAGCGCAAAATCTTGTGGATTTTTTTTATCACTTTGGCCATCCAAATTTCGTGTATTATGAATTAATTCCTCGATTTTTCTTCCACTAAGCTTACCATAGGGAGTTTGTTCATTAAATTTAATTACATCAAAATAAACAGATCCATTTACTTGATAAGCAAAGCCATGCTCTATAATTTTTTTTATCAGTTCAATTTGTTCAACAATATGTCCAGTAGCTGTAGGCTCTATATCTGGTGGTAAGGTGTTAAATTTAGACATAGTATTCCTAAAGTCGACAGTATATCTTTGAACCACCTCCATAGGCTCTATGGATTCTAAGCGGGCCTTTTTTGCAATTCTGTCTTCACCTTCATCAGCATCATTTTCAAGATGGCCAGCATCAGTAATATTTCTCACATAACGGACTTTATATCCCAAATGTTTTAGGTATCGGTATATTAAGTCAAATGAGATGAAAGTTCTACAGTTTCCAAGATGTACATTACTGTATACAGTTGGTCCGCATACATACATACCTACATTATTTGGTAAAATAGGTTTGAAATTTTCTTTTTCACCTTTTAATGAGTTGTATACAACTAATGAATTATTCATTAAAATTTAATGTCAAGTTTAATATAATCTGAAAACTCACGCTTCTTAACTTTACTTTTATCAGTTATGCTACCTGGTAATAGTTTTTCTGTTTTCATGAGCCAATTTAAATGAATACAAATATAATTATTTTAGTAAGGATATTGATAGCTAGACTAGTATCAAAGTTTAAAATTATAGCTAAGAGTAAATTGTGAAAGATTTTCTTTAATACTGTAGGGCGATGTTAATCCCCTAGAAAAAACTTTAAAATCTCTATTTTGTTCGAACATTATTAAAGAAAAATTAAGATTACTTCCTCCAAAGTCAAAACCAATTCCAAAGGTTAGAGCTTGGTTACCATTTTCATTTGTGTCTTGACTCTTTGTTTGATAAAAATATCCACCTCTTAAGCTCATATTTTTGAGTCGATATTCTCCACCTATTTTTAAAGTATTTATGGGATTTAAAATTTTGTTTGTTTCTTCATTTAAAGAATTTAAAAATTCACTTACACCCTCCTGACTAACATAGGTTTGTGAAAAATTTTGAAAGCTATAATCTAAAGATATAAGTCCTGCTAAATTGAAAATATAAGCAAAGCTTAGAGTAGTTTTCGATGGGATTTTAAGACGATAGGGTGAATAGGAATTAGCTATATCTGGATCAATAATTTCTTTTATTGCAAAACCATCTTCAAATCTGTATGCACTTAATTTTTGTTGAGTTTCATCTTGTAACTGTATCCATTGAGGACTGTCGTAAGAAGCCCCTAATCTTATATTTTTAATTTTTAATATTCCCCCAAATTGAAATGAAAAACCGTTTCCAAAACTAATTAAATCTTCATTTAAATTAACGTCATAAACAAAGGAACTTAAATCTTGGTTTCCTTCAAAAAAGTCTTTTTTATTTCTAAAATCTAATCTATGTAGATTAAAATTCACTCCCAAGTGAAGTATATTTTTATATAAACTACTGAAGTTAAAACTTGTTTTTCTATGAAAGCCTCTGTTTAAAATATCAAGATTATTTCTATTATTAGAAGAAGCTATGTTTGAAATGTATGATTTTTCTGTATCATTTGAGCTAAGTGGATCAATAATGTAGGATTGATATCCTAAAAAGGCTTGTTGAGCTCCGAAACCGATTTCATCTCCTAAGTAACGATAAACATCAGATATAGTCTCGTCACTATAAAGTTGTATGTCTTGATATTCAATTCCATTGGCATAGTACAAAAAATAATCAGCAATACTTTTGTTATTATTTCCACTTAATGAGACTTTTTGATTAAAATTTGCTATCCGATTTACACTTATAGCAGTACTTATTCTCGACCATGGATTTTTATCATCGGTATTATTAAAAACAAATACGACTCCAAATTGATCAAAGTGAAAAGAATCTTCATTGGTAGATTTAAATTCTCCGAAGAATTGACCCTCATTTAAGCGTGATTGTAAATTAATTGATACACCCACTTCTGTATTTAAAAAAACTGAAGATGCAGCGGGGTTATTAATAATAGCTGTTAAATCACCTCCCAAAGCCCCAAATGCTCCACCCATGGATGTATAACGAGCCGTTCCACTTAAATCATTTTTTGTTAAGTAGACTAAATCATTAATTGTTTGTGATACAGTAAATTGAGATACAATTAAAACTGCACCTAAGAAAAATAAGGAACGCATTTATATTAGGGTTTTAATTATTTTAATTTGTTCGACCTCTGCTTCCAGATGAACCCCCTCTCCCTGCAGAACGACCACCTCCAGAATTGTATGATGGAGTAGAAGACCTATAATTTGTGTAGGAGTTATTAGATCTACTGTAATTATTACTCCTTTGCGTTCTGTTGTTACTGTAATTAACGCTACTTCTATTTTTGCTGCGATTTGAGTTTCTGACAATTCTGTAGGAAGATCTTGGGTTTGATGATTTAGGTTGAGATCTTAATCTATTTGAATTTGAGTTTTGCTGAACTCTTGTAGATGAACTATAAGGATTACGTTCTATTAAACGATATTGTGTTTGAGTAGAACCTGAAACTCTAGACAGCCCAATTGGAGATCTAGTTGTACTGTTTGAAATTGTACTGTTTGAACGAGGTTGTCTTGCATCTCTAGTTAAAGAAGTATTATTTATTCCAGGCCTAGTATTTCTTTTAGGATTTCCAATACTTCCTGTGTTAACGTTTAGACGATTTCTATCATATCCAACTACTAAGTTTCTTCCAATTGAATTTGAGCCTCTCCCAATATTAACTCGACTAAGAGTGTTTTGAATATCGCGTATCTTAGAATCATTGCTTTGAGTATTTTCTCTAATTCTTTCTCTAGGGCTATCATAATTTTTTTCTCCACGACCAGATTTAATTCTGGCAATAGTAGAACGGTAGTCTCGTTTGTTTCTTTGTCTTAAATTATCACCATAATAGTCACCAAAAAGATTCCATCGATTAGCCCAGCCATTTCTATATCCAAAACCATAGGGATTATAAAATCCTCCTCGAAACCCAAAAGGGGAATAAAACGAATTAAAACCTCCCCACATACCAGCATAGCCTCTATATGGATTCCAGTATGGATAGTTCATAAATGGACTGTAGAATCCACCATAACCAAATCGGTATGGGTTACCAAAATAATTATTCCAGAAAGGCGAAAAGCCTAAACCAAAACCAGCAAATCCCCAGGAATAGTTTGGAAAGTTGTTCAAAATAATTTCGGTTTGTGATGTTTCTCCTCCCCATGGTATTTGAGAATTATTTTCAATACTCATATCCACTGGATTTGAATCTGAGCTTGTATAAGAATTTGTATCCGTAAAATATATTTCCTCTTCAGAAATGTCAACATAACCATTGTCAGCCGCATCCTTGAAATACTGTTCGTAATAATTATATTTTGTTATAGCATTGGTTTTTTCTAAACTTGATCTTGATTCTGAAAAATATATTCCATCTGAATTAAAATAAGACGATCCTTGAAAACTTCCACATTTAGTGAATAGTAATACCAAAGAAATACTCAAAAATAAATTTATACTTTTAAAAATTAAATGTTTCTTTTTCATATCGAATCGTTTTAGAAATGTGATACAAAAGGATTAACTTTGAATCACAAAATAGTTCAAACAAATATAGGCAAATTCTGTGCCAAACTTTTATGGGTAATAAATTAACTCCTCGCGAAAAAGACTACTCTAAATGGTATAATGAAATAGTTGTGCAAGCTGATCTTGCAGAGAATTCTGTAGTTCGTGGTTGTATGGTTATTAAGCCATATGGGTTTGCAATCTGGGAAAAAATGCAAGCTGAACTTGATAAAATGTTCAAAGCTACTGGCCACGAAAATGCATATTTTCCTTTGTTTGTTCCTAAAAGTTTATTCGAAGCTGAAGAAAAAAATGCTGAAGGCTTTGCAAAAGAATGTGCTGTAGTCACTCATTATCGTCTTAAAAATGATGAAGACAATTTAGGTAAATTAAAAGTAGATCCAAACGCAAAGCTAGAGGAGGAGCTTATTGTTAGGCCAACTAGCGAAGCTGTTATTTGGAATACTTATAAATCTTGGATTCAATCATATAGAGATTTACCAATTTTAATCAATCAATGGGCAAATGTTGTTAGATGGGAAATGCGTACACGACTTTTTTTAAGAACAGCTGAGTTTTTATGGCAAGAAGGACATACTGCCCATGCCACTAAAATAGAAGCAATAGAAGAAACAAAATTGATGAATCAAGTATATGCTGATTTTCTTGAAAAATTTATGGCTATTCCTGTTATTCAAGGTACAAAGACTGCTAGTGAGAGATTTGCAGGTGCAGAACAAACTTATTGCATAGAGGCCCTTATGCAAGATGGGAAAGCATTACAAGCGGGAACCTCTCACTTTTTAGGTCAAAACTTTGCCAAGGCATTTGATGTGAAATTTGCTTCCGAGACCGGAGCATTAGAACATGTTTGGGCTACATCGTGGGGTGTTTCAACTAGATTAATTGGAGCATTGATTATGACTCACAGTGACGACAAAGGGTTAGTTTTACCTCCTAATCTTGCCCCATATCAAGTAGTAATAATTCCTATATATAAAAGTGAAGATGATCAAAAAGAAGTTGCTAAAGTTGCAGAAAAAATTAAATCATCTCTAGAAGAAAAAAATATTAGCGTAAAATTTGATAATCGCGATAAATTTAAGCCTGGCTTTAAATTTAATGAATATGAACTAAAAGGAGTTCCACTTAGAATAGCTATTGGTCCTAATGATTTGGAAAATGAAACTGTAGAGGTAGCTAGAAGAGATGATCTTTCAAAAACTCTTGTAAATCAGAATGAAGTAGTTCATCACGTTGAGCATTGTCTTAAAGAAATACAAGCACTTTTATTTAATAAAGCACAAATTTTTCGAGATAAAAATATTACCAAAGTTGATAATTTTGAAGAATTTAAAAAAGTACTAAATAACAAAGGTGGTTTTATATCTGCACATTGGGATGGAACAGATTTAACTGAACAGGCTATAAAAAAAATAACAAAAGCAACTATCCGTTGTATTCCGTTAGATTGTGAAGAAGAGTCAGGAAAATGTGTTTATTCTGGAAAAGATTCAAATAGACGTGTACTTTTTGCTAAAGCATATTGATTATACTTTTTATTGCTTTATTGATTTCTTTTTTATTTAAATCATATTCAAAATCTCAAATTACATTGTTATTTTAAAATAAATCACCATGAAAATATATCAGATTTTTGTTTTTCAAATGTACTTGCTTAATAATAATATTCCGTGTACATTTGCGGACTGAAAATATGGCCCGTTCGTCTATCGGTTAGGACGCCAGGTTTTCATCCTGGAAAGAGGGGTTCGACTCCCCTACGGGCTACAAAATAAATTTTAATTATGGCAAATCATAAATCGGCATTAAAACGTATTCGTTCAAATAACAAAAAACGCCTTTTGAACCGTTTCCAACACAAAACAACTCGTAATGCTATTAAAAAGTTACGAGAGCTCACCAAGAAAAAAGAAGCTGTCAAGATGTTTCCTACTGTTATTTCTCTAATAGATAAGCTCTCAAAGAAAAATATAATCCATACCAACAAAGCCTCTAATTTAAAATCTAAATTAGCTAAACATATTGCTTCTTTATAATCCTCATAAACAGAAAAAGCTCCAATATATGGGAGCCTTTTTTTTATATAAAAACCTCGTTGGTTAGGAATTCATTGAAATTAAAAACTCCTCATTACTTTGAGTTCTCGTAAAGCGGTCATTTATGAATTCCATTGCCTCAACAGGATTCATGTCTGCTAAGTACTTTCTCATTATCCACATACGCTTTATTGTATTTTCATCCAATAATAAGTCATCACGTCGTGTGCTAGAAGAAACTAAGTCAATTGCAGGGAATATCCTCCTATTGGCAATTCTGCGATCAAGTTGTAGCTCCATATTACCAGTTCCTTTGAATTCTTCAAAAATAACTTCATCCATTTTTGAACCTGTTTCAGTTAATGCAGTTGCAATTATAGATAATGACCCTCCATTTTCGATATTCCTAGCTGCACCAAAAAAGCGTTTGGGTTTATGTAAAGCATTCGCATCAACACCCCCACTTAATATTTTTCCAGAAGCTGGCTGAACGGTATTGTAAGCTCTTGCTAAACGAGTAATAGAATCTAAAAGAATAACAACATCATGACCACACTCGACTAGTCTTTTAGCTTTTTCAAGAACAATATTAGCAACCTTCACATGTCTTTCAGCAGGTTCGTCAAATGTAGATGCAACGACCTCTCCATCAACATTTCTTTGCATGTCTGTCACCTCTTCAGGGCGTTCATCAATTAGCAAAATCAATTGATAAACTTCAGGGTGATTTGCTGCTATTGCGTTCGCAATATCTTTGAGAAGCATTGTTTTTCCTGTTTTTGGTTGTGAAACGATCATGCCTCTCTGACCTTTACCGATAGGAGAGAACAAGTCCATAATCCTAGAAGAAATTGTACTCTGTTTATCAGCTAAGTTGAATTTTTCTTGAGGGAATAAGGGTGTGAGGTGCTGAAATGAAACACGGTCTCTGACAACCTTAGGATCAAGTCCATTTATTTTATCTACTTTGATTAATGGGAAATATTTTTCTCCTTCTTTTGGAGGGCGAACGGAACCTAATACGGTATCACCAGTTTTAAGTCCAAAGAGACGAATCTGTGATTGTGAAACATAAACATCATCTGGAGATGATAAGTAGTTATAATCTGAAGAGCGCAAGAATCCATAACCCTCAGTCATCATATCCAATACTCCTTCAGTTTCTACTATACCGTCAAATTCAAAATCAGGCTGTCTATAACGGCTTCTATTATCCTTGTTGTGATTATGCTCGCTTCGATTTCCGTTATTGAAATTATTTTTTTGGTTAGAGTTGTTGTTTTGGTTACCGTTTTTCTTGAATTTATTATTTGATTGACCTTCTTTCTTGTGATGTGGTTTATGATCAGTCTTAGATTCGGTAATATTTCTTGTTTTTTGAACTGGAAGAACTTTATTTGAAACTGTTTTATTGTTTTCAGAATTTTTAATTTCAGTTTTATCGTTTTGTTTTTTTTGATTATTTGAAGAGATTTCCTCTTCAGGTTTAGATGCAATAAAATCTACGATTTGATATACAAGATCAAGTTTTTTTAATCCAGCAATACCTTTGATTCCAATTTTCTTCGCAATTTCTTGTAATTCAGGGAGTTTCTTTGTTTTAAGAGTAGCTAATTCGTACATGAAGTTGTTTGTGATTATGATCTCTATAAATCAATAAATGATTATAAAGTTTTAAATGATGTAGTTCGACAATATTACAAATTTTATTTAAAATAACAACTTTAAAAAAAAAGTTAATTTTGTTAAAAAACTGATAATGATTCAACGAATACAGACTCTTTATATTTTGATAGTAATCATACTTTCTTTTTTAATGTTAAAATTGACCATTGATTTTTCTAACGATATAAAATTAAATTCTTTGGTAAAAAGATATTACGTCTTTTATTTTATTCCTGTCATTGGAATACTTACTCTTTTCCTTTATAAAAAAAGAGTAATACAATCAAAGATGTGTTTGATAATGTTGGGAATAAATGTTTTATTACTCATATCTTATGTTCTAAAAATCTATGAGGGAAATTCAAGCTTTATAAATTTAGTATTAATTGCATGTTCTATAATAGAGTGTATTTTATTATTTGTAGCAAGAAAAGCTATTAATAAAGATGAAAATCTGGTTCGATCAATTGATCGTATTAGATAAAACACTTCTTGGCCCAAGTTCTATTGCCTCTAAATTATCGATTTTTCCTTTATTTATTTCAAAACGGAGCATTGTCCTTATTTTGTGGAATCCATAAATTCCAGCTGCTCCTGGATTCATATGAAGGTGCCTATTCTTTTTATCATACATTACTTTTAAAATATGTGAATGGCCGCAAATCAATAATTTGGGTTTATGCTTATTAATTAGTTTTCTTACCATTAAATTATATCTTCCTGGATAACCAGCAATATGAAGCATTAAAACAGGTATACCTTCACAATTAAATGAATTCACTTCAGTTGTTTGGAGTCTCACTTCCTGACCATCAATGTTTCCATAAACCGATTTTACTGGTTTTAGTGAAGCTAAATCATTTAATACTTTAATATCTCCAATATCGCCCGCATGCCATACTTGATCAGAGTTTAAAATGTAATTTTTTATTTTTCTGTCTAAGAATCCATGTGTGTCAGAGAGTAGTAAAATTTTTTGCATTTAACTTAGAAAAATTTATTTAAAGTTAATTAATAGATTTTTCTAATAATTATAATTAATACCTAATATATTAGTATTTCATAAAGTTTTTAATTAATACCAATATTATTATTTGCTGCGTGATTTATTCCAATTGTATTGATGAATATTTAAAAGTATATTTATTATTAAAAAAATAAGAGTGCGTTTTTTATTAGAGTTTTCTTATGCAGGTACTAATTACCATGGATGGCAAAGCCAGCCCAATGCAATTTCAATTCAAGGAGTAATGGAGAACGCTCTTAGTACAATATTAAAATCACCTACTAGTCTAGTCGCAGCAGGGAGAACTGATACTGGTGTCCATGCTCGTCAAATGTTTGCTCATTTTGATTCTACTATTAAGAAAGAGTTACAAGATAAATTAGTTTATCTGCTCAATCAATTTTTACCTTCTGACATTGTAATACAATCCTTGAAAAAAGTAAAATTAAATACCCACGCACGTTTTGATGCACTTTTAAGAACTTATGAATATCATATTAATATTAGAAAGTCTGCATTTCAAAACGATTTGCATTACCAATTCAATCAAAAATTGGATTTTAATCTTATGAATACTGCTGCTCAAATTCTTTTAGAATATGAAGATTTTCAATGTTTTTCGAAATCTAAAACAGATGTAAAAACGTTTTTGTGTGATATAAACTATGCTAATTGGACTAACTCAGAAAAGGGTTATATATTTACAATAACTGCAAACCGTTTTTTACGTAATATGGTTCGTGCAATAGTAGGCACTCTAATTGAAATTGGCTTGAAAAAGAAAAAGGTGGAAGAATTACATCAAATTATTTTAAATAAAAAACGTTCTGATGCTGGTTTTTCAGTCCCAGCGAAGGGCCTTTTTTTGACTAAAATTCAATATCCTGATGATATTTACTTATGACTAAGAGAAAAGTAAGCGGTAAAATTTTTGATTTAGATCTCTTTGCTAAACTGTTAGTATTTATAAGGCCATTCAGAACGACCTATTATTTTGTCATGATGTCCGCTATTTTATTGTCGCTTTTTTCTACACTAACACCTTATTTACTAAAGGTCACAGTTGACGATTATATTAGGCCTAAAGATTATCAGGGCATGATATTTTTTGTTTGTTTAATGTTTATAACCTTACTATTAGAAGTTATATTCCAGTTTCTTTTTGTTTTTTATGCTAACTGGTTGGGTCAAAAAGTAATTAAAGATTTAAGGGTTAAGCTTTTTAATAAGATTATTTACTTTAAAATGGCATATTTTGATAAAACTGCTGTAGGTCGCTTAGTTACGCGTTCAGTAAGTGATATCGAAACTATTGCAAGTATTTTTTCACAAGGTTTATTTATGATTATTGCTGATTTACTTAAGATGATTTTGGTCATATTAGTCATGCTTTATGTTGATTGGCGTTTATCTATTATTGTTTTTTCAATTCTTCCAGTTATCATTTATGCTACAAGGCTTTTTCAAAAGTCGATGAAAAAGGCTTTTGAGGAAGTTCGAATTCAAGTTGCTAACCTTAACTCATTCGTACAAGAAAGAATTAGCGGGATTAAAATAGTACAGCTATTCAATCGCCAGAAAATTGAGTATAACAATTTTATTTCCATTAATGAAAAACACAAAAAAGCCTGGCTAAAAACAGTATGGTTTAACTCAATTTTTTTCCCAATTGCTGAAATTTCTTCTTCCGTAACAATCGGTCTTTTAGTATGGTATGGAGGATTAGATATAATTTCAGGTGGAGATATTTCTTTGGGAACTATTTTTCTTTTTATTCAAATGTCCCAGATGTTATTTAGACCATTAAGACAAATTGCAGATAAATTTAATTCATTACAAATGGGAATGGTTTCAGCTGATCGAATATTTGAAATTCTAGAAAAAGAAAGTATCATAAAAGATGAGGGAACATTGATTCCAACTCAAATTATGGGTAACATAAGTATTAAAAAATTGATATTTTCATATACCACTGGAGAGAAAGTAATTAATGATATATCGCTTGAGATAAAATCTGGAGAAAAAGTAGCTTTAGTAGGTGCTACTGGAGCTGGAAAATCCACAATAATTAATTTAATATCGAGATTGTATGAATTCGATTCTGGTGATATCGCAATAGACGGAACCTCTATTCGTGATTATGATTTAAAATCCCTACGGAATATAGTCTCTGTGGTACTCCAAGAGGTTTTTCTTTTTGCAGACAGTTTGTATAATAACATCACATTATATAACCCTCAAATCACCAGAGATATGGTAATTAATGCTTCAAAAGAAATTGGGGTTCATAAGTTTATAGAGTCTCTACCTGAAGGTTATGATTATAATGTAAAAGAAAGAGGAGTTATGCTTTCCTCGGGACAAAGGCAATTAATAGCATTTTTACGAGCTTATATTTCACAACCTGCAATTCTTGTTTTGGATGAAGCTACATCTTCAGTTGATAGTTATTCTGAAGAAATAATTCAACGTGCAATAGATAAATTGACTCATGGAAAAACATCTATCATTATTGCTCATCGTTTAGCTACAGTTAAAAATGCAGATCGAATTCTTGTTATGGATAGTGGTAAAATTGTTGAAGAAGGCACTCATGAAGAGTTGCTGAAAGTTAAGGGTGGTAACTATTCTAAACTTTATGAGGTTCAATTTGCAGATGAAATTCCTATTTAATTAGTCACTTAAATCTTGAGAGATTGTTTTTTCTAAATCTTTAAAACTATCGAAATTAAAAAACCCTCCATTTTTAAAATAAGCTACTTTTCCCGTTTGTTCAGAAATCACTAAGACCAATGCATCAGTTTTTTCTGTAATACCCAAAGCAGCTCTGTGTCTTAAGCCATAGCGAGAAGGTATATTTGATAGGTCACTTACAGGAAGAACAACACGAGTAGCTGTTATAAAATTATTTTCAATTACTATAGCGCCGTCATGGAGCGGACTGTTTTTAAAAAATATACTTTCAAGAACTTGAGGTGTTAATTGTATTTTGGAATAATTATTTTCATTTAAAGTAAAATCAAGAGAGTTATTTTTTCTTAATACTATTATAGCTCCCATTTTACTTTTAGACATCTCTTCGCATGAATTCATTAAAATTTTTAAGTTTAAGCTTAAGTCCTTACTTGTTTGATTCATAAACTTAAAATAGCGAACTACATTTTTTTTATTTGTAAAGTTTGTTGAACCTAAGAGTAAAAGGAACTTTCTTATTTCTTGCTGAAAAACAACAATCAAAGCAAAAAATCCTACACTAATAAACTTACCTAACAGATTACTCAACACGTCCATATTAAGTAGGTCAGTTAATTTCCATATTAAATATATTATAACAATTCCAATAAATATATTAATTGCTACGGTACCTCTTACTAGCTTGTATAAATAGAAAAGGAGTATTGCAACCAGAAGAATGTCAATGACATCAATAAATGAAAAATTAATAAAATCTGTAATATTCAAGTATTTATACTTTATGTAAATTTATGAAAACTATTGAAGCTCAGACCATAAGTCAATGCATTCTTTTGCTTCCCTAACATCATGTACTCTTAAGATTTTCGCTCCACGATCTAGTGACAAAGTATTAAGCACTGTTGTTCCATTTAATGCTTGTTCAGGCCCAAATCCAAGGGTTTTATAAATCATCGATTTTCTTGAAACACCAATAAGTATTGGGCAATTAAGAGTTTTTAGATAACTTAAATTTTTAATTAATTCAAAGTTGTGCTCCTTATTTTTTCCAAAACCAAAACCAGGATCAATGATCACATCATTTATGCCAGCTAGTGAAGCTTTTTCTATTTGTTTTTTAAGAAAATCATAAATTTCTTTAACTACATCTTCATAATACACATTATTTTGCATTGTTTTAGGGGTTCCCTTCATATGCATCATTATATATGGTACTTTATGATATCCAATTACAGAAAGAATCTTTGAATCTATCAACCCTCCTGAAATATCATTAATCATACTTACACCAATATCTAAACATCTTTCTGCTATACTGCTGTTGTAGGTATCAACTGTAAAATAAGTATTTGGAAATTCTTTTATTAATGAATCAAGAAAAGGGAATAGTCGGATTTCTTCTTGTTCTGGATTTATGAGAGAACTACCTGGCTTGCTGCTGGCAACACCGATATCAATAAATGAAGCGCCTTCTTCAATCATTTTTTGTGTTTGTACAATGATATCTCTAATGCTATTATATTTTCCACCATCATAAAAAGAATCTTCGGAAATATTAAGAATCCCCATTATTTTAGGTTTTGTTAAGTCAATTAGCTTGCCCCTTATACTAATTTGTTCTGCTTTGATATTTTTTTTGATAATTTTTATAGTGTTAAGTAGATGGAATAAAAATAAATTCGAAATTTATAACAAATTTAAATTAAATGGAGACTACCCAAAAAGAGTATCAAAAAATTGTCTCACAATGCAGAACTTTATTCCAGAAAAAAATGAAAGATTATGGTGCTGCCTGGAGAATTCTTAGGTTACCATCTCTGACAGATCAAATTTTTATAAAAGCTCAAAGGATCAGGAGTTTACAAATCAATACAACTCGAAAAGTAGATGAAGGACAAGAGGCAGAGTTTATAGGAATTATAAACTATAGTGTTATGGCATTAATACAAATCGAAAATGGAGTAGCTGAACAACCTGATCTAAATTTAGAATCTGCTTTAAATCATTATGATAATGAGTTTAGTAAGATTTTTAAATTAATGCTAGACAAGAATCATGATTATGGAGAAGCATGGAAAGATATGCGTATAAGTTCACTTACGGATCTGATTATACAAAAACTTTTAAGAGTAAAACAAATAGAAGAAAATGATGGTGTAACAATAGTAAGCGAAGGAATCGAAGCTAACTACCATGATATGGTTAATTATGCCATTTTTGCATTGATTCATTTAAAGAGATAATGCGGATTGTTTTTAATAAAATAATAAATGCTTTTTTAGCTCTATATGGGGTTGCTAGTTTAGTATTTTTTTTATTTACTGTTCTCCCGGGGGATTCAGCTCAAATGATGTTAGGCCAAAACGAAGACCAAGAACTTATTGAGGTTTTAAATAAAAAATTTGGTTTTAATCTTCCACTCTATAAACAATATTTATTTTATTTAAATGATCTTTCACCGATTTCTTATCATTCTAATAACCCTAAAAAATTTGCTCATTACGATAAACATATTTACGGGGGGATAAAAATTTTTGATAATGAGAATCATATTGTGCTATTGAAATTTCCATATTTACGTAGCTCATATCAAAAAATGGGAAAACCTATTTCTGAAATATTAAAAGAAACATTTCCAAATACTGCAGTACTTGCAATATTCTCAATAATAATAGCTGTTGCACTAGGTATTTTTTTAGGTATTATTGCCTGTCTATTAAAAGACCATTGGATTGATCGTTTAATTTTATTTTTTAGTACTATTGGAATGAGCATCCCTTCATTTTTTAGTGCAATACTTTTTTCTTGGTTTTTTGGATATGTTTTAAATAGATATACACATCTGAATATGACAGGAAGTTTCTACGAATTGGATGATTTTGGAGATTCGTATCACATTGTTTGGAAAAATTTAATATTACCTTCTTTAGTTTTGGGAATAAGGCCGTTAGCAGTTATTATTCAATTAATCAGAAATAGTTTGATTGAAACCCTTAGTCAGGATTATATTAGAACAGCATTTTCTAAAGGTCTCTCCAAGTATCAAGTCATTTTTAAGCATGCTTTAAAAAACTCTTTGAACCCGGTGATTACAGTCCTTACTGGATGGTTTGCTTCACTATTGGCTGGGTCAATTTTTGTAGAATATATTTTTGGGTGGAATGGACTTGGGAAAGAAATAGTAGATGCACTTAATAAATTTGACACCCCAGTTGTAATGGGTTCTGTTATCACTATCGCCTTTATTTTTATTATTATTAATATTGTTGTCGATTTAATTTATGTTTACTTAGATCCTAGAATAAAAACAACTTAAAACATGAGAGATAATATTGTAGCTGGAAATTGGAAAATGAATAATGATTATTCCCAGACAAAAAAGTTAATAAATGATTTAAAATCTTTCAAAATACCAGATGATGTTCGTATTATGGTGGCTCCATCTTTTACCCAGTTATCCCAATGTAAAAATCTTTTAAGTAGTACAAATATATCTGTAGTGGCTCAAAACATGAATGCCAATGATTCAGGAGCATTTACTGGAGAGATTTCAGCAAGTATGCTCAAAGGAATTGAAGTTAATACCGTAATCATAGGCCACTCTGAAAGACGATCTATTTTTAATGAAACAGATGAAATTCTCAAGGAAAAAGTTAAATCAGCTCTATCTGCAGATATGGAAGTAATATTTTGCTTCGGAGAAGAATTGAAAGAACGGAAAAACAATGATTATTTTAAAATTGTAAATAACCAACTTAGAAATGTGCTTTTTGATCTTGCAGAATCTTATTGGAAAAATATAATTTTAGCTTATGAACCCGTATGGGCTATTGGTACAGGGGAAACTGCAACTGCAAATCAAGCACAAGAAATGCATTCATACATCAGAAACCTAATAAGAGATAATTATAGTGAAGCAATATCTGAAAATATATCTATCCTTTATGGAGGGAGTGTGAAACCAAGTAATGCAAAAGAAATATTTTCGGGTGAAGATGTTGATGGTGGTTTGATAGGCGGCGCTTCTTTGAATGCCAATGATTTTAATGAAATATTTAGTGCCTTTTAATGGCTTTTACATATGTAGTTTATTATTTTACTGTAGAGCCTTATATTCCATGGAGTGAAATTTTAATTGCCCAACTTCAATCTCTTCCATTTGAAAGTTTCGAAATAACAGATTCAGGTTTTAATGCTTATTTAAATGAAAGTAAACATTACAACAATTTTTTAGATTCAATCCCACTTTTTAAGAACAATGATGTAAAAATTGTTTTTAAAACAGATAAAATTAAACCCATAAATTGGAATGCAAAATGGGAGTCTAATTTTAAACCTATTCATATTGGAAAAAATTGTGTTATACGTTCGGATTTCCATTCTCCATTTAACAAAAAATATGAAATTATAATTAATCCAAAAATGAGTTTTGGGACTGGTCATCACCAAACAACATTTATGATGTTAGAATTTGCATTAGGAGAAGTATTTAGAGAAAAATCAGTTTTAGATATGGGTTGCGGTACAGGAATCTTAGCAATTATGGCCTCAAAAATGGGTGCAAAAAGAGTAGACGCAATTGATAATGATCCCTGGTGTGTAGAAAATTCGAAAGAAAACGTATTTCAAAATAATTGTGAAAGAGTCAATGTAATTTTAGGGTCTCAAATATCATCTAATGATCCTAAATATGATATAATTTTTGCAAATATAAATCGTAATATTTTGTTAAATCAACTCCCCAACTATATAAAATCATTAAATCTAAAAGGAATTTTATTGATTTCAGGGTTTTACGACAAAGATGTACCTTTATTAAAGAACTTGTCAAATGATTTAAGTCTCCAATTGATTGAACAAAAGGAAAAAGATAAGTGGTCTGCGCTAAAATTTAAAAATGAGTAAAGAAAATCCTAAAATTATTCCTCAAGAAATTGAGCAGGTAGAAACTCTTGAAAAAAAGGAGCATGAAATAATTCTGTTCAATGATGATATAAATACGTTTGACCATGTTATTGAATGTCTAGTTAGAATATGCGGTCATTCTTATATTCAAGCCGAGCAA
>MDTB01139694.1_pt1 | contig 17666 bp, 16 predicted proteins | sample 811161 | NCBI WGS metagenome assembly MDTB01 (sample SAMN05326650, study PRJNA326480) | marine metagenome | isolation source: seawater | place: Mediterranean Sea | collected 2009
CGAAACTTTCAGAGAAAGATATGTGTAAAAGTTCTTGGGAATTTCATAGGAATAAAAAGTAGAATATTATTAAATTTGGCTGAGTGGCAAAGTGGGCATGCTGTGGACTGCAAATCTGTCTACGCCGGTTCTATTCCGACCTCAGCCTCCAATTGATTTAAATATCACAGTATAGAAAGTATAATTTATGAAAAGGAGAATACTAAATTAGCCCGGGTGGTGGAATTGGTAGACACAAGGGACTTAAAATCCCTCGAAGGCGACTTCGTGCCGGTTCAAGTCCGGCCCCGGGTACCAATATTTAATTTAAGATAAAAAATCATAAGTGACTGAACGCAAAACAAAATTTTCATCTCTGCTTTTAAATTTATATTCTAAAATTTCTAATAATAGAAAATTTCAAATTCCGTTATTAGGATTATTAATGTTGATAGGTATTTTTGCTGAAGTAGCCTCCCTTGGATTAGTAATCCCATTTTTAGGAATCTTAACAAGTCCAGATGATGTGTTGAAGTATGAAATAGTTTATTTTTTCTATACATATTTTGGATATGAAAATCCAAGCGATTTGATATTTCCCATAACGATAATTTTTTTATCTTTTGTTGCAGCAGCAAATTTAATCAGACTCATCTTATATTGGGCAACAACTAAATTTGTTTATGGAATAGGGCATGAAGTCGCAACAAAAGTATTTTCAAATACAGTTTTTCAACCATATGAATATCATTTGTATACAAATTCAAGTGAAATAATCGGAGCTGTAAACAAGGCACAGATAATAGTAGGAAACGTTTTATTACCTCTCATCAGAATGATAATTAGCTTATTTATAATTATTGCGATATCAATTACCTTATTAGTTATAAATCCAAAAGTATTTTATTTAGCTTTAATCTCTATTGGGTTTTCTTATCTAGTTATTTCCTTTTTTACTAAAACTCTTCTTAAATCAAATAGCTCGATTATCGCTAAGAATCAATCGCTTCGAGTTAAGGAGCTTCAAGAAGCCCTTGGGGGAATAAGAGAGATTATTCTTGATTCTTCTTATCATTATTACATCAGTAGATTCTCTAAAATTGAGTATGATTTAAGATCTTCTCAAGCAAAAAACTTAGTTATAGGAGAGTTTCCTAGGTACATTATGGAAACAATTGGAATAGTCGGAATCTCTGTTTTTGCTTTTTTTGCTGTATCTTCTTCTTCAGGATTTAATAACATAATTCCTCTTCTAGGAGCTTTAGCTTTGGGAGCTCAAAAGCTTCTTCCCTTAATTCAACAAGTTTATTCTGGATGGGCGAATATCAATGGCAATCTTATGGTCTTAAAAGATGTTGTTAATCTTGTAAATACTAAAGCTAAGCCAAGAAGCAAAATGCTTTCAGAAAAAATTGACTTTAATTCTGAGATCTCTTTAAGAAACATTTATTTTAAATATCAAAACTCAAAAAAAACTATTCTTAAAGATATTGATTTTTCCATTAAAAAAGGAGAAAAAGTTGGAATAATCGGTAAAACAGGGAGTGGTAAAAGTACACTTGCAGACTTAATTATGTCTTTCCTTCAGCCTTCTGAAGGAAAGTTTTTCGTTGATGACGTAGAGATAAATTCCTCTAATAAAAATGTTTGGCAATCAATGGTTGCTAATGTACCTCAATCAATTTTTCTTATTGATGGCACCATTTTAGAAAATATAACTCTCAACAGAGATTTGCCAATAGACAAAACTTTAGAAAAAGTTTGTAAACAAGCCAGATTAAGTGACTTCATCAACTCCCTTCCAAATGGTTTAGAAACTTCAATAGGCGAAAGAGGCATCAGACTCTCCGGAGGACAGATTCAGAGAATAGGCATTGCAAGAGCCCTTTATAAAAATCCCTCGATATTGATTTTAGACGAGGCAACAAGCTCTTTAGATAATGTCACTGAAAAAGAAATAATTGAAAGTATTGATTGCCTTGATGATCAACTGACAATAATAACAATAGCTCATAGATTAACTACCCTATCTTTTTGCAACAAGATTGTCCAAATGGATCAAGGAATAGTTGCTAAAATAGGCCACTACGAAGATATTGTTTTAAAAAATAAATTATCTTGATTATGAAAAAAAATTATTTTCAACTTTTCAAATCAATCACAACTTTAATTTATGATTTTGATGGCGTAATGACTGACAATTCATTTTTCCAGGATACAGAAGGAAATGAAATTGTAAGACTTAATAGAAGTGATGGTTATGCGATAAAAATTTTAAAGGAAAAAGGATTTATCCAAATTATTCTATCCGCTGAAAAGAATGATGTCGTAAAAAAAAGAGCCGAGAAAATTGAAATTCCAGCTTATACAGGAGTCCTTAATAAGGCGTGCAAATTAAAAGAACTTGCTATAGAGTGTAATTTTTCACTTGATAAATCAGTATATGTTGGAAATGAAATAAACGATTTAGAAGCCATGAAATTATGTAGAGTTGGTATAGCACCTAAGGATAGTTGCAAAGAAATAATTGAAATAGCAGATATTATTTTGAATTCAAATGGAGGAGAGGGAGTCATTAGAGAGCTTTTAGAGCTTATCTAAAAAATACACCACAAAAGTTATGAAGATTTTTATAATTGCCGAAATTGGCATCAATCATAATGGTGATATGAAGATCACAAAAAAATTAATAGATACAGCTGTCGACGCAGGATGTGACGCTGTGAAGTTCCAAAAAAGAACTATAGATTTAGTTTATTCAAAAGAACTATTGGATGGTGAAAGAGAAAGTCCGTGGGGAACTACACAAAGAGAACAAAAAGAGGGGCTTGAGTTTGGTTTAGAACAATATAAAGAAATAGATGAATACTGTAAAAATAAAAAAATTGAATGGTTTGCTTCAGCTTGGGACTTAGAGAGTCAGATTTTCTTAAGACAATTTGAGTGCAAATATAATAAAGTTGCTTCTGCCATGATTGTTTATAAAGAACTTCTACATTCAATTGCTTCCGAAGGAAAACACACTTTTATTTCAACAGGCATATCCACAACAGAAGATATAGATAACGCTGTAGGTATTTTTAAGAAACATAATTGTTCCTTTGAATTAATGCACTGTGTTTCAACTTATCCAATGAAAGATAATGATGCAAATTTAAACGTGATAAAGACATTAAAAGATACTTATGATTGCAGCGTTGGTTATAGTGGTCACGAAACCGGAATAGCCATTTCAACAGCAGCAGCAGCCATGGGAATATCAAGTTTAGAAAGACATATAACTCTTGATAGAGCAATGTATGGATCTGATCAATCTGCATCTCTTGAACCTAATGGATTAAGAATGCTTACTGGTTCGATTAGAAAAATTGAAATCGCAATGGGCGATGGTGTTAAAACTATATTGGATGATGAAATCCCAATTGGCGAAAAACTAAGAGCCCATATATCAAATGACTCTTTATAATAAAATTATCAAATCTGAAATAGAAGACTCGATAAATACAAAAAAAATCCTTCTGAATTCTGACAAGTTAGTAGATCAACTAAATAATCTTATTAATCTTTGTTTAAAAACTTTTAAAGATGGAGGAAAAATAATTTTTGCAGGAAACGGCGGTAGTTTTGGAGATTCCCAGCATCTTTCTGCCGAATTTATATCAAGATTCAGGTTTGATAGAGATCCTTTGCCTTCAATTGCATTAGGAACAAACAGCTCAACAATAACTGCAATAGGCAATGATTATGATTATTCTCAAATTTTTGCAAGAGAAATAAAAGTCGTTGGAAATCAACAGGATTTATTTATTCCTATTTCTACTAGCGGAAATAGTAAAAACATAATCAATGCAATTAAAGAGGCCAAAACTCTTGGCATCAATACATTTGGATTATCAGGTAACTTAGGCGGTCAAATGATTAAAGAATGTAATTGTTTGTTAGTTCCTTCAGATAATACGGCTAGAATTCAAGAATGTCACATTACAATAGGACATATACTATGTGGGGCAATAGAAGATAGCATTTTTCATGCATTAAAGCCTTAGAATCTATGCCGAATAATGTAGTTCTGATTCCTTTGCGAGGTGGTTCAAAAGGGATTCCAAATAAAAATATTAACAATCTTTCCGGAAAGCCATTATGTAAATGGTCTATCGAAGCAGCCTTAGGCGTTAAAAATATAGATAAAGTTTATGTTTCTACAGAATCAAGGGTAATTAAGGATTTAATCTTAAGCTTTAATCTTGGAGTTGAAGTAATAGATAGGCCTAAAAGCTTAGCCACTGATGAAGCTACTACAGACTCTGTTCTTGTTCATTTTGCAAAAAAAGTGAATTTCAAAAATTTAATTACCATTCAAGCGACTTCACCATTAGTTAGCTCAAAGTCTATTGGCGAGGCTTTAAATTTATTTTTATCTAATAAATACGACTCTCTCTTGAGCATAAACAGAACGAAGCAATTTTTATGGGGCGACAATTTTAAGCCTTTGAATTATGATCCTTCTAATAGACCAAGGAGACAGGATTTTGATGGCTGTGCAGTTGAAAATGGAGCTTTTTATATAACTAGAAAAGAAATAATTGAAAAATATAAAACTAGGCTTGCAGGAAATATTGGCTTTTATGAAATGGCAGTTGAAGAAAGTTTTGAGATTGATAGTGAATTAGATTTAGAGATCATCAAATCAATTATGAAGTTTAAAGGCATAATTAATGAATAAAATATTCGATACGCTTCGATCTTTAGGCTTGACCTCTTTAAAAACTAGGGAACTATTTTCATCGCATACAAGAGATAACAAATCGTTAAAAGTTTGGAAAGATAAAGTATCAGGCGTCATTTATATCGAAGATTTTGTTACCCCTTTTGAAGACTTTAAATCAGGAGAATACAGAAATGGTTCTAACAAAGGAACTTATGAATCTGAAAGAGATCTAAATAGAAGATTGAAAGATCATGAAGAGCTTTATCTTGACTCAGTAGTCTGTGATTTTGGATGTGGCTCAGGAGATTTTATTCGCAAAGCTGCATTGAAAGCTTCTAAAGTTGCAGCAGTCGAACTTCAAGAAAATCACTTTAAATCTCTTAATCTTCAAGGCATATCATGTAAAAAAAGCATTCTTGAGCACGAGATTCTATTTGATACCGTTTTTGCTTTTCATTCTTTGGAACATTTAGGCGATCCTTTAAAGTATCTAGAGGAAATTAAATCAAAAATTAAAAGCAAAGGAAAAATTTTGATTGAAGTTCCACATGCAAAAGATTTTCTCTTGTCCTCAGGCTTCCTAGAGGAGTTTAAAGATTTTACTTTATGGTCTTCTCATTTAGTGTTGTATACCGAAGAAGCTCTACAAAAAATATTAGAAAAAGCAGGTTTCAAAGACATTTTGATTCATGGCATTCAGAGATATCCCCTATCAAATCACCTATATTGGCTGCACAAAAAAAAACCAGGTGGCCACAAAAAAGAATTCAGTTTGATTGATTCAAAATCATTGCATTATGAATATGAAAAAGTTTTAAGTAAAATTAATCAGACGGATACTTTAATCGCATCAGCAACGGTAAAATGAAAGTTCTTCATTTAGCATCTTTTTCAGGAAATATAGGCGACAATGCAAGTCACTATGGACTTTACAAAATTCTTGATGAATTAATTAAGATTTCAGAAATTAAAAGAATAGAGATAAGAAATTTTTATAAAAATGCTTTAGGATCTAGTAAAAGAGAATTTGACAAAAGTTTTGTAGTTGAATGTAACAAATTTGATCTTGTTATTTTCGGAGGCGGTGGATATTTAGATTATTGGGTTCCTGAAAGTTTAACAGGAACAACTTTTAACATAAGCAAAGAAAATTTAGATGGAATTAAAACTCCAATCCTTTTTTCAAGTCTTGGATGTGTTCCAGGAAAAAGTGTTCCTCATGGAAATAAAAAAAAATTTATTGATTTCTTAAGTGAAATAAGCGGAAAGGAAAATAGGTTCTTGTTGTTTAGGAACGATGGTTCTATGGAGCATTTAAGTAAAAATCTAAATTTTCAAATTCCTGATAATTTTAACTCTATTTTGGATAACGGCTTTTTCTATGAAAACTCTTATGAAATGAAATTAGCATCTAAACCTTATATTGCTTTGAATGTTTCAGACGACCAGATATCCATGAATGGACTAAGTGCTTCAAAAATGAAAAAAAAAGATTTTTATAAATCAATTGCACAAATAATTTCATTAATAATCAATAAAAAAGATATCGATATTTTTTTTGTTCCTCACATTTATAGAGATATTTTTGCAATAAAGTCTATAGTTAATATTTTAAGCGAGGAACATTTAAGACATAAAATTCATATCGGGCCATGTCTCTTAGGAGATTTAGGTGCAGATATAAACTTTTCAATTTATAAAAATAGTTTATTTTCAATAGGAAACAGATTTCATTCTAATGTTTGCAGCATCGCAATGGGCAAACATGCGATAGGACTTTCTGCTCTTGATAGGGTTTCCAACATGTTCGATAGTTTAAGTCTCAACGATTCATATGTAACAGTAGAAAAAGGATTTGAAGAAAAACTTTTAAATAAAGTTTTTGACTTGACCGGCACTAATCGAAAGAAACCTAAATCCAATTACTTGAGTCAAATGAAAGATAAAACTTTAGAAAGCTACAAAGACGCTTTGAAAAGTCTTAATAGGATTTAAATGACAAGAGTATCAATTGAAAATTTTTCTAAAAATTTTTTTGAAAAAATACAATCTAATAATTATATATATTCGAATTTATCAACTAAATTATTCATAATTTGGTATGCAAGATTCATAATTTTTTGTAATTATATTTTAAGGTTTGATGAAAAAACTAAATTAAAGATATTAAAATATATTTTTGAAAACAGCCCTCAAGACCCCAGTTTTTTTTGGAAACAGTCTTCGTATTCTATTTATGAAAAATCCTTGCTTGAAAAAAAACCTATCAAAAATCAACGAATTAAATTTATTTTTAAAAATTTAATTAGGAATTTTAAAAAAATTAAATTTTATTCAATTCTTTTATTCAAGATAAATTTTAAAAAAAATTTATTGCTTTTCTGTTCTAGAAGAATTTGTAATAAAAAAGTTGAACAGTATTTTGCAAATAATACAAATAAAAAAATAACTTCTTTCCCAGTAAGCTCGCTAGAGCTCAAATCTACCTATAAAGAAGAAAAATTTAAAAAAGAAATAGAAGAATTAGTTACTCACATTAATAAAGAGATAAAATTATCTCTACAAGAATCCTATTCAACACGCTTAAATTCAGATAATGATTGCTTTATATCTGAAGAATGTATAGACCTTTCTATGGACTTGCTTTCGAGAACGTTTCCTGGGAGGCTTTTTTTTCGCAAATCGAAACAAAATAATTTTTTACATAATTTTATTTTTAATCCCAAAATATTGAAGAATATATCGATTATAGATGACAATGCTGAAATATTAAGAAACGAATTTTTATTTTCTATTGCTTCATTTGATAACTTTAATGCTTTTGGATATCAACATGGGGGACAGTATGGAGAAATAAGATCAATAAACTGTGCTTTCGAGATTAATTCTCCGATTTATAATCTGGGTTTTCTAGGATGGGGATTTAATTTAAAAAAAGCAAATTTTAGAATTGAGAGAACCGATATGATGGGTTTTCTTAGAAATATTAAGGGAATTCTTTACCCAAAATCAAATAATGCTTTTCATTTAGATAATAAAAAAGAAAATTTTAATTCAGAAAAAATTGAAAATGACAAAGTTGTTATTCAAGATATTTTAAAAAATTCTGGATACCACTTTTGGATAAAACCACATCCAAAGTCGAATGATAATGACCTTTCAAATATAATAAATCTCTTAAATAGAGGAAACTACAAACCCTCAGTAGATCCTTCGTCAGTTTCCTTGGTGATACTTGATAGTCCTGGACAGACAATAATGTACGATTGTGTTGATAAAAAAGTTCCTTATATTTATTGTTTTAGCCTTTCTTCTTTTGAATTAACTGATTCAGCTCTCAAATATTACAAAAAATTAGAGAATTTAGGTTTGTATATAAATTCAGATATAATTGGGTTTGAAAAATTACTTGGAAAAAGCATAAAGGAAATTTTTAGTTAGATTATCTTTCATTAAAAATCTATGAATATCAACAAACTAAATTTAAAAAATCATATTATAAAAAAAATAAATAATGTGACCATAATCTCACACCCTTTTCCCCATGTGGTAATAGATGGATATTTACCAAATGATGTTTATGATTCTTTTATGAATTTTTACCCGAATAAAAATGAAATGTTCAATCCTTTTAACAAATTTAGAACTTATAACAATGTATGGCAATTAGATATTGTTCCTGATCCATTTGTAAAGGGAAGTGAAAACGATGCTTGGAGATATCATAAGTTAATTGAAAAGGGGGAAACATATGAAATTTGCAAAATAATTGAAGAAGTAATCTTCTCGAAAGATATAACAAATGCTTGGATAGAAAAATTTTCTTTGGACAAAACAAAAAATTATTTTCAATGTGGAAGATTAGCAATTGATGGTTTTGATGCTGGTCTTGGGCCACATATTGATAGGGAAGATAAACATATTTCAAATGTTTTGTATTTCTCAAAAGGTAATGAACCAAAAAAAGATTGTGGTACACAATTATTAACTCTAACCAACCCTACAAAAGAAAAGAAACTCAAAAAAAATCACGACCATCAAAAATTTGAGGATTTTAAAGTTATAACCAATATTGAATATGTGCCAAATAGATTGATTGGCTGGGAAGTTGTTTCTAATAGTTGGCATTCTTATCACCAAAAATTTAAAGGCGATAGAAGATCTATGAAATTTTTTATCCAGGAAGACCTCAAAGACTACAAAGCTTTGAGGAAAAAAACTATTAGCGGTACCGAGGCTTCTCAAGATTGGCGATCAAAATAGTTTTTCCCTTTATTAAGAATTATAAAATTGGCAAATGGTAAAAAAATATTCATTTAGATAGGTGCTTAAAAATCTTTGAAGATAACCTAGAAAAATAATACATGTTTCTATATAGAAGAGAGATTGACGGATTAAGATCGATAGCCGTTATACCCGTTTTATTTTTTCACGCTGGATTCAGCTTATTTAGTGGGGGGTTTATAGGGGTAGATATTTTTTTTGTTATTAGCGGATATTTGATTACATCAATTATTTTAACTGAAAATTCTAACGGGACTTTTACCTTTTCATCTTTTTATAAACGAAGGGCGAGAAGACTTTTACCTGCGTTATTTTTAGTCATATTTGCTTGTATACCGATGGCATGGCTCCTTATGCCTCCTTCAGCTTATGAAAATTTCTCTCTAAGTATAGTTTCAGTAATATTATTTTTTTCGAATTTTTGGTTTTATTCTCAATCAGGTTACTTCACGATTACCTCAGAGGAAATGCCTCTTCTTCATACTTGGAGTTTAGCTGTAGAAGAACAGTTTTATATTTTTTTCCCCTTATTTTTGACGCTTTTTATTTATTTTGGGAAAAAATGGCTTTTTCTTTTTAGCCTAATATTGTTTTTCTTAAGCTTATTTTTATCTCAGTTTGGAGAAAACCTTAGTTTTAGTTACCCATTTTATGACAAAGAACTGAGGTTTAACGCAATACCAGATTTTTCTTTTTATCTAGCTCCAACAAGATTTTTTGAACTTCTAGTCGGCTGTTTTTGTGCTTATTTTTTATTTTATTCAAAAAAAGATTTCTCTTCAGACTTATTGGCTTTTTTTGGAGTAGCAATATTGTTCTTATGCATCGTATTCTATGATGAAAAAACAAATTTTCCTGGATTTATGGCATTGATACCAGTTATTGCTACAGCAATGATTATCTTGTTTTGTTCAAAAAAAACTACTTTAGGAAAGTTTTTAGGTAATAAAATATTAGTCTACATAGGATTAATTTCATACAGCGCCTATTTGTGGCATCAACCTTTATTCTCCTTTTCAAGATTGGCATCCTTAAATGAGCCGAATAAGCTATTTTTTCTCCTTTTGATTTTCCTTTCTTTTTTTCTAGCCTTTGTAACATATAAGATAGTAGAAAATCCTCTCAGAAAGAAAATTAATATTTCAATATCTAGATATTTTTATGTAGCCACTTTAATTTTAATTATTGGTGTATCCGGATATTTATCTAATGGTTTTTCATTAAGATTTGATGATTCAATGAACGAGAAAATGAATGCTTCAAAAGACCTTGCTAGACTCTCTCCACCATATTTGTGCCATCAGAAATTTATGGAAAATATAAATATTTGTGAATTTGGAAAGAGGGTACAAGATAAAACTTTAAAAAAAGAAGTCTTACTCTTAGGAAACTCTCATGCAAGAATGTTGATACCTGAGTTAGATAGAGTATTTAAAAAAGAAAATTTAAAAGGGATTCACCCTGCAAAAATCTCTAGTTGTAAATACGATATCCCTTTCAGGTCAATCTACACCTCAGAAGAAGAGCATAAAAAATGTTTAAGTGACTGGACGATAATGTTAGATAAAATTTCTAGTGAAAATACCCCGGTCATCATCTCTCATAGATTGACTTCTTACATAACTGGGGAATATTTTAAAAATCCAGAAGGATATATTGAACAAGGATATGATAAAAATTATAAAAATTATTCAACTCAAGAAGAAGATCTTATTGCAACAAATGTTAAAAAAGTACTTGAGCTAATTTCAAATAAATATAAAAATGTAATTCTTTTATATCCTATTCCAGAAGTTGGGTTTAGTGTACCAAAGGCTCTTTTTTTAGAAGAAAGGATAAACAAAAAAATTTCTTATAGCACAGGATTCGAAGACTTTAATAAAAGAAATTCAATTTCCATTAATATTTTAGATAATTTAAGCCATAAGGATAAAATGTATAGAATCAGACCAAGCAATAAATTATGCAACATCCAAGAAATTGGAAGGTGTAGTATAATAAATAAGAACGGTTTACCCTTTTATTACGACTCAAACCATCTGAGTCCTATAGGCTCAAGATTATTTTCTGAAGAAATTATCAATTTTCTAAATAAATCTTTTAAGGATGATTAAATTTTTAAAAAAAATAAAGAAAAATGAAATTATATTCGTAACTCCTCCTTCTAAATCTGAAGGATGGATCTTAGAAGCCATAGCGAGAGAGATTGCAAATTATTTGCCTGAAAATATCAACTACTCTATATGCAAATTTAGTAAGAAGTTGCCTAAATCAAAATCTTATTTTTTTACTCACTATATGTATTTTTTTAATTATCAAAAAAGAAAATTATTAACGAATTATTCAAAAAATTATGTCTATTTTACTCATATTGATTATGAGAAGCACAAGGTAAAAGAAAAAGCACTTATTGATGCCCTTAAAAAAGTTTCTGGAATTTTTTGTATGAACTCATCAGTCAAAAATTATTTAATTAAGAAAGGCTGTAAACCAGAAAAAGTTCATTTAGCTATTGGGGCAGCTGATCCAAATTTATTTTCACACCAAAATACTCTTGTCAGAGATACGATAGGCTTTTGTAGTGCATTCTATGAAAGAAAGAATCCAGAAAAAATACATGGATTAGCAAAGTTAATGAAAGAGTATAATTTTTTACTAGTAGGAAAAGGTTGGAGTAATTACAAAAAGTTCCAAGAAATGATTTCTCTTCCTAATTTTAATTATGTAGAGCCTCGAGATTACTCGGAGTATCCGAACTTATACTCCAGAATGAAAGTTTTCGTTTCAACTTCTGACGTAGAAGGAGGTCCGATTCCTCTTGTTGAAGCAATGATGTCTGAAGTAATACCAGTAGTATCTGATACTGGATTTGCATCTGACATAATAATTAATGGTCAAAATGGCTACATCTTTCCAACAAACGAAAATATAGAAAATATTGCAAACCTCGTAAAAAAAGCTTTTTTGAATGACAATGATGTGCGACAAAGTATTGTAAATTATTCATGGAAGAATTTTTCAAAAGAAATTACAAAAGTAATTTTTAAAGATTTAAATCTTTTTTAATAACAAAAAAGTTGATGAAGTATAATTAAATGTGGAAAAAATAAATTTAAATTCAGACCCTTCGGCTGCAAATGACGTTTCTTTGAAACAAATTATCGAATTAATTTGGAGCAGAAAGATTTTAATTATTTTAACGACTTCTGCTTTTAGTCTTTTTTCCATAATTTATTCTTTATCTTTGAATGATATCTATACTGCAGAAGCAATTTTAGCTCCGACAGAGAATACAGTTTCTCAAAATAGCAATATTTTAGGATTTGCTGATCTAGCAGGATTTAATTTGAGTTCAGATTCTGTAAATAAGGTAACTTTGGGCATTGAGACTATTAAGTCTTTATCTTTCTTTAAAAATTTTATTAAAAATAATAATGTTTTAGTTAACTTGCTAGCCGCGAAGAGATGGGATAAGAACACTCAAAAAGTAATAATTGATAGATCTATTTACAACGAGTCTTCAAATGAGTGGAATTTATACGATAATGGAGAACCTAATATTCAACAAGCTTATGAAAAGTTTAGGAAACTATTATCAGTAAGCAAAGATTTTCAGACTGGATTAATTATTTTAAAGGTAGATCATATATCCCCAGAAGTAGCAAAAGATTGGAATGATTGGATAATCAGAGATATAAATATGCTATCTCAGTCTTTAGAGATTAGTCGTTCAGAAAAAGCAATTGGATATCTCAATGAACAAATCAATTTATCTACTTACAATAATGCTAGGGAATTGATGTTTAGAATTTTTGAAACAGAGTTGAACAACATTATGATAGCCAAAACTACTCCAGATTATTTATTCAATATAATAGATCCCGCAGTGGTTTCTTACAAAAAATCTAAACCATTTAGATCAATAATTGTTTTATCATTTACTTTTTTTGGATTTCTTGCATCATCTTTGGGAGTGTTAATTTATCGTTTTTATATTAAATAATATTAATTTTTCAAAGTCATGATTAAATTAAACAACTTCATTCATATCTATCATTAAGGCATTTAAAGAAAGCGAATTAATACTTGCTAAAAAAAACACTAAGAAATGGCTAATTTGTGGAAAAGGCCCTTCGTCAGCTAATTATCTTTCAACTGACAATTCATATACATCGATTGCGATAAATCAGGCAGTCGAAAAATTCAAATTTGATTTTTGGCATGTCATAGATATAGATGTTTTGAATGATTATGATCTCAATATCCTTGATAATTTTGATTTCTTAATAATGCCATGGATTCCTCATGTAGAGAAAAAAAGATATTTTTATGAAGGAAAAAATTACTATTCTCCAGGAAAAAAAAATTTGGATGATTTATCTAACTCTAATGAAATAATTAGTTATCTAAAAAAAGAGGGTAAAATTTTCACTTATCAGTTATCAAATAACATTTCTGATCTAGAAAAAGCTTTACCAATTATTGAACCTACGGTTAACAGCTCAGGATTACTTTATAATTTATTGAAGTCAATAAAAGCATCTGAAATAAGAACTATTGGAATTGATGGTGGTTTAGAATATGCTCAAGATTTTGAGAAATACGAAAATAGAAAGCTTACCACCTCTCATAAAAATTTTAATGAACAATTTCAAGATATTGCAAATACAATATTCAAGTCAAGAATTTTAAGCGGTCCATTGGATATGAATCTACCCATAAATATTTATGTAGGATGCGAACCTGAACAGGAAATTGCTTTTGATGTGCTTAATTATTCAATAAAAAAGTATTCTTCAATAAGCACAAATGTCACAAAACTTCATGAAGAAGTATTTTCTCGAGGATTAACTATAGGTGAATTGGATAAGGAAGAAAATCAAGAAAGAACTCCTTTTTCCTTTCAAAGGTTTTGCATACCAGCACTAAATAATTTCAAAAATAAAGCACTATATATGGATTCTGATATGCTTGTTTTGAGTGATCTCCGAGATTTATGTAAACAAGATTTTCAAGAATATGAATTTTTATCTTGTGAAGTAGATGAATCTTGGGAAAGGTTGCCACAATTGAGCGTAATGTATATCAATTGTGAAAAATCTAAATGGGATGTAAATGACATAATTCATTCTCTTAATTCACAAAAGTATTCTTATGCTGATATTTTTGATGAAGCAAAATTTTCAAAAAAATGGGCTAGAAGTTTGCCCCATAATTGGAATTCTCTGGAATATCTAGATGAAAATACATGTCTTTTACATTTTACTGATATGGATACACAACCCTGGATTTACGCATTTCATCCTTATGCAGAAATATGGGTAAAACATCTCAAAGAAGCAATAAATAATAATTTTTGTACAATTGAAAAAGTTAAAATAGAAATTAATAATGGAAACATAAGACCTAGTCTTTTATATCAATTGGAAAAAAATGTATTCAATCCCCTCGAGATTCCTTTTAATCAATTGATTGCTGATAACATTATCTATTTCCCCATTCATAGAAAAAAGTCATCCAAGGCGATAAAAATTAAATTTACAATTAAGAGATATTCATTGACCTTAATGAGATTATTTTCGAAATCTTCTAATAGTTTTAAAATGAAAATTAGACACCTAATAAGTAAATTTCTTGATTCTATATCTCATGAAAGATGACTATTGTGATGTTCTTTTATCTACCTTTAATGGAGAGGAATATCTTGAAGAACAGCTAAAAAGTTTACTTTCTCAAACTTATGAAAAACTGAATATTTTAGTTAGAGACGATGGATCTTCTGATGAAACAAAATCCATTCTATATCTATATAAAAAAAAATATCCCACTAAAATCAAAATTATAGAAGATGAAAAGGGCAATTTAGGCCCCAAATATTCTTTTGAAATATTAATGATCAAGAGTAAATCAAAATTTATTGCATTTTGTGATCAGGATGATATTTGGATTCCCAAGAAGATTGAAAACGCAATTAATGCTCTTAACTCAATAGAACATACAGAAACAAAACTTTATTGTTCTGATGTATCTATAGTGGATGAAAATTTAAAAATTTTAAATAAATCTTTTTTTCAAAAAAATTTTTTTTTCGATAAAAAAAATATTAGCAAAGTTAATAAAATAGCATTTAGAAATTTTGCTATTGGAGCAACTGTGGTAATTACAAAAAATCTTAAAGAAGTATCACTTCCTATTTCGTCTGATGCCCTAATGCATGATTGGTGGATTTTAATTCATGCGGTTCATTATGGCGATATTTATGTTGATAAAAATGTGAACATGCTTTATCGACAACATAAAAATAATGTTATCGGCTCTCCCGATAATAAAATGATTCTAGACTTTCAGTATATAAAAAAACAATTAGAGAGATCACACAACAATACACATGCCTGTGTCTTACAAGCTAAATCTTTCTACGATCAAAATAAGTCAAATTCCAATATTGATTTATCTCTTTTTAAGCTTTTAGCTGATATTTCAAAAAAGAGCTTATTTTTTAGGTTAAAATTTTATTTTGTACAAAAGTTATTTAAACCAAATCTCTTTCTTTCCCTTATACATTTATACAGCTTTTTGAAAATCAGAAAATGATAATTTTAATCTCTACAGCCTTAACCATTTTTTTCATAGAGCTGATAGTTGGAGGCCCGGGATTTTGGACTTTATTTGGCTTTTCTATTAGGAAATTAGTTTTTACTATATGTTTTTTTGGCTTACTGCTTTTAACATTGGGCAAACAGATTTCTTTAAAAAAATCCGATTATATTTATCTGAGTTTTTTGGCTCTATATTTAATTGCTTGGATGTTTATCATTCCAATTTTTAAGGATGGAAATCTTAGTTATAGTATATCTGATGGACTTCCATTAATTTATTTAGGCTTTGCTTTGTTTTTGTTTAATTTTTATCAAAATAACTACGAAGTTTGGCGCATACAAAGGCTAATTATTTTTTTTCTTTTACAAATGATAGCTTTAATAACTATTTTAATTTGGACTATAGGTACCATGTATCCTTCCTTAAATGTCCCTATACAGTTCGTAGTAAATAATTATTTTTCGCTTGGTACGGCCAGCAAAGTTCCCAGTATCTACGTCGGCACAATGCCAGACGGATTTTACAGAGTTCTCTGGATTACCCACATTGCATTTCTTCCTATGCTATTCATAACTTTGCTTTATAAAAAGTACCTCTCTACTTTACTTTTTGCTTTTGCAATTTTTGCAACTTATACAAGAGCTTTTTGGCTAGTTCTATTTGTTTTCTTAATTTTTCTTTTTATGAGAGACATTCTATTTAGAAAAAAAGTTTTAGGTAAAAGAGTTATTTTTTCAGCAACCATTTTATTTGTCTTTTTAATTCCTGTTTTAGGAGAATTTTTTTTAATTTTAAGCGATAGAATTGAAGCCCTGTTTTACGATACTTCTGCTAGCATTAGAGTTATTCAACTCGACGCTTTGCTTGAGGGTTGGAAATCTGCTCCTTTATTTGGAAATGGATTCGGCGCTTCGGTTGAATACTCAAGGAACTCATTATCGCCGTTTTCATATGAACTAACCTATGTTGCATTATTAATGAAACTAGGAATAGTTGGCTTCATAATTTTAAATGGATTGTTTTTTTATCATATAAACTTTTTTTCAAGATTTTCTGACAAACAAATTTGCATAGTGCTAGGAATTTTGTCAATTTTGAGTGTATCATTCACAAATCCATATTTGATTAATTTTGTTGGATTGGGATTCATCTCATTACTTTTAGTTGAATATAATTATATCGAAGAAAGTGAAGAACTCGCTTTTGAAAATTAAGTTTCTTAGAGTTTTTATAATTGAAAGTAGCATTATCAATTGTTAGTCATGCACAAGATGACTTGGTGTTAGATTTTTTCGAATCGATTAAAAAAGAAGAATTTTTAAAATTTTTTAATAACTACACTTTTATAGTTACGCATAATTTAAAAAAGAAAATAAATTTCAAGAAAAAGTTTAATTTTTTAGAAATAATTGAAATAGAAAATGTTATCCCAAAATCTTTTGGTATGAATCATAATGAAGCATTTAAAACTATAGAATCAAATATATTTATTGTAATGAATCCTGATATTGAATTTTTTCAAGGAAATTTGGAGGAATTTGTGAACCATTTGGATGCTTCTTCTCATTGTCTTATAGTTCCTCAAATCAAAGAGCCAAATAAGGAGGTATTTAGTCCTCTCAGAAATAGGTTATCTCTTAAAGAACTTTTTTTGAGGTTTTTTTGTATGGTGATACTGAAACAAAATATTTCTTTTAAGGCCTTAGATTTGAGTAAACCTTTTTGGGCATGTGGAATTTTTATGGCTTTTAAATCTGAGAGTTTTAAAAAACTTCGAGGATTTGATGAGTCTATTTTTATGTATTACGAAGATGCAGATTTATCTAGAAGATTAGTTCTAAATAAAAAAACGTTAGGATCTTCCGAATTATTAACTCTTAAGCACGTAGGAAATAGAACAAGTCACAAAAATTTGAATCTGTTAATCTCTCATATTTTTAGCGCTATAAGAATAAATTTTTTTAGGAAATGGGCTAAAATTAATAATCAGTCAGTATAAAAATGTCAAAGAAAAAAAAATTATTATTTATTCAGCTTAATGAAATAAATTTCGATTTTATTTCTTCATATCTTTTAAAGGGAAAAGAATTACCTA
>MDTB01003011.1_pt1 | contig 17664 bp, 26 predicted proteins | sample 811161 | NCBI WGS metagenome assembly MDTB01 (sample SAMN05326650, study PRJNA326480) | marine metagenome | isolation source: seawater | place: Mediterranean Sea | collected 2009
AGCGAAATGCCAAACCCTAGATCGATGTCTACATCAACTGTGTCACCATCTACAACTTTTATTATCTTTGCTCTGTATTCGTACATGTCAATCCCCTTTTATGTGCGTATATTTATGGTTAACCACCAAAGTCCATACGCCACGGGTACATTGTTTGTCCGAGTGGTTTCAAAAAGTATTCTTCAAACAGTATTATAACAACAATAGCAAATAACCATTTTACCCACTTGGGCCATTTGGCTTGCCATCTATGAAATGGTCTTAAAACAAACATAAAGAATCCGCTCAATACATTTATAAACCTATCTTTTAAGTTAAATGGAGGTATCAAACAAACTACTACCGCAATACAAAAATACCAAAGCCATTTGTCTTCCCCATCAGGAAACAGCAACGGTATGCTCAATGCCGCTACTAGATACAATCCTATATACTTTTTTAGATGTGCCATTTTTTTTGTTTACTGCGTCTACCGAACCAGTATCCAATAGCAAAACTGCCTGCCATCACAGATACTATCGCCAGTAGATGCCATATTAAGAAGTGCATATAATAATTATGCTGAAGGCCTCCGACGGAGACTTTCCATTATTTTTTCCGCTGTTGGTCAGTGTACTTTACCCAGTCTACAATTTCTTGTATGGTCCTGCCACAACCTATGCATATTCCTTGCTCCAATTTACATATTTTGTTACAAGGACTTTCCATTAGAACTGAATTGCATAAGTTAGATCAACACTACGTCCACCTTGATTGTAACCATGTGGTCTTTCGTATGTGTCGTCGAACACATTTTTCACGTCCAACACGAAGTTACCATATCCTGCACTCACATTGGCAGTGGTTCTTTCTTTGACGTGTATGGTTGACCAATTGGTCGAATGTGTGTCTGCGTGTTTGCCGTAATACAACAGGCTAGGTTTAATCCACCAACTCTTTGCACTATATGTCATACTTGATCTCAGTGTGTCATGTGGTCTACGTTTCAACCATGTGCCAGAACTGTTCACAGCATGTACATGACTGTATGAATTGTCTATGCGGAACTTGCCTATGTTAAAATTATATTTTACATCAACACCTTGCATGGTGCTTGACCCTGCTGTGTCATTTGAATATGTGCTGTTACCATATGTGATCATGTCTTTGATGGAAGTATCATACACTGCCACATCTAATTCTTTGTACCTGTACCCAACTTCTCTGCTGTAACTTGTTTCAGGATCTAAATTTGTGTTGCCTGAGTAGCCATATGAGTCGGCTCCATACATTTCATACATCGTAGGGTTCTTGTAGCCAGTACCAACACTTGAATATAAAGTATGGTCACTCACAGTGTATGAAGCACCCAGCCTGTATGTCTGATGTGTGCCGTGCATTGAGTTGTCATCAACACGATAACCTACTGTTGTAGTAGTGCCGGGAGCAAGTTTATAGTCTATATTAGCAAAAACTCCGCTCTGTGTAGCGTCTTTGTCCACTGATGATGTGTAGGAACCCTTGTTGTCGAATGTGGCACTGTACTGCAAATAATCAACACCTAGTGTGGTGTTTGCCTTTTCAAAATCATTTGTGTTTACCACTTTGATATGATCACTGCTGGAGTCATACACATCAATTTCTGTGCCATTCACATATTCCCTGTCCCATATGGTCTTGTCTAGTGTTACATCTACATTACCTAGTGATGTTTCTGTGCTACTACGCCACTGACCAAAAGTAAATTTTGTGTCTGCGGTGTAATCCAAATCATCACTGGAACCTGCGTCCAAGTCTGTTACCTGTGCTGTGTGTACGCCAAGTATCTCGTAATGGGTGTCGTTAATTGTACCAGTGTAACCAACGTTGAAACTGTCCATTACATTGCCATCTCGTTCAGTGCCTTGTGGATAAGTTGATATTCCATCTGTGCGTTCTGTGTAAAATCCTAGATCAAATTGTTTTTGCTCACCCAGTTGCGTTTGATATCCTAACTTGTATTTGTTGTCAGAACCTATTCCTGTGATGAAACTGGACTGATATTCTTTTCTTGTTTTAATATCAACAACTCCTGCTACTGCATCTGCACCATACAAGGTGCTCATTGGACCTTCTATGATGTGCAACGAATCCGCCCAGTTGGTATTGATTACACCAAAGTCGGTTGCTCCATTTGTGGTTGAATGATCTGTAATTGCTGATCCATTTATACTAACCATTGTGTGATTAGAATTTGTTCCTCTGGTAAACACAGACGTCTGTGATCCAGTGCCTCCTGATCTTACAGCATTGACAGATGTGTTTGATTCCAAGACATCACCTAACTGTGTGTCGCCATCGTCTTCTAAATAAATGTATTCGTCAGATAGACTAGTGTAGGTTTCTACAATTTCATCTAACCAGTATTGTAAATGTATTGTAACTTCAAGTGCTGATCCCGGACCTGCGTACAATAAACATAACAAAGTTGCTAATTTTTTCATTTGCCTTCTCCATAGGTTTGATTGCTAGTGTGAGAATGGCGGTGAATATTACTGTGCTGATCAAAGTGTTTGTGAAGAAAGGCAATGCCAATGTGTAGCATGTAATAAGTCCTTCGAAGGACTTTGGATAGAAATCCCATGCCAACCATACAGCAAAGTTTGTGGTTAAGAAGAACCACACACTGCTACCAATCGCAAGTAAACCTAATTTTGTGTAGTTTACTTTCATAGTACTGACCAAACCAATTGTGGCGATGGTCAAGTATATCACAAGTTGATAAGGATGAAAACCAATCACAATATCTGCTATAAACATACCAAGGATTGGTATGGCTATTCCAAAGAACCTATCCTTTATTAACAAAGGAGCCATGATCGCTGATGCGAGTATTGGGGTAAAGTTTGGTGGGTGCGGTATTATTCTGGCCATCGCTAAGATGAGGCCAAACAAAACCAGATAGTATAATTTATTTGTCATTGCATATTCCTCGTGCATTCAAACTATTTCCAATAAAGGGTGGCATTCTGACTTTACAGTTGCGGGTACAGTTAGTGAAACAAACACTATTTCCCACCTCGCGTTCAGTATTGGACTAGTGTTAACATTATATATTGACACATCTAAAACAGTCAATATAATAGTGCTATGGATTTGATGATAGATTTGGAAACTTTGGCAACAACACCTGATGCCGCAATACTTACCATAGGTGCATGTAAATTTGACCCCAATGGTGACGACAGAGACAAAGCAACACGCAACATGCCTTCGTTCTACAAACGCATAGAACTGCAAAGCAATCTCGATCTTGGCAGGCGAGTGGACGAAAACACTTTGCGTTGGTGGTGTGATCAATCAGAGGATGTGTCACATGAAGCATTCGCAGAAGATGACAGACACGAACTCAAGACAGTGATGAAAGAATTATACAAATTCGGATGGGGCACAAGAAGAGTTTGGTCACATGGTTCTATATTTGATGTAGTGATACTAGAAAATGTGTGCCAGTCTATCCAACAGGCAGTGCCATGGGACTTCTACAACATTAGAGATACACGCACAATATTTGAATTGGCAGAGCCCGACATGCCTGCATTTAGCGGACACCATGCTCTGTATGATGCTGTGAAACAGGCCATAGGTGTGCAGAATTCTATGAGGAAACTTACTTCTTCTTTGTAAGTTTAACTACCTTTTGAAGTTTATGTTTTTGATTCTTAACTGTTTCTATTTTAGTCTTTAAACGTATCAGATCATTATCCATCATTCTTATACGATCGATCAATCCTATTAAGACTCCGTTGGCTTGGCCTAGTTTAGGTTTAAGTTCAGTTGTTACATATTTGAACATGTACCATATGAATCCACCCATAAGCACAGCAAGTACCACAGGAAATCCAAAGTCATTGACTAATCCTATAATATAATCTGCGTCCATTATTTTTCTGTCTTAGGAACTGCGTCAAACACCCAATTGAAACTCATCGAACGTCTCAGTCCTTCTCCTCTAAAAGGATACACCATGTGTTGTAACCATGAAGGGAACATCACAAATTTACCCACAGTAGGTTTGATAGGATACTTGGTGTCTAGCATCAATGCAGGATCATTCTTAACAAATTCAAAATAACCTGCTTCATCTTTTTCTTCATCGTTAGCAATACAATCCGGCACCTTCAGCCATCCTGCACAAGACAAATGTCCATAGTGCATGTGGGGTGGGTTGAAATCTCCTGCAACTTGGTTCACTATCCAACTGGTGTTCACTCTCAGTCTATCGATCTCCGGGCCTTTAGATTTATTTCTATATGAATAAGGTTCATTAGGCAAGTTGCCATATACCTGTTTTAAGTAATGATCAGTTACTACTGTCATGTATTGAATTAGTGTGTCGGTTTTTCCTTTGGGTGCTTTAAGCCATATGTGATCTTCTATGGCATGTTCTTGTACAACATTGCCTACTAGATGTTCACTCCAGTCCAACTGTTTAGATTTTCCGGCATCCTCCTGGACTTTATCTGCCCAATCGTTTATCATTTTTACATATTCAGGTTCCAAGTCAAATTCAAATATTGGCACACTGAATGGTAAGTGCAATGTTGCTGTTGGCATATTAATCTTTCCTTGCGTCTACTTTTCCGTCGGCACGGGCAATTCTTTCCGTGTCTGGCTCTAATTCTAACATATCATTAACCAGTGCGTCAATCTTTATCACATCATTGTTCATGGTCTTGATTCTGTTGTCCAGGCCCATTATGATACCATGTAGTCCTCCTACCTGTCCTGTAACTCCTCCTAGAATGTATTTTATAATGAAAAATATAAAAAAACCACCCACAAATGCTACTGCAATGGGGAATCCCAAGTCTGCTATGATTTGAAAAACTATATCCATCAAATTATTTATTGCTTATTATGTGCGTAGATTATATACTATAAGTTCTTATATAAGGAGAAATATTATGTCAGACATACATGATAAACTAACAGCGGCTTTTGAAGCATACCAAGAAGAGAATGCAAAGTTCTCAGACAAGGGTGTGAAAGCGGCTGGTACAAGAGCGAGGAAGGCTCTTCTTGAAATTGCGAAAGCAACCAAAGAAAGAAGAAAAGAAATCCAAGACGCTAAAACACAAGCATAACCAAATGTGGATCTATAACAATAGGTCCACATAACTATTCAGTGAACATCGATAACAAATCATTCTGTGTGTATGCATGGACCCACATGATGGTCACTGCCTCCGGCAAACCTGTGCGTGGTGAATACTGGCCTTGTTGTAATTGGACACCACATGCTGACAATATACTCTCTAACAATCAATTCGATGTCAAAAATAAAACAATAGGAGAGTTCTGGCAATCGGATCAAATGAATCAAATCAGATCCAACATGTTGGAGGGCAAGCCTGTAGCAGGGTGCAAGGCATGTTATGACGAAGAACGAAATGGTACTGCCAGCCTTAGACAACAGGAAAACAACGGGTGGGCAAGACACAAAGATCTACCTGACATTCAAAACACAATCAAAGAATGGAAACAAACGGGTGTGTGTCCTGAACCTGTATCAATAGACATAAACTTTTCATCCTTGTGTAATCTAAAATGTAGAATGTGTTTCAGTGGGTTGAGTAGTGAACTCGCCAAAGAACAATGGGGCATCATACAACAGGAAGGTTGGGAAGTGAATCATGAACTGATGAGGTTTCAGAAAGATGATTTGGAGATAATTGATCATGGTAAGAATAATAAACTGATGTCTGAATTGTATGATCAATTCAAAGACATAAAACGCATATATCTAAAAGGCGGTGAACCTACTTTGTTGCAGACGATGTATGATTATCTAAATTATCCAGTGGACCAAGGAAAGGCAGATCAAATACAAATCAAATTCAATACCAACATGACTAACGTTCAAAAACGTTTTGTTCAACTGATGGATCAATTCCGCAAGGTAGATCTGACAATGAGCATCGACGGTGTGGGTGAGGTTCAAGAATATATCAGAGCGCCTAGCAAGTGGTCAGCAATACACAAAAACATAAATTATTTTATAGACAACAACCACAAAGCAGACCTAATGGTATCTCCTTGCTGGCAAATTTATAATTTGTTCTATATAAAACCACATTTAGAATATTTTGACACGCTGAACAAAAAGAGAAAGGTAGAAGTTACACCAATACTTTTAGATTTTCCTATGCATTATAGGATTGATACATTACCTTATGAAGTACGAGCACATGCTATTGACAATATTAAAAACTGCTTTACACTTGAAATAAGCCAACAGCCTACACTGTTTAGAAAGTTACACACATTACTTAAAATGTTAGAAAACCCTAAGGACGAAGCAAATAATCATATGGATCAATTTGTACAAATCACAAAACTTTATGACAAACATAGACATCAATCAATAGAAAAGTCTTTACCGAAACTATATAACCATGTTAAAAAATATTTCTAGAATGGCAAAAAAAGAATACAAAGACTTATTAGACATACCTCAGTTTCTGCGTGACCTAAGTGACAAAGACCCACAGGTGAAGACAGAAGTCACAGAAAAGAAAAGCAAGATAGCATGGCCAATCGAACAGTCAGAACCTGTGCAAGAAGTGGTCGAGAAACCTAAGTCAGTCAAACCTAAGGTAGACATACAGGCTAGAATGCAGGCACAAACATCAGAGTATCTCGTGGACGTCAAGGACATTATAGACTGCACTATTGAAGGTATTAAAGTTGAATCAGTGTACGATTTTTGTAAAGAACAAAATATTCCGGGAGCATATTGTTCTAAACTTATACCTGAGTGCGAGGCTTTGAAATCAGAATATACAATAAGTCTAGAAGCAAGGCATATCAAATCAGAAGAAAGAACAGAAGAACAACAAGACCTTTACGAAGGGTTTGAATGTTACAGCATGAAAGAAATGAAGAACTTTGTGGCAGTGCATGATCAAGTAATATCTGATCTGGAACGTTGGAGCAAGGTCAAACAAGGTGAAAAGAAAGCAAGGAAACCTCGTGCTATGTCAGTTGAACGTATGATCAAAAAACTACAGTACAAAAAAGAAGACAGCAAATACAAATTACAAAGTGTAGACCCTATCCTTATTCCAAGATGTCAGCAAATATGGGTGTTCAACACCAAAACAAGGAAGTTGGCGCAATACAACGCAATAAGCAGAAACGGTATTTTAATTAAAGGCACCACACTCAAAGACTTTGATACAAAAATAAGTGTGTCAAAGACTGTGCGTAAACCAGAACAGATACTATCAAAAATCATCACAACAGATGGAAAAATTGCCTTGCGTAACATGTGGGATAGTATCAAAACACTAGAAACAAAAGCAAATGGAAGGATAAATTCAGATACAATACTACTAAAAGTATTGAAATGAAAACCTGGTGTGCAAGTCCTTTCTATCAAAAAAGTCTAAGACGCAAGTCTGATTTCCCTTGTTGTTGGCTGACCAATATTGATGCTGAATACTCCCATGATAAATTGAGAAATGACTTTGACAACGAGGTCAAATCAAAATATTGTTCTACATGTTGGATCAGCGAATCAAAAGGAGTACCCAGCAAGAGACAACAGGATAATAAACTCTTGTCGCAATACAGCAATAAGAGTCTAGAGGATTTGTACGCAGAAAGACATAATGGCATATTAAGATCTTTACAAGTAACAACATCCAATTTATGCAATTTGGCATGTAAGTCATGTGGGCCACACGACAGCACAAGATGGTATACTGAATGGAACGATAACCATAACGAGCAATTTTCCGGCACACTAGAAGTAGACATGTTAAAGATTAAAGACACGGACTTGATGCATCTAGACAACTTAGAGATACTTGGTGGGGAACCATTCATTGATACAAATCATTATTCATTATTGGAACGTATGATACAGATGGGCAAAACCGATGTGTCATTGATTTATACAACAAACATTCAACAGTTGCCTATGCCTCGGTTGATGGAACTTTTAATTAAATTTAAAAAGGTGAAGATCTCGTTAAGCATAGATGGAATAGGCCCGGTGTTTGAATATATGCGTTGGCCAGGCAAATGGACCAAAACGTTGGACACAATAAAAAGATTGAAACTGGTCCCGAACTTCCAACTGTCAGTGTACAGTACTATCAGCAATATGAATGTGTTCTATTTTGACCAAGTGATCGAGTGGAATCTTAAACATTGGTCAATGACTGATTGGACTTATCAAATTATACAAGATCCAGAAGAACTTGCCCCTAACATTTTACCAGATGACTTTAAATTGATTATCGCAGAAAAGTTTACCAAAAGCAAATATTCAAAATTCTTGCAACCATTATTAAACACAGTGAATATACCATGTGACCCTACTCTCCTGCGAAGGTTCAAGGACAAAATGAAAACACAAGACAAATTCAGAAAAATAGATGCAAACGATTTTGTACCAGAAATGGTTGATTACCTCTATTGACATTTAACACATACTAAACTATTATAAACATATGGAAAATTCATTAGTACCAATAGTCATTGAACAAACGTCTAAGGGCGAACGTTCATATGATATTTTTAGCAGACTACTCAAAGAACGTATAATATTTCTAACGGGTCCGATCAACGACACAGTTGCATCACTGGTGTCAGCACAATTACTGTTCTTAGAATCAGACAATCCCAACAAGGATATTAACTTTTACATCAATTCGCCAGGAGGGTATGTCACATCTGGACTTGCAATGTATGACACCATGCAATTTGTCAAATGTGATGTGTCCACTATTGTAATTGGACAGGCATGTAGTGCCGGGTCATTACTTGCTCAAGCAGGTGCAAAAGGCAAACGATTTGCTTTACCTCATGCAAAGATAATGATACATCAACCTTCGGGTGGATACTCAGGACAAGCAACAGACATCGACATTCATGCACAGGAAATACTCAAAACCAAGCAACGTTTGAACGAGATATATGTTGAGCACACTGGAAAAGATATAGAAACAATCCAAAAGAATATGGAACGTGACAAATTCTTTACTTCCGCAGAAGCATTAGAGTTTGGTCTTATAGATAAAATTATAGACAAACGTCCAGAATAACTACTGTATGGCAACAAGAATTGCAACAGTAATCGGCAACGGCGAAAGTCGTGCAGGATTTGACATCAACACAACCAAACAGTTGGGTTTGACTGTAGGCTGTAATGCAGTACACAGAGACATGCAACCTGACTATTTGGTTTGTGCTGATAAGAAGATGGTTGTAGAAGTCCTCAAGGACAAAGACAACAAAGTACCTTGTCCATTATACACTAGACCAATGTGGTTAGACTCGTTTGGAAAACATCATTTTTTGCCTGTACCTGATTTGCCATACTCAGGCAATGATAGAATAGATGACCCATTCCATTGGGGGACTGGTCAATTTGCCACACTGGTCGCATTGAAAAACAGTTGGCGTGGATGGTTAGGAAAAAAGGCACAAACACTTTTCTTGTTAGGATTTGATCTATACGGCGTAGGTGAAGGACAAAAACTTCACAACAACATATACAAGGATACAGACAACTATTGGTCAACCACAAGACATGCAGTGCCACATCATTATTGGGTATATCAAATGTCTAAAATATTTGAACACTTTCCTGATACAACTTTCTTTCAAGTGAATACTGATGGTTGGAAGATACCCGACGAATGGTCACAATGGCCTAACTTCGAATTTATATCTATAGATGAATTCGCAGATTTTGTGGTAGACTATCAACAACAAAAAATTTTAAATCAAAAAGAAGCAATCATAAATGACCTTAAACGTAGAATCTAAAATAGCCTTTGTGTGGGGCAATGGTGAAAGCCGCAGAAGAGCGGACAAAATGTATGCAGGGTTTTGGGCGGACATGAAACAGATCGGCAATCATTACGGGTGTAATGCAATGTATCGAGATATGATGTTGGATCATTTAATTGTAATTGATCCAAAGATGCTGGACGAAATAGCCAAAGACAAACACAAGTACGCAGATCACTATCCTGTGTGGACAGGATATCGCAACCCCAAGCAATGGGGATCAAAGGTAAAGAACATACCAAAAAACAAGAGATGGAACGCAGGCACATCTGCAACACATCTAGCAGTGCAACACGGTGCCAAACAAGTGTTCCTCATAGGGCATGACCTAGAACCAAACCCAAACGGACTGACCAACAACATGTACAAAAGCACTAACAATTACAGAAAAGTTTTTGAGGACGACATAGAATATGATCGATTCTACAAGGACTGGGAAGAGATGCTCACAGTCAATTCTGGTGTGCAGTATTACAGAGTCAAACCAGATTCAGGTTTCATCCCCAAGGTCATGAAACGTGGACCAGTTAAACACATCACATGGAATGCATTCGTAAGCAAAGTCAAAGCCATGCGAAAGTCATTGGCGGTAGCATAATTATTGTATGAAGGTCACAAGAGTTTCAACCAAAAACCCTCTACCAGAAGACTACATCGTCACTTACAAAGAAGATGGCAGATATGGATTCGTATATTACCAACAGCAAGGTGATCACAGGATCAAATACACAGGCAACATTTTCCAAACAGAAGACGAAGCCGAAAAAGAAGCATACGAATGGATGTTCGCACAGGACACAGATGACGATGATAGACGGCAGATCCGATACGAAATGAAGCATTTCTTCATAGAAGAAGCATCGGTACATTAAAAAATCCTTATATTTCAACAACTTAAATGACTTGACAGATCTGGCAAAAATGCTATTATAAACTATGAATAACAAGGAGAGTATATGTCGATAGTAGATCTAGGTAACGGTGGTATTTTAAAGAATGGTGTGGTGTTCATTCCAGTTATAAAATATCGTACAAAAATACTAAAAGATGAACAAGGCAAAGTGATAGGCAGTGAATATACACACTGTAAAGGACCTTTGTATCCTGAGATGGATGACAAAGATCATGCAGAAGAAGAGAACATGCAAGATTACGACACAGCAGAAGAGATGAACACAGAAGACTTGATGGAGTATTTCAGAGACTGTGACAGACTAGAAGAGATTGAACAATGCTAACATCTTTAATAATCACAATGATCGCAATAACAATGGGTATTATATTAGTTGCATGGACAATATAGAATACAACACAAACAAAGTGATTGCCATCGCTAACAAGGTAATCAAAGTGTATGGTTGGGTAACCAAAAAAGACAGATGCACCATTGCTAGTATGTTGAAACAACAATCAGACATCACAGGAAAACCTTTGCCATATGAATGGAATGGCGCAGTTGTAGATTACAACAGAGCATACACCACAGCAGAAAGAGTGAAGGACTATTATAAAAATTTCGAAATGACAGACACAGACCAACAAGTAGTCGAAAAGATCAAAGACCATTTCAAGATATATCTTTTCAAAATCATAGGTGAAACAACATCAAGTTTCCAACACCTTACAACAAAATTATTGCAACAAGAGATTGTGGACGAAGAGTATATTGGTATAGTATCAAGTTGGCCACACATAGTAAACGACAAACAGAAAGAGGTTGAGAATGCATAGTGCGAGTATTATCAAAGAGATAGAATCAAACAATTCAAGATTGTTCAAAGAAGAAATCATTAGGCGTGAGATAGAAAATGGCAACATCAACTTCTTCACAGGATGTAGAATGGCACTTGATCCATTAATCACATATGGTGTGAAACAAGTTCCTGATGCAGAAGCAGATGGCCCAGGTTTGTCCTTTGGTGAATTTGTTGACCTAGCAACTGAACTGAGAGATAGAACACTTACAGGACATGACGCCAGAGATGCAATACTAGAAGCAATGAATCAATCGACAACTGATGATTGGAACTATTGGTACAGAAGAATACTGATCAAAGATCTCAAATGTGGCATGTCTGAGAAGACTATCAACTCAGTAGTTAAGAAAACAAAACGTGATGAGTTCAAGATTCCTGTGTTTACTTGTATGTTGGCACATGACTCTGCTAACCACGAAAAGAAAATGGTGGGCAAGAAGTTCTTAGACTTCAAACTAGATGGTGTGAGAGTAATTGCAATTATACTAAATGGCATCTGTACACTCTACTCACGCAATGGTAAACAATTCCACAACTTCAGCAACATAGAAAAAGAACTACAAAGCAAACTCGGTGAGCAATCAAAACAAGCAGGCATTGTAATAGATGGTGAGATAGTAAGCAGTTCATTTCAGAAACTGATGAGACAGGTACATAGAAAAGACAACGTAGAAGCAGACGACACAGAATTTTTTGTGTTCGACACACTGCCATTACAAGAATTCCAAGCAGGCAAGAGCACAAGGACCTGCAGAGAAAGACATCAGCAGTTGTTAGATATATTTGGCAACAAAGGAAATGGTGATGTTATTGTGGTTGAGAAGAAAGAAGTTGATCTCGACACAGAACAAGGACAACAAACTTTTAAAGAATACAACAAGATGGCATTGGATCGTGGATTAGAAGGCATCATGATAAAAGATGTTGACGCATTGTATGAGTGTAAGCGAAGTCACTTCATGCTAAAAGCGAAACCATTTATAGAAGTAACATTGACAGTCACAGCAACTGAAGAAGGTACAGGTAGGAATGTAGGCAAACTTGGTGCTTTGATCTGTGAAGGTGTCGACGATGGCAAGTCGATCAAAGTAAACGTTGGCTCTGGTCTATCAGATGAACAGCGAGAATCATTTTGGCATCACAAGGATGACATCATTGATCAATTAGTAGAAGTAAGGGCGGATGCTATTACTAAAAACCAAGACTCGATCGACGAGTACAGTTTAAGGTTTCCAAGATTTAAAACATTCAGAGGCTTTGAAGTAGGAGAAAAAATCTAGTAACAATCAGTAACATTGCGTTAGTAGACAATTCTTTAAATAAGTCTGGAGGAAACTTGTTTAAGATTTTTCAAAATAAAGATTCATGGAAGAAACAGAAGTGGCCTGCCCGTGTTGGTTACTACAAAATAGGTGACGGCGACTGGTACGAGGTATGGAATGATGGATCGTATCCTCCAACTCCATGGACCAGAGTCAAACTATTCAAAAGAAAAATTTTAAAACCACCAACATTCCGCAAGTCTAGAAAATTTCTAGTTATGGTTACAAGGTTACCAATAATTAGTATGTGGTACCAAAGATAAACAAACTAGACATAGCGATAGAATATTCCTGTAATCTTGCGTGTAAAGGGTGCATTGCCTTTTCCAACTACAATCGATCTGGATCAGTTTATCCAGACATAGCAGAAGAATGGTTTTCTAAGTGGCATACAAAGATCAATCCAAAAGAAATAGCGATGTTCGGTGGCGAGCCGTTACTTAACAAAGACATAGGTAGACTGTTGAAATTGGTTAGACAGTATTGGCCTGATACTACAGTCAAGATAAACACAAACACATTCAATCTCAGTGTCGACCACATCAAGCATCTGTTTGACATTGGCAACTCTATTTTACAAGCAACATTTCACTTCGGAGAAGGAGAGCAAAGAAACAATCTTAAACACAAACTAATGACTGCAATCAAAACGTTTGGCCCATGGACCATACAAAAAGATCCAGATGATGTTTGTTTTTTATTGCTTGAGAACAAAGGCGTATCAATCAGATGTGTGCAGTATGGACAGTTTAGATCACCTGCCAAAGGTTTCGGAAAAAATCTTAGACCTTGGAACAGCAAGACAGGTAACAATATTAAAATTTGTGGCAACCCAACTGATCCTATAATGTATGATGGAAGACTCTACAAGTGTTCACCATTAGCAAATTTAAAAGACACATTGTCTTATCACAACATCGATCACATAGATGAGTGGCAACCATATCTTACATACAAAGGTGTAGGACCAGATGATGATGTACAAGCATTCGTGGACAATATAGGCAAATCCAGTTGGATGTGTAGTATGTGTGCAGACAAAGTAGAAGATCTTGTTAGTTTCGATCATCTAAAACCTGGAGCAGTAGAATTCAAACATGCATAAGATACGCAGACTTGATCTTAATATTGCATACGCCTGCAACTTGGCGTGTAAAGGATGCCTCAGTCTAAGTGATTTTGATCGCAAAGGGATCATGCCTTTCAAGGATGTGGTGCAATCAATCGACACATGGAAAGATCAAATTACTCCCGATGTCCTTACAATGTTTGGCGGTGAACCTTTGTTGCATCCAAAATTATTTGACATCATTGACCATGCCAAAAGTGTTTGGCCGCAAGTCACTATCAGATTAATCACAAATGGATATCTTTTACATAGGTTCGACCCGAATGTATGGTTCGACTTTTCGCCTTTCGAAATACAGGTAAGTGTGCATAGGTTAGATCATGAAAATATCATTACAAAAAATATACTGTCCATTATCAAACAAAAGAGTGATTGGAGCATTGTTAAAACTACAGATGGATCAGATGGATTCCATCACATGTATGAATGGCAACGTCCGGGAATGAAAATATGGAAGGGCAAGTTCGGACAATTTGTGATCCCATATGATCAAAAAGACAACAAACTGGTTCCTTTCAAAAGCAATCCGGCCAAGGCACATGCTATTTGTGGTAATCCAAATGTGCCTGTGATGTATAAAAACAAACTGTACAAATGTGCACCTATTGCCAATTTATTAGACTTACCTAACACCAAAGGTTTTGAATACACACCAACAGATATACAAGGCAACATTGCAAAATTTGTTAATGCAATAGGCAAGCCAGAAAATATTTGTAGTATGTGTCCGGAAAGCAAAACCCATTCGATCGATCATTATCAGAAAGGAGAAGTCCATGTCAAGCATCTTGACTAGCGGTTGTGGTATCACATTTGGCCAACAAGGCAGGGCAAGTTGGACCAAAGTTCTAAGAGTATGTGGTATCGATATCGTTGATGCCGGCGGGCCTGCTGTGTCTAACGAATACATTCTTAACAAAACTATAGAAACAATCTGTAACTTACAACAACCAATCGACCACGTGGTTTGTCAACTGACAGGAGTAGGCAAACTAGACATAGATGTATCCGGTGTAGAGTATCAGCACAGACAACGTCTGCCGCAGACAGACAACATGAGGAACTTCACGTGGGAAGGTCTCTGGCCTAGTAGCAGTAGTAAGGTAGGAACAATCAAAAAGGATTATTACAAATGGTATTACAGCGAAAGATTAGAACTTCAAAATATAATTGTCAAACTTACATTATTAGACATGCTGTGCAACCAAAAGGACATCCCATTGACAATATTGCAAGGATATTTCATTAATTGGAAGAACGTTAAGTCAGAATCTTACTTGAACATGTTAGACAAAATTGATTTTGATAAAGACTTTGTGATATATGATTATTACAAACAAAGTAAATCATATGCAAAACATGATTACACCGGTGGAAACAATTTGCCTAACAAACAATTTGCTGTCCACTTTGCAAAGAAAATGAACAGAGAAATATTACATTTAGATATAGAAAATAAATTGGCTAAGTTTAATGAGTAAAATAATATTTGTTTGTTACAATCAAGGTGCAGGTGGAGAAGGTATGGCCACAGACATCAGCAAGTTGCCAAACGTATATGATCTTGTTAGCAAGGCAGTGGGCACAAGAACAGTTACCAGAGATGCAACCAAAGGTGTAAGCCGCAACGATGTATTCAAACAAAAACAATTACAGTCTATTATAGATACTCTTCCTAATGACAAATGGCATGTCATACCAACACATTTCAAACCGGATCAATTGGAAGTGCTATCCTGTACAAAATTTTATGTTGTGATCTATGCTGGCAATTCTGAAAGCAGGAACAAGATAAAAGCAAATCAAAAAGATAAGGTCTGGAATCATATGTTTACTGATCCATTAGAACTCAAAGGACAGATCGAGGCACACAACGCTGATCCACGTGATCCTTATATCCTATCACGATTGAAAGGCCATGTGCAATATGGAAAACTATGGTCGTTGATCAAACGCATTGATCCTATGTCAGATGATCTGGAAAAAGAATATAAGATGTGGAGTGCCAAAGTGTCACCTCACACGCCTGTGAGTTTACCAAATGCGGTCTGTATCGAGTACTTAGACCGTAAATCACCAACATTTTACCAAAAGTTTATAGAAGATCTACACAAACAGTTGACAAAATCCGTTTAGAAATTATACTATAACAATGGATAACATAATAGAATTCCCCAACAAACAAGAATCTGCTGATGCTAAAAGCAAGAGATTGCTAGAAGACATGACTTATGTGATATTGAAGATGATAGACAACGAAGGTTTCGATGTGAACGATCGTGCATTCAAACGTGACATGGGCAGTTGGATTAAATTCCTCAAGATAGCAATAGACAGGCAACTGGGTGCCGACGATGAATCGCTCGAACGTATCAAACGAGTAAACGTGGATTTAGACAAATGACAATGCATCTATTACGTGGTATGACCACAATCAATCATGGCAAGACAAATTACAAACTTAATGCAGGACAACGCAAGGCTCGTGACAAGGCACTTGCAGAGCAACGTAAACTGTTGAAGAAGGTCGGTATTAATCCGGACAGGAGAATTGATCCACATGAATTTAGAACATCGGTAAGAACTGAAGTGAAGCCTGTGCAACATACATCACAGACTAAACAAGTTGAACAACCAACGATATGGAAAGATGCTGGCGCGAAACGACACAAGCCACAGACATACAGTGGCAAACAAAAACTGATAGGCATCGCAATGATGCACAAGAGCAATCTTGTTCCTGTGTTCAGTGACAAGGATGCCAAGGATATATCAAGAATGAGGAGAGGCTGATGGAACTACAATTAATACTTGCTATCATAATAGGACATTGGATAGGTGATTATGTTTTGCAGACTGAGAACATGGCAATCAACAAATCTAAATCAAACAAATGGTTAACCATACATGTTGGTGCCTGGACATTGGGATTAGCAGTAGTAGTCATACCGTTTAGTGGATTAGTATCTATTTGGTTGTGGGTGTTGTTGATGGGTGTGTTGCATTGGATACAAGATTACATCACATCAAGAATTAACACCTATTTCTTAAAAAAGAAATGGCAAAAACTATTTTGGTTATCGATAGGCACAGATCAAATGTTACATTATCTTATTATGTTTTACACCATACATCTTTGGATTGCATAGATGAAAGCAGATGCCATCGACCACCTTGTGAAAGGACTCCAGCACTTTGCCGTGTTTCATAAACTTACCAACATAAATGCACTAGACAATTACGGTTACAGAGAATTAATGCAGATAGTTGAACTTAGACAAATATTACCTAGCATAGAAAAGGTACCAGGCAGGAGTGGTGTGGATGCAGTGGCCCCAGAACAAGGATACGCCAACATAGAACTTAAAAGTACAGGTGTCAAAAAAATACCCACAGTGGACAGATGGCCATCAGCAATGTTTGACATGAGCAAAATGACATCTCAACAAAAAGTGTATGAGTTTGAAGGCTTCGGGCATGGATTGTTTGCACCCGGACAACCAATTCCCATATGCAGTTATTGGATCGGCAAAGAACAGTTCGCAAAATTACATCCATTGTTTGACAAAAAGATAGAAGCATATAAACAACTGAAAGAAAGCAAAAGCAGTATGCGAGAAGAAATACAGAT
>MDTB01119964.1_pt1 | contig 17664 bp, 16 predicted proteins | sample 811161 | NCBI WGS metagenome assembly MDTB01 (sample SAMN05326650, study PRJNA326480) | marine metagenome | isolation source: seawater | place: Mediterranean Sea | collected 2009
AATGGTGCTACCACTGAGGATCTTGATAACATTGGAGCAGGCACATATGATGTAGTTGTAACAGATGTTAATGGATGTACAATTTCAGTAACTGTAGTTATTACAGAATCAGAAGCAATGACATTAGTAGTTGATGAGGTTACTGAAGGCCCTCATGTTTTAGGTGATATTAACGATGGTTTTGGTTCTATTTCAATTACTGTTAATGGCGGTACAGGAAATTATACTTACGAGTGGACGGCTTCATTAGCTGATGGCACAACTACGTGGGAGAATGGTGATGATATAGATGGTTTATTTGCAGGTACATATTCAGTGCTTGTAAGTGATGTTAATGGTTGTACAATTTCATCTGAAATAACAGTTCCTTTTTATACACCATCTGCATGGTCTGTAGAAGAAACAGATTGTACTCATTCTATTGAAGTTCCTGTTAATGCTGATATAAGTATTGACAATGACGCAATTACCTATGGAGACTGGATTGCAGCTTCTTTAGATGGTCAAGTTGTTGGTATGATGATGTGGAATTTAGAAGCGTCTACGATGACTATATATAGCGAATCAACTTTAGTAGGTGATAATTTTGAATGGTTTATATGGAATGCTAACGAAGCTAATGAAGATGGTTTCGGTGGTGATTCTGATGGTGCATATTACAGTGCAGAAGCAACTTATGATGATTCTTATCCTAACGAAGGAGATTTTGCTTGTGGCGGATTAAGTAAAGTATTAGATATTGTTGCAAGAACTGTTTATATGCAACAAATTGACATTCAAGAAGGTTGGGGAATGTACTCTACATTTATTTCTCCAGATGACGCTTCATTAGAATCTGTATTAGTAGATATTGAGGGAGACCTTGTTATAATGAAGGATGAAGATGGTGATGTTTTTTGGCCAGATCTTGGTATTAATACAATAGGATCATTAATTGATGGAGAAGGTTATTCTATTAAAGCAGAGTCAGTAAATATGTTAGAAATTTCAGGGGATTTAATACCTTCTAATTTACCAATATTTATGCCTGCTGGATGGAGCTTTATAGGTTATTTACATCAAGAGCCTGCAGATGCAGCTGGAATGATGTCTTCTCTAGTTGAAGCAAGTAATTTAATTATAATGAAGGATGGTGATGGTCAGGTATTTTGGCCTTTAATTAATGTGAATACTATTAGTGATGGCTCTGGTATGATGAATCCTGGTCAAGGTTTTGCTATAAAAGTAGGGACAGAGGTAGGGTCAGATGCCCCATTTAGTTATCCTGCTATAACTAATGCACAAAGAATTGGCTCACCTTCACCAACATATCCATTGTATAATTATTCGAAAGCAATAAATACTGGAGATAATATGGTTATAGGTATTCCTTTGAATTCATGGAACAATATTCCTGAAGTTGGGGATGAAATTGCAGCATATAATTCGAAAGGAAATTTAGTTGGTAGTGTAACATTTAATGGAGAATCAACTGCATTAACAGTTTGGGGAGATGATCCAACAACAGATTTTGTTGAAGGGTTATTAGAAGGAGAAAATGTTAAATTGGAAATTTGGAAAAAATCTGACAATTCAATTGAAACAATTAGTGTTGATAATTGGATTGAAGGAGGTGATGTTTATATATCTAATGGTATTGCAATTGCAGGTGATGTTAGATTTAATAAATCTATGGAAATGGGATATGAATTATATTCAAACTTCCCGAATCCATTTGATTCACAAACTACAATAAGTTTCTTCGTTCCTGAAAATGGAAATGTTAGTGTAGCAGTTTATGATTTGGTAGGAAACATGGTTGAAGAATTAACTAATACTAATTTTGAACCAGGTATGTATAATCTACTATTTAACGCTGAAAACCTTGCGCAAGGAACATATTTTGTGCGAATGCAAGCAGCGAACACTATTCTAACAAAGAAAATGGATGTAGTAAAATAATTATATCCTAATTATGTTTTTAAAAATACCCCTTCTTTTTGAAAGGGGTATTTTTCTATATTTAAAGAAAAATATATTTATATGAAAAAATTCTCTCAAGTACTAATTATTCTAGTAACAGCAAATTTAGTTTTTTCACAAGTTCCTTGCGAAGGAAGATATAGTGAGGAAATTTTTAATGACGTACAAGTAACAACAGTTACATACTCTGATGTTAATAATTTACAAATGGATATATATCAACCAGTTGGTGATTTGGAAACTAAAAGACCGCTTATAATTTTTGCTCATGGGGGAACATTTATTTTTGGTAGTAAGAATAATGCTACTGCAGTAGATTTTTGTGAAGCATTTGCAAAACGAGGTTATGTAACAGCTTCAATTAATTATAGGCTTGCAAGTGATATAGTCGGCTTTCTACAACAATTTACCTATTACCAAGATACGGAAAGTGCATATGAAGTTGTTTTGAATGCCACCATGGATGGGAAAGCAGCAATAAGATATTTTAGAAAAGATTTTTATGAAAATAATAATACCTATGGTATAGATCCAGATCAAATTTGGGCTGGAGGTAATTCAGCTGGTGGTGTTTTATTTTTACATGCTGGTCATGTATGGAGTATTGATGAATTTACGAATTCACTTGATGATAATAGAGCCTCTATTGCACAAGGCATTTTCGAAGAATTAGGTGGAATTGAGGGTAGTAGTGGTAACCCAGGATACTCTTCTTCTCTTTCAGGTGTAATAAGTTTAGCAGGCGCATTACATAGGTCTGAATATGTAGACATGAATGATGTTCCAACAGTTTTTTGTCATGGAGATGCAGATGACACTGTTCCTTATGACTGCAATGGTTTTCAAAATAACTCGAATTTTGATCAATTGTGTGGAGGTGGTGCATTATATCCTGAATTTAGTTCATTAGGATTAGGCACAGAACTATTAACTTTTCCAAACGATGGGCATTGCCCTTGGTCATCTAGTTCATCTAAAATGGATCAAGTTATTTCTTTTGTTTCAGATTTTGTTTTTGAAAGAATTGAATGCGATGATCAGTTCTCTGCATTAAATGGTAGCTTAATGTCTTCACCGATTTTAATTAATCAAGTAAATTTATTAGGTAGATCATTTAATAATAGCGATAACGGATTTGTTTTTTCTATTTTTGAAAATGGCAAAGTGGAAAAAAAGTATATACTTAATAAGTGATTTTTTTGTAGGGGTACCTAATAGATTGCGCTTCACAAACTTTTTTATATAATAAATCCTTAAACTTATTAAGTGTTTTTTTATTTAAAGCAGATATAAAAACACTATTATTATTTGTTTTTTTCATCCACGTTTTTTCCCAATATGCAAGATCATAATTTTCAAATCCCCACTCACTTAAATCATCTGATTCTTTTTTTGTGTATGAAAACAAATCTATTTTATTAAATACAATTATTTGGGGCTTTTCTAGAGCACTAAGTTCTTTCAGTGTCTGATTCACGGACTTCATATGTTCTTCAAAATTGGGATTAGAAATATCCACCACATGTATTAAAATGTCTGACTCTCGAACTTCATCTAAAGTGGATTTAAATGATTCAACTAATTGGGTTGGCAGTTTACGAATAAAACCCACAGTATCAGATAACAAGAAAGGGGTATTGTTTAAGACTACCTTTTTCATTTTAGTGTCTAATGTTGCAAATAATTTATTTTCTGCTAAAACCTTTGATTTACTAATAATGTTCATTAATGTAGATTTGCCGACATTAGTATATCCAACTAAAGAAACTCTAATCATATCTTTTCTTTTTTTTCTTTGGGTTTCCATTTGAATATCAATTTTTTTTAGTTGTGATTTCAAAAGGCTAATCTTTTTTCTAATCACTCTTCTATCTGTTTCAATTTCTTTTTCACCAGGACCTTTCATTCCAATACCCCCTTTTTGCTTTGATAAGTGAGTCCAAAGATTAGTTAGTCTTGGTAAAAGATATTGGTATTGAGCTAATTCAACCTGTGTTCTTGAATATGCTGTAGATGCTCGAAATGCAAAAATATCTAAGATTAAATTTGTTCGGTCTAAAATTTTACAATTTAAAATTCTTTCTATATTTCGTAGTTGGGATGGGGATAATTCATCATCAAAAATAACAACATCAATTTTTTCTGATTCTAAAAAATCTTTTACTTCATTGATCTTACCTTTTCCAATAAAAGACTTACTATTTTTTTTTAACAATTTTTGTAAAACTTTTTTTTTGGTTTCTGCACCAGCAGTTAAGGCTAGAAATTCAAGTTCATTAATAGACTCAATTGCAATATTTTCTGGTTGATTTTGAGTTATTATTCCAATTAAAAGTGCTTTTTCCAAGATAATATATTATTTATCTTGTCGTGCCTGAATAAAACTTTTTATAAACACTACCATAGCAAAAATGGAAGAAATTAGCATTACGCCAATTCTAAAAAACCTTACAATATTAAATGTTGCATCTGGTCCCGGGCAAAATGTTTTGTATAGTGGAAAAATGAGAGCTAATAAAATCATTAACGTAAGTAAAACAACAATGTGAGCAATTATTTTGTTTTCTTTTTTCAATCCAAATGTCAGTAATAATATAATAAGTCCAAAAATAGGAGCAACTAATGCGGACTTGTTGATATCACCATCCATTGTTGCTATAAAACCCCAGGATCCAAATATTATTAGAATGATACTATTAATTAAACTAGCTTGATATGGTCTCATAAAAAAATGTTTTTATATTTATCTACTAAATTAATCAATTTTACCCTAAGTTTAGGCCATTATAGTTATGAAAAAAAAACTCATCTTTATTTTTTTATTTCCGCTTATATTTTTTGGCCAAGAAAACTTCCCTATTAATGGCGTTAAACAAACAGCACAAGCAACTCACGCATTTATAAATGTAAATATTTATTTAAATTATAATGAGAAAATTGAAGATGCAACTTTAATTATAAAAAATGACAAAATATTAGATGTTGGAAGAAATATTAAAATACCTGCGGAATCTATAATTCATGACTTAACTAATTTTACTATTTGCCCATCATTTATAGATATTTTCACAGATTACGGTCAATCCAATGAGATTAAAAATGAAAAAACCATAGGATCTTGGAATGAAGCCCTGAATATAGAATATAATGCAGTTAATAATTTTTATATAAATAATAATGAAGCCAAAGGTTTTATTAATTCTGGATTTGGGCTTGTCAACTCATTAAAAAGAGATGGAATTATTAGGGGAACATCCACGTTAGTTTCATTAACTTATGAAAAACCAAATACATCTATTTTTTTAAGCAAGTCAGCTTTATGTATGTCGTTTAATAAAGGCAGCTCCCCGCAATCTTATCCTAATTCATTAATGGGCTCCATTGCACTTTTAAGACAAGCATATTATGATTTAGATTGGTATGAAAATGGCTCTACGGGTCATGATAATTCTTTAGAAGCCTTTAGTCAAAATAAAAATTTACCAAAGATATTTGAAGTTAGTGATTATCAGTCAATTTTTAGAGCTAATGAAATAGGTGAAGAGTTTGATGATAATTATATAATTAAAACATCAGGAGATGAATATCAAAGAATTAAGGAGTTAAAAAATATAAATAGAAAATTAATAGTTCCTTTAAACTTCCCAAATATTGATTTGCCAAATGATCCATATGAAAATCTAGAAACATCTGTAAAGCAATTAAAACATTGGGAGAGCGCGCCATTTAATGCATCTATATTATCAGAAAATAACATACAAATTGCTTTTACAACTTTTGGGCAAAGTCCCACAGATTTTTTTAATAATTTGAAAACGGCTATTTCGTGTGGCCTATCTCAGAAAAGTGCTTTAAAAGCTTTAACCTATAATCCTGCAAAATTCTTAAAAGTATATAATCAAGTTGGATCTATAGCTAAAGGAAAAAAAGCAAATTTTATAATTTTTAGTGGCGATTTGTTTTCAAAAGATTTTTTAATATATGAAAATTGGATTAATGGCAAAAAGCATGAAATAAATAATAAGAATATTGTAAAATTATTAGGAAATCATTCATTATTTGTAGATGAAAAAGAGATTGGAGACATTCAGTTTAATCTTGCAAACAAAAAGTTGGTTGGAAAATTTTCAGGTGATAGTTTAGAAAAAAGATTTTTAACTAATATAGAATTAGTTGGTGATAGAATTTCTTTTTCACAAAAGAATAATTTGTATAGCGGCATTTTTGAATCAGACATTTTTGGTGAGATGAGGGACTCCTTGAGTGATTGGAGAAATTGGAGATTAGTAAAAAATAATAGAAAGACTCAGTCAGTAAAAAGCCCAGGAATAAAACAAAAAGATAGTGTAGAAATTTTGTTTCCAAATATGGCCTATGGTTTAAAAGAACAACCTAAAAGAGAGTCGCTATTATTTAAAAACGCAACTGTTTGGACTAATGAGTCTAGGGGTATTATTCAAAACTGTGATGTTGCTATAGAAAAGGGTAAAATTATTGCAGTAGGAAAAAAAATCAAAAAAAGTATTTTTAGAAACTCTAAAGATGTTAGGGTTATTGATGCGTCAGGAAAACATATTACCTCTGGTATAATTGATGAGCATTCCCATATAGCAATAAGTAAAGGTGTTAATGAGGGGACTCAGGCTATAACATCTGAGGTTAGAATAGGAGATGTTATTAATGCAAATGATATAAATATATATAGGCAACTAGCTGGGGGCGTTACAGTGGCTCAGTTATTACACGGCTCTGCGAATCCAATAGGTGGTCAATCAGCAATTATTAAATTGAGATGGGGGCAGTCAGCTGAAAAATTAAAGTTCTTAAAATCAAAACCTTTTATCAAATTTGCCTTAGGGGAAAATGTAAAGCAATCTAATTGGGGCGGGCGGCACAAAACTAGATTTCCTCAAACAAGAATGGGCGTTGAACAAATCATGTATGATGCGTTTAGCAGAGCAAAAGAATATGAATATAATATTAAAAATTATAAAAAAAATAAAACATTAAAGCCAAGAAAAGATCTAGAGCTAGATGCACTAGTTGAGATATTAAATAAAAAAAGATTTATTACGTGCCACTCCTATGTTCAATCCGAAATAAATATGTTAATTAATTTAGCCGAAGCCTTTGATTTTAAAGTCAACACATTTACTCATGTATTAGAAGGTTATAAATTGGCAGATAAATTAAAAAAACATGGCGCAAGTGCATCTACTTTTTCTGATTGGTGGGCATATAAGTATGAGGTTAATGATGCTATTCCTCATAATGCATCAATTTTGAACAAAATGGGTGTTAATACAGCTATAAACTCGGATGATGCAGAAATGGGAAGAAGGCTAAATCAAGAAGCGGCCAAAATGGTTAAATATGGCAACACATCACAAGAAGATGCTTGGAAAATGATTACATTAAACCCTGCTAAAATGTTACAAATAGATAAATATGTTGGAAGTCTTCGAAAAAATAAAGATGCTGATATTGTGGTTTGGTCAGATAACCCATTATCTATTTATTCAATAGTTGAAGCAACCTATGTGGACGGGAGGTGTTATTTTTCTGTTTCAAAAGATAAAGAACATAGAACTTACATTCGTGAAGAAAGAAATAGAATATTAAATAAATTAATGAACAAAAATTAAGATGTTAAAATTAATATTTTTTATAACTTTTTCGTACTCAATTTTTTCTCAAGAAAAAATCATTGAAGATACGGATAGATATATTTTGGTTGGAGGGTTTGCTCATATTGGAAATGGAGAAGTTATAGAAAATTCAACAATAATAATTGAAGGTGAGAAAATAGTGGCCATAGGGCCTTCGGATTTGGTAATCGTTAATAAAGAGAGAGGAAAAACGTATGATTTAAGTGGAAAGCATATTTACCCTTCTTTTATTTTACCAAATACAACGTTAGGATTAGTAGAAATTGATGCGGTAAGAGCAACAAGAGATGAAAGAGAAACAGGTGACTTAAATCCGAATGTTCGGTCTCAAATAGCATATAATACAGAATCTATAGTTTCTAGTACAGTTAGAACAAATGGAATACTAATAGTACAGATTACCCCAAGAGGAGGTTTGATATCAGGAACATCATCTTTAATGAAATTAGATGGTTGGAATTGGGAAGATGCAACCTATTTAAAGGATGATGGAATACATTTAAACTGGCCAGAGTTACACGACTTTCATTATCATGGTCATAGTCATGTTTTTACGGCCTCAGATAATTCCGATGAAAATGAAGAAAAGGAGGATATTCTGAAATCACTAAGCATTTTAAGTTCGTTATTTAATGAAGCTAAAAAATATTCTAAAATAAAAAATAAGCATATTGATTTACGTTTACAATCGTTGCAAGATTTGTTCAATGGAAATAAAACATTATATATTCATGTAAATGGAGCAAATGGTATAAAAGAGTCAGTATTATTTGCAAAAAAAAATAATGTTAAAAAAATTGTTTTGGTAGGGGCGTCAGAATCTTGGAGGGTAACAGATTTTATCTCTTCAAATAATATTCCAGTTATTTTGGGTAGATTACATAGTTTGCCAAATTATACTGAAGACGATATTGACCAACCATATAAAACTCCTAAAATATTACAAGAATCAGGTATTCTTTTTTGTTTAGATTATTCAGGAGATATGCCTAGAATGGGATCAAGAAACTTGCCATTTTTGGCTGGGACAGCAGCGGCTTACGGCTTAAACAAAGAAGAGGCATTACAACTTATAACGTTAAATACAGCAAAAATTTTGGGAATAGATAATAGAACAGGATCCCTTGAAACCGGTAAAGAAGCAAATTTATTTATTTCTACAGGCGATGCCTTGGATATGATTTCACATAATGTTGAAATGCTATTTTTAATGGGTAAAAAGTTATCACTAGACAACCATCAAACTAAACTTTATAAAAAATTTTCTGATAAGTTTGACATAAAATAAACTAATTATTTAATAGATTAAAAAGAGGGCAATTGCCCTCTTTTTTTATGTCTAAAAAAAAGTTTGGCACGGCATTTGATTTAAAGAGAGATGTATGAAATCAAAGTTTAATTTAAATAATAATATTATGAAAACTCTACACAAAACCACGGTACTATTTTTATTAGCATTTTTATTTTCAACGTTTTCTAATTCACAAGTTGTTATTGGAAAAAAATTAGATTCACCTGAGAATCAAATTTATAGTAACTCTAATAGAGCGCAAGTTTGGATGAGTGGCGAGTGGGTTGTTTCTAATCAAAAATATGTTTGGCAAGAAGGATCTTGGGTAGATAAAAAGCCTGGTTATATATTTTTACCTGGTTATTGGAAAAAAGTTAAAGGGGGATGGACTTGGGTTTCAGGTTCCTGGAAAGCTATTAGTATGGAACAGTGGAATAATATTTACGCATAAAACATTAATATAAAAAGCATCGCTATGAAAACAATACAAAATTTTTTAATTGCTTTAATACTTATCAACTCTAATTCATCTGCCCAAATTCCGGGTGAAATAAAAGAAGATTATAAGGGTTCTTTTGTTGAGTTTAACATGGATAACAACTCAAACGATTCAAATAATTGGAACGACTTGTTTAATGAAAAAGAAGAAATTAAAGATAAAACGATACCAATAATGATTTCATCTGATTTTATAAATAAGGTGTTGGAAAACAAACAGGAATCTATAAATGTTACTATTCCTTTTTATGACAATAATGAAATTGATTTAAAATTAATAAAAAGAGATTTTAATTTTAGCACTTTTCAATTAGTTGTTAGAACAGAAAATGGTGATATAGAGAGGCAGTATAATCCAGGCTTTATAGCTTATGAAATTGAACATGGAGAGTTTGGCGGAATAATGATATTTTCTAAATCGGGAATTAACTCAGTATTTCATAATTCACAAGAAACTTATGAGTTGGCAAAGCTTGATGGTAAAAAATCATCAAAATTTAAAGAAGATTTATATATTTTGAGTAACATAAGTAATAATCCAAAAAATAATCAATTCACATGTGGAGTAGATCATTTAGATCATGTTGATATGGGGCATATTCATACTCCACATAATGAAAACAGATTAGGATCATCACTTAGTTGCATGAATATTGCAATTGAGATTGATTATTTTACTAGTCAAGGCTTTGAATCTATTAATGAGTCTGTAGATTGGGCGTTATCAATTTTAGCGGGTGTAAGTTTAATATATGAACAGGAACTAAATATTAAACTAAGTTCTAATTATGCATATGTTTGGGACATAGAAGATCCTTATAACGATTATGTAGATCAGTCATCTGAAATGTTATATGCTATAAAAGATAAGTGGAATAATGATGAAAATTTGAGTAATATTGAAAGACACATAGTTCATTTATTTACTAAAAGACAAGATACTGGCACTGGGGGTATTGCTTTTGTAAATGGCGCAGGTAGTGAAAGCTATGGCTTTGGTTACAGTAGCAATTTAACATCTGACATGGAATATGCAGAAATACCTTCACCATTTTTTCATTGGAACTTATTATGTGCAGCTCACGAACTAGGTCATAATTTAGGGTCTATGCATACTCAGTGGTGTGGTTGGCCAGGTGGGCCAATCAATAATTGTGTTGATTTAGAAGAGTCTATTCCAGGTCAGTGTGATGCTTATATTAATAACCCTACTGCGCAAATAGGAACAATAATGAGTTATTGTCATACTTGGAATCAAAATCAAGGTGGGGGCATTGTTATGAAATTTGACCCACTTGTTCAAGAAGTTATATTAGCTAAAGTGAACACCTTAAGTTTGCCTATTTGTGAAGAAGTTCCCGATGATATTATATATGGTTGTATGGATGATTTGGCTTGTAACTTTAACGATTTGGCAACGCAAGAAGATGGAGGGTGTCTATATTCAGATTTATATTATGATTGTAGTGGAAATTGTATTTTAGATCAAGATGAAGATGGAGTTTGTGATGAATTAGATAATTGTCCAGAAGATTCTAATCCAACTCAAGCAGATATAAATGAAAATGGGGTTGGAGATAGATGTGAAGGTTTGTTGCCTCTAGAAGAAATGAATAATTTAGATGTTTTGATGGCTTATCCAAATCCAACAACAGGGATTGTTAATATTTCTTATAATACTGATCAAGCTAAAGATATTTCAGTAGAAGTTTATAATGTTTTGGGTGATAAGATCGCCTGTGGTTATCCAGATATTTTTGGAAAAGAAGTAACAATGGCTTTAGATTTATCCCAACAATCAAAGGGATTTTATTCTGTAATAGTAAAAACAAGCGATAATATTTCTTCCAAAGGCATAATCCTCAAGTAATTCTTTTTTATCTCAGAAAAGGCCTCCTTGCGAGGCCTTTTCTTTTGGTAAAAAGAATAAATGTTTTATTTTAGTTTTTATAAATTATAAATTATAAAAATATGGGACTAGTAGGCACTAAAGCACCAAAATTTTCAACAAATGCTGTTGTAAATGGTGGAGACACCGTAAGTGATTTTTCATTAGATCAATTTATTGACAAGAAATATGTTATTTTATTCTTCTACCCTAAAGACTTCACTTTTGTTTGTCCATCAGAATTACATGCATTTCAGGAAAAATTAGATGAGTTTAAAAAGAGAAATTGTGAAATTGTAGCTTGTTCTACTGACACTGCAGAGACTCATTGGGGTTGGTTACAATTACCTAAAGATAAAGGGGGCATTCAAGGAATAACATATCCATTAGTTGCTGATACCAGTAAAACTATTTCTGATGCGTATGATGTATTAAATGGAGAATATGATTATGATGATGAGGGTTGTCTAATTGCTACGAATTCAATGATAGCTTATCGTGGATTATTTTTAATTGACAAAAAGGGAATTATTCAACACCAGTTAGTAAATAATTTGCCGCTTGGAAGAAATGTTGATGAGGCTATTAGAATTTTAGATGCCCTAATATTTCATGAGGAAAATGGAGAAGTTTGTCCAGCTAATTGGGAACCAGGAAAAGAAGGCATGAAGGAAAGTCATGATGGTGTAGCTGATTATTTAGCTAGACACTAAATTCCTAATTTATTTTTAACTCTTTGAAGGACAGAGGAAGCTATTTTTTTAGCTTTTTCTGATCCTTCTTTTAGTTTTAGTTCAATTTCCTCAGTGTTTTTTATTAATTCAGAATAAATTTTTCTTTCAGCTGAAAACTTTTTTAGAATTAATTCTAATAATGCATTTTTTGCATGTCCGTAACCAAATCCACCATTTAAATAGTTTTTTTTCATATTTTCTATTTCATCATCGCTGGCAATTAATTTATAAATATTAAAAATATTGCAAGTATCAGGTTCTTTTGGCTCATTAAGACCTAATGAGTCAGTAACAATTTTCATTATTTGTTTTTTTAGACTTTTCTCATCAGCAAATATATTTATAGTGTTGTCGTACGATTTACTCATTTTTCTACCATCAACACCAGGAACAATCATAACATTTTCAGTTACTTGAGATTCTGGTAAAATAAGTGTTTCACCCATTAAATGATTAAATGTTCCAGCAATATCTCTGGTCATTTCTAAATGTTGAAGTTGGTCTTTTCCAACAGGAACTATATTAGCATCATATAGTAAAATATCAGCGGCCATCAATACAGGATAAGTGAATAGCCCTGAATTCACATCTGATAAATTTTCAGATTTATCTTTAAATGAATGCGCATTAGCTAACATAGGATAAGGAGTGAAACAATTTAAAATCCACATTAATTCAGTGACTTCAGAAATATCGGATTGTCTATAAAAAATATTTTTTTTAGTATCAAAACCAAATGCTAGCCACGCAGCTGCAGTAGCATAAGTATTATGTTTTATTTTATCGGCATTTTTTATAGTTGTCAAAGAATGAAGATCTGCAATAAAAAAAAGAGATTCATTTTTATTAGATTTCGACATTTCTATAGCAGGCAGAATAGCACCTAAAATGTTACCAAGATGAGGAATTCCAGAACTTTGTATACCTGTTAGTATTCGTGCCATTGATTTCTTTTAATTAAATATAGAAAAATGTTGTCACAAATAAACTTTATAATTTTATGAATTCATCAATAAAGTTTTTAATATTATAAAATGAAAATTGATAAATCCACCGTAGAGCGTTTAGCAAAGTTGTCAAAGTTGGAATTTTCAGAACAAGAAAAATCTGAAATGGTTGAGGACTTTAAGAAAATGGTGGGTTTTGTTGATACATTAAAGGAAGTTGATACTGAAGGCGTGAAGCCACTTATATATGTTAATGAAGATGTAACAAATATATTAAGAGAAGATGAAATTGGTGGAATGTTAAGTAGCGAAGATGCACTTAAAAACGCACCAGATAAAGATTCAAGTTATATTAAAGTGCCAAAAGTAGTAAAGAAAAATTAACAAAACTCATTATAGGCAGCCGACAGATTTTCTGCGATAGTTTCTTTTAAATTACCCTCAATATTATGTCTTTCAACAAAGTGAACTAACTCACCATCTTTGAATAAAGCAATGGATGGAGAAGAAGGAGGATAGGGTAACATGTATGCACGAGCCCTTTCCGTTGCTTCTTTATCTTGACCAGCAAAAACAGTAGTTAAAAAGTCAGGTTTTTTTTCGTTTTCCAATGATAACAAAGCCCCAGGTCTACATGAACCGGCGGCGCAGCCACATATAGAGTTAACTAAAACTAATACTGTACCTTCCTTTTTATTTAACATTTCGTCAACTTGCTCAACGGTTCTTAATTCTTTAAATCCTGCTGAGGTTAATTCTTCTCTCATTGGTGTACATACTTCTTCTGGATACATATTTATTTTTTTTTATCTAATTTACGTTTTTTTTCAAAAAAAGATGTCAATAAGTAAGCACATTCTCCCATTAAAACACCCCCTTTGATTTTTGTTTTAGGGTGCATGATATTTTTATCAATTAAAAAAGCACCCTCTTTTTCATCCCTAGCACCATATACAACTTTTCCAATCTTAGCCCAAAACAAAGCGCCAGCACACATTACACATGGCTCTAAAGTAACATACATAGTACACTCATTTAAATATTTAGATTGAAGGTAATTACAAGCTGATGTGATTGTAGTCATCTCAGCATGAGCTGTAGGGTCTTTTAATCTTTCACACATATTATATCCCCTAGCAATAATAGTATCATTATGAACAATAATTGCACCAACAGGGACCTCATCTTCTTGAAATCCTTTTTTAGCCTCTTTCAAAGCTTCTCTCATATAAAACACATCCATATCTATCATAATTATAAATTTATGTAAAATAGGAACAAGACCTAATTTATTATCTCATTTTTGTACTTTTACAGCAAATAATATTTTATGTATAGAACAGTAAATAACGGTGAGTTAAGCAAAAAAAACATTGGACAACAAGTTACAATGTGTGGTTGGGTTCAAAAATCTAGAGATTTAGGAGGAATGACATTTGTTGATTTGAGAGACAGATATGGAATAACTCAACTTGTTTTTAATATGGAAACAAATTCTGAATTATGCGAAAAAGCAAGGAGTTTAGGAAGAGAGTTTGTAATACAAATTATAGGCAAAGTAATCGAGCGTTCTTCAATTAATAAAGAAATGAAAACAGGTGAAGTAGAAGTAGTTGTAGATCAAATCACTATTCTAAATAAATCTAAAATACCACCATTTACTATTGAAGATCAAACGGATGGTGGTGACGATCTAAGAATGAAGTATAGATATTTAGATCTTCGTAGAGAACCTGTTAAGAACAATCTAATCCTTAGATCAGAGGTTACATTTCATACTAGGACATATTTAAAAAATCAAGGTTTTTTAGAAATTGAAACACCAGTGCTAATTAAATCAACTCCAGAAGGGGCTAGAGATTTTGTTGTTCCATCTAGATTAAATCAAGGGGAGTTTTACGCACTCCCTCAATCTCCACAAACCTTTAAACAATTGTTAATGGTTTCGGGCTATGATAAATATTATCAAATTGTAAAGTGTTTTAGAGATGAGGATTTTAGAGCTGATCGTCAGCCTGAATTTACACAAATAGACTGTGAGATGGCATTTGTAGAAACAGAAGATATTTTAAAAACATTTGAGGGTTTGATGAAAAATATTTTGTTTGAAACAAAAGGAATTAAAATTGATGAAGTGCCTAGGATGACTTATGCTGATGCCATTAGAGACTATGGAACTGATAAGCCTGACTTAAGGTTTGAGATGAAAATAAAAAATTTAGAATCAGTTTGTAAGGGTTCAGGTTTTAATGTTTTTGATAGTGCTGAAACAGTACTAGGAGTTGTTGTTCCAGGAGGTGCAGAGTTTACCAGAAAGCAAATAGATAGTTTAACAGATTGGGTTAAGAGACCACAAATTGGGGCAACTGGAATGATTTACTGCAAGTTTAATGAGGGTGGTGAAAACAAATCATCAGTGGATAAATTTTTTGATACAAGTGCATTAAAGTCATGGAAAGAAATTAGTGGGGCAAGTGATGGAGATATGCTTTTAATTTTAGCAGGAAAAAAATCAGTTACTATAAATGCTATTGGAAATTTAAGATTAGAAGTTGCTGAAAGATTAAGTCTTAGAGGCCCTAATTTATATAAACCAGTTTGGGTAACAGATTTTCCTTTATTTGAATTTGACGAGGAAACAAAAACATATCATGCAATGCATCACCCTTTCACTTCACCTAATATTGATGATATGAAGCTATTAGAAACAGACCCAAAAATGGTTCGAGCAAATGCGTATGACATGGCGTTAAATGGCACAGAAATAGGAGGAGGTTCAATTAGAATTCATAATAAAGAATTACAACAAAAAGTGTTTAATTTACTCGGATTTAGTGATGAAGAGGCACATGAAAAATTTGGATTTCTTATGGAAGCTTTTGAATATGGCGCTCCCCCGCATGGTGGTATAGCATTTGGCCTTGATCGAATTTGTGCGGTGATTGCAGGATCAGATAGTATTAGAGATTTTATTGCATTTCCAAAAAATAATTCAGGTAGAGATGTAATGTTAGACGCCCCCTCCAAAATTGATAACGACCAACTTAATGAGTTGGGCTTACAAACAAAATAAACTTTAATATGATTCCATTTGGAACACTATTTAATGTTGTTACGGTATTAGTTGGAGGTACAATAGGCCTTCTATTTAAAAAAATGATTACCCCTGAATTAAACAAAAAAGTTTTTTTTGTGATGGGTTTATTCACTTTAGTTTTAGGCCTCGGCATGTCCATTAAAAGTTCAGATTTTATATTAATGTTTTTGTCTCTTGTTTTTGGAACAATGTATGGTGAGTATTGTAATCTAGATAAATTGATTACAGATTTCACCGAAAAAATTAAAATTAAAATTAATATCAAGGACGCAAAATTTACTGATGGCATTGTTACTGCATTTTTGCTTTTCTGTATAGGATCAATGACCATTGTAGGAGCTATTGATGAGGGTTTGGGCAAAACCCCAGACATATTATATACTAAGTCTGTAATGGATGGTATTAGTTCAATAATATTAGCATCAGCTTTTGGAATAGGTGTTTTGTTTTCTGTTTTTCCAATGTTCCTTTTCCAAGGTGGAATAACTACTCTTGTTTTTTATTATAAAGATTTTTTACCAATAGAGTTAATCGATCACATAAGTGCTGTTGGGGGTGTTTTAATAATAGCAATAGGATTAAAAATATTAGGTTACAAAAAAATCAACCCAACTAATATGCTTCCTTCACTCCTAGTTTTAGTTGTATTATTTTTTTTAAAAAAACAAATAGGAATTTAATTAATTTCTTAGTTTTGTAATAGCATCAAGAGTTACTTAAAAGTATGCCAACCGACCCTAACCAGGGTGGCGGTGGAAAAAAGATGTGAGGTGGTCATCCTAAAATAATATGGTAATCAAATCACTATTTTTATTTGATGCAATAATGTTAAATTTTAAATTATTGTATTATGAAAAATCAAAAAAAATCTTATAAAAATTTTTTAAACCCTATTCTTCTTAAAATCTTTTTTTCTTGCTCCCAAAAAAAATTGAATTGTCCAAATAAAAAAGCAATTACTAAAAGAGTGAATTGATAGGCAATAAAAATAATTAAAATTCTAAGCGGGTAGTATAAATACCAATTTAGTAAATCATTGTTTATTCCAAATAAGTTAAGTAGAGGCCTTGAAATTAACAAGGAGCTAAAACCACTAATTGCAAAAACAAGGTTTATTATAAAAAACTGAAAATTGGAAGTAATCCCCCATTTAGATTTAAGCTTTTGAAACAACTTTAACATATAGTATAAATATAAAAATAAATAATTATGAAATATTCAAATATAAAATCAACATTTATAAAAAAACAATTAAAAAAAACAACTTGGCAGAACCGAAATTACATTGATGATTTAATTCAACTGCATAAATACATGATAACGGGTATAAGTTCCTGGGTTAGCGCTAGCCTTTTTTCAGACTTAACTTATAAATATAAAGTAGAGTATTTAAAGTTAATTGATGAGGACATAAAATTAAATCCTAATGAAAAAAGAGTAGAGATTTACCCAAAACAAATTAATGATATGCAGCTTAGAAATAAAAAAATTCGTTTTTGGAAAAAAGAGGAGTTGCGTAAAGAAAAGGTAATGCATAAAGATTGGTTAAAATCAGGAGGGAACGAATAAGCGTAGCAG
>MDTB01158228.1_pt1 | contig 17664 bp, 15 predicted proteins | sample 811161 | NCBI WGS metagenome assembly MDTB01 (sample SAMN05326650, study PRJNA326480) | marine metagenome | isolation source: seawater | place: Mediterranean Sea | collected 2009
GTTAGTGATAATTATGCATTAAGAAATTTATTTAAAAAAAATAAAATCGATATTACGTATCATGTGGCCGCGTATAAACATGTAAAAGTAATTGAAAATAGTAATTAAAGAAAAAATCAAATATATATCATTGTTTACGAAGTAAAATATTAAAATTAATAAACCTATATATAAGCTTCCTGAGTCTCCAAGAAAAACTTTAAACCTTGTAAAAAATAAACATAGATGAGATAGTAGAATGACGCTGAAAATCTTAATCTCGAATTCAAATATTATATCATTTTTTGTAATATTTTTTAATAAAATTAAAATCAATAGTGCAAATAAAGACTGTAATAATGAGAGACCATCAATACCATCCATAAAATTAAATATATTGATAAAATATATACTCAAAAAAAATAGAAAAAATAAATTTAAACTGAAATAATTAAATAAATTAAAAAAATCTAAATTTAAATATAAAATATAAATAAAAATTATTAAAATACTTTGAAAGAAAAATTTTATTTTAGCTTTCAAATTTATTATATCGTCAACAAAGCCTAAAACACTTAATATAGATACAGAAATCAAAATAACTCCGCTGTTGTTAGATAAAAAATAGACAATTAATGAAAAAATTATACATATTACAATTCCAGCTGATTTTGGCGTAGGTACTGAATGGGAACTTCGATTTAATGGATTATCTAAAAATTTAATTTTGTTTGCATATATTGAAAATAATATTAATGATATTAATGTAATGAGACTTATTATTAGATAAAATGTTATCATTTCTAATTCCAAATTATATGAAAGTTTATTTAAATAAACTCAAATTAATTATAGGTAAAGATTTAAAAAAAATTAAATTTTTAGTCCTTGCAACTATTTTAATTGGATTTTTAGACACGCTTGGTATTGGGTTAGTCGGCCCTTATGCATTGCTTATTTTAGATGATAATATGTATAATGTTATCTCGAGTTATATCTATAGATATTCTGGAATCAATATCGGTAAAAGTAACTTAATTATATTTGCATCTCTTTTTCTTATTTCTTTGTTTATTTTAAAAAATATGATTGCCTTTTTTTTACAAAAAAAAATTTTAAAATTTTCCTATTCTGTTCTTCATGAATTACGAAAAAAAATAGTGAAGAAATTTGAATATATTGGATTGTTGAGTCTTAAAAAGAAGAAAATAAGTAATATTCTTCAATTAGCAAACAACCATACAGTTATATTTGCTAACATGACTTTAACGCCAATTATAAGAATATGTTCAGAGATAATGATCCTATCGTTTATAATAATTTTTTTAGCTTATACTAATTTTTATGCTTTAATGCTTATTGCGATAATATTTTTTGTGGTAACATTAGTTTTTTTTCTGGTCATAAAAAAAAATATAGATAGATCTGCAAAAATTTCTGCAATTTCATCAGAAAAAGTAATTAAATCAATAATTGATTTTATATATGGGTTTAATGAAATTAGAGTATTTAATAAATCAAAATTTTTTTTAAAAAGGTTTGAAAAAAATTCATTAGATTTTACTCGAGAGGGTGCGTACTACTCATCTGTACAATTGATACCGAGATACCTATTGGAAACATCACTAATAGCGTATATTTGTCTTTTTATCCTTTTAGGACATTTTCTTAATATTGCTCCATCAAGTTTAATATATGACATTTCAATTTTTTTTGCTGCTTCAATTAGAGTTTTACCATCTTTAAATCAGATTATAGGTAATACAAATCATATTAGGTACTCTAGAAAACATCTTAATGATTTATTTAATGAAATTTCAAAAGATAAAGATAATTTTGTGAAAGAAAATTTATCAATAACTAATAATTTATTAAATGATTTTTCTACACTAGAATTTAAAAATGTATCTTTTAAGTATAATAATGATGATAAATTTGTGATTAATAATTTAAGTTTTGTAATCACAAAGGGACAAACAATTGGAATCTCAGGAAGAAGTGGTTCTGGTAAAACAACTCTAATAAATCTAATTATGGGCTTATTGAAACCAACGAGTGGTCATATTTTAATTAATGGAGTAAATATTATAGACATTGAAAACGAATGGCACAAAAGAATATCTTATATTCCGCAAAACTTTTATTTATTTGATTCTTCAATTAAAGATAATGTAACTCTTTTTGAAAATAATAATGAAATAAAAACAAACAAACTCGACAAAGCATTTACAAATTCTAATATTTATGATTTTATTAAATCTCTTCCAAATAAAGAAGATACGGAAGTTGGAGATAATGCCACAAAACTATCGGGTGGACAAAAACAAAGATTAGCAATAGCAAGATCCCTTTATTTTGACAGGCAAGTTATTATAATTGACGAAGGAACTTCTTCATTGGATCTAGAAAATGAAAAATATATTATTTCATCATTAAAATCTTTAAAAAACAAAACGAAGATTATTATTTCTCACAGTCTAGAGTATAAAGATTTGTTTGATAACGTAATTAATTTTTAAGAAAATAATGATTATAAAAAAAAATAAAGTTATATTATTTATACAGGCAAGAATGTCTTCAAATAGATTAAAGGGTAAAGTTTTAAAGAAAATTAATCGTATAACAATACTAGAGCATGTATTTAAAAGAGTAAGTAACGTCTTCAATAAAAAAGATATTGTAATTTTGACATCAAAAGAAACAGATGATGATAAAATTTATGATTTATGTATAAAAAAAAATTTCAATATATTCAGAGGAAATTTAGATAATGTAGGAATTAGATATAATCAAGCATTAAAAACTTATAAATGTAATTTTTTTTTTAGAGTTACGGGAGATAGTCCGTTATTAGATAGTAACTCAATTAAATTATTTTTAGAAACATTTTACAAAAATACTAAAATTGATCTTATTTCTAACGTTGTTAACAGAACTTTCCCTAAAGGACAATCTTTAGAAATGATTAATGCAGATACTTTTACAAAAAATATAAAAATTTTTTCAAAATATAACGAGAATTTTACACAACCTTTTTATAAAAAAAATAACTTTAGGATAATAAGTATTGAAAATCGTTTAAATTTATCAAAATACAATTTATCTGTTGATACTGTTAATGATTTAGTTAGAATAAGAAAAATTTTTTATAAATTTAAAGATATTGACCAGTATAATTTTAATTCATTTATCAAGTAAATCATAATGTTGAATGTTGGAATTATTGGATTAGGTGTTGGTTATCATCATTATAGGGCATTTAAAAAAAATAAAAATTGTAAAGTATTAGCTATATGTGAATTTGATAAAAAAAAATTTTTAAATTTAAATGAACCTAAAATTAAATTTTATAAAAAGGCAATTGATCTCATATTAGATCAAAATATAGATATAGTTTCTATAGCCTCATACGATCATTATCATTATGAACAAATACTTTTATCACTCAAAAATAACAAACATGTATTTGTAGAAAAACCTCTTTGTTTAAATTCTAAACAATTAGAGAAAATAAATAACCTTGTAAAATCAAATAAAAAATTAATAATTTCTTCAAATTTAAATTTGAGAACTGAAGAAAAATTCCATTTTTTAAAAAAAGAAATCAATAATAAAAAATTAGGAAAAATTTATAACATACAGGCTAGTTATCTATGGGGAAGATCTAATAAGATAGATAATACATGGAGAAACAAAAAAAATAAATATTCTTTCCTTTTAGCTAGTGGTACTCATATAATTGATTTGGTTAATTGGTTAATAGGCTCATGCCCAAAAAGTGTGTATGTAACATCTTCAAACAACACACCAAAGAAGTTCAATTTTAATGATAGCGATTTTTTTAATATTAATTTTAAGTACAAGGATGGTTTGATTGTTAATATCTTTTTAAATGCATTATGCATACATCCACATTTTCACCCTCTAACAGTCTTCGGAACCAAAAAACTATAATACAAAATTTAGACTCATCTTATAATATTTCTAAGAAAAAAGATAAATATATTATAAACAAAGGTAAATTTACAAAATCAAATAAAAAGAAAAAATTAATGATTGATGAATTTATAAAAAATATAAAATATAAAAAATCAAATAAATTACTTTCTTATCCAGAAATATATTATTTGATGAAAATATGTTTTGCTTGTATAGAATCAATAAAAAAATCCAAAGAAGTAGAGATAGTATTAAATGAAAATTAAATTTGCGAAACCTTTCTTTTCAAATGTGGAAATTGCAAAATTAAATAAAGTTGCAAAGCAAGATATTTTAGTTCACGGCAATGAAGTAAAAAATTTTGAAAAAAACTTTTCTCATTTTACAGATTCTAAATATTCTTTGGCTACTTCATCCTGTACAACAGCATTATTTATGGCTTATAATTTTTATAATCTAAAAAAAAATGATGAAGTAATCGTACCTGCTCAAACTCATGTTGCAACAGTTCAACCAATTGTTTTTTTTGGCGCTAAGCCCGTATTTATAGATTCGAATATTGAAACTGGAAATATAGATGAAAATTTAATTGAAAGTAAAATTAATAAAAAAACAAAAGGTATATCAATAGTACATTTTTTGGGATATCCAGCAAATATATCAAAAATAAAAAAAATTTGTAAAAAATATAAACTTTTTTTAATTGAAGATTGCGCCCTAGCTTTAGGGGCGAAATATAAAAATCAACATGTTGGAACATTTGGTGATTTTGGATGTTTTTCTTTTTACCCTGTTAAACACATTACTACTTCAGAAGGCGGCATGCTTTTAACACAAAATGACTCCAAAAATATATATGCAAAAAATTTTAGAGCTCTTGGAGTAAATCGAGAATTTCATAGTAGAAAAATACCTGGGCAATACGACGTTAAGTCTATGGGTCTCAATTTTAGATTAAATGAATTTTCTTCAGCAATTGGTAACGTGCAGTTAAAAAAAATTAACAATATTTTAAATTTAAGGAAAAAAAATTTTAATTATTTGTATGAAAAAATTAAAAAGCTAAATAAATTTAAATTATTTAATTACGAAAAAGATTACACAAATTCTTTTTATTGTCTTTCAATCATATTGCCCAAAACGATATCAAGAATAAATTTAATTAAATATTTGAATTCAAATAATATTCAAACAAGTATATATTATCCTTCAATTATACCAAATTTTACTTATTATAAAAAGATGTTCAATATAGACCACAAGTTGTATCCTAATGCTCATGAGATAAGCTCTAGAAGTATTGCATTGCCAGTCGGACCACATTTAAACTTAAAAGATATGGAATATATTTATAATACAATAAAAAAATATTTTAATTAGTTATGGGTAAAAAAGTAATATTGTTTGGTGGTGCTGGTTTTATTGGTCATAATTCGGCTTTAAAATTAAACGACTTAGGCTTTGATGTAACTGTTGTGGACAGTCTGCAAATTAATAATATTTATTATTTTGAATCTTTAAATGATAAAAAAAATAATAGTATTTATATTAATATGCTTGAAGAAAGAAGGAGCCTGATAAAAGACTCAAAAATTAATTTTATAATTCAAGATTTAAGAGATTATCATGCTGTGGCAAAAATCATTACAAACATAAAACCAAATATTGTTGTTCAATTAGCTGCTGTAGCACACGCTAACAAATCAAATAAAGATCCTTATTCAACATTTGATCATAGTTTTAGAACTCTGGAAAATGCTTTAGATGCCTCAAAAAATAATATTGATCATTTTATTTATTTTTCTTCAAGTATGGTTTATGGCAATTTTGAAAATCCTATTGTTGATGAAACTTCAAATTGTGAACCTTTAGGAATTTATGCGGCATTAAAATACGGGGGAGAAAAATTAGTTGTTTCCTATAATCAGGTATTTGGATTGCCATATACAATTATTAGACCTTCAGCACTTTATGGAGAAAGATGTGTAAGTGGTAGAGTAATACAAAATTTTCTTGAGAAAGCTTTTAATAATGAAGTTTTAGAAGTGCAAGGTGACGGCGAAGATAAATTAGATTTTACTTATATTGATGATTTAGTTGATGGTATAACTAAGGTTGTATGCACTGATAAACCTAAGAACGAAGTTTATAATATAACTTATGGTAGCTCAAGATCTATAAATGATGTTTGCAAAATTTTAAAAGAATTATTTCCAAATATAGAAATAGTAAATAAAAAAAGAGACAAATTAATGCCATTTAGAGGGACTTTATCAATTCAAAAAATAAGTAATGATTTAGGATTTAAACCAAAATATCCAATTGAAAAAGGTATTCCTAAATATTATTCTTGGTATAAGAATATCTTTAGCAAATAGGTAAAATTAGATTATTTTTGTATGTGTGGTATTGCGGGTTACATCGGTCCTAAGTTTATAGACGATAAAACAATTTATGCTTGTTTAAATACAATGAATAACAGAGGGCCTGATAATGCAAGCTTCTATAAAGGAAAATTTGGTAAAAATAATATTTACTTGTTGCATACACGACTTTCAATAATTGACTTAAATAAAAAATCTAATCAACCTTTAAAAAATAAAAATGGTGTTTTAATTTATAATGGCGAAATTTATAATTATAAACAATTAAAAAATACAATAAATAATTATTCAGATAAAAGTATTTTAAATAGTGATACTTTATTTCTTCATAATTTTTTATCTAATTCAAAGAATTTAAAATCAGATTTAAATAAACTTGACGGAATGTGGGCTTTTGCTTTTTTTAATAAAAATTTAAATAAATTTATTTTATCAAGAGATAGATTTGGAGAAAAACCATTATATATTTTAAAAAGATTTAATGAAATTTATTTTAGTTCTGAAATAAAACAAATATTTGCTTTACAAAATATAAAAGAAAAAATTAATTTTGATACTATTAATAATTATTTAGTTTATGGATATAAGAGTCTATTCAAAAAAAATGAAACTTTTTTTCATAATATAAAAAGAGTCACCCCTGGGACTTATTTAACAGTTAATAAAAATTTAAATATAAATGAAAATAATTTCTGGAATTTAAGTAAAATTCAACAATCGAATAAAATAAATTTCAATATTAATCTTAAAAATTTAAAAAAAACATTTATTGAAACAGTTGAATCAAGATTAATTTCAGACGTTCCAATTTGCTTTTCTTTATCAGGTGGAATAGATTCTAATGCAATTGTATCTGTTGCTAAAAAAGAACTAGGTATTAATCCAGAGACATTTTCTATAATAAATAGTGATGCTAGATATGATGAAGAAAAAATGATTGATTTGTCTGTAAATCATTTAAAAATAAAAAATAATAAAGTAAAATTAAGGAAAAAAAACTTTTTGAATAATCTTAAAGATCTAATTAATTACCATGACAAACCTCTTTCAACAATTTCTTTTTATTTGCAATCACAGCTTTATAAGGAAGTTAGAAAAAAAAATTTTAAGGTTATACTTAATGGGGTTGCAGCTGATGAAATATTTACTGGATATTACGATCACCATTTAGCCTTTTTATCTGTGATTAAGAAAAAAAAAGAATTATTTAGTACTGAAATAAAACATTGGTCAAATAATATAAAACCCTATGTTAGAAATCCATTTTTAAATAATTTTAATTATTTTATTGATAATAAGAATAGTAGAGATCATATTTATTTGAATTCAGAAATTTTTTCAAAATTTATAAAAAATTTTAATATTAAAAAATTTACTGAAAAAAAATTATCAAATGATTTATTAAGAAATAGAATGATGAATGAACTTCTTTATGAGACCACTCCTACCATCCTAGATGAAGATGACTTAAATTCGATGCAGTATTCAATTGAAAATAGGTCACCTTTTTTAGCAAAAGATCTTGTTGAAAAAATATATAAAATTCCTTCAAGTTATCTAATTAAAAACGGATTTACAAAATTTTTACTTAGAAAAATAATCGAGGATTATTTGCCTAATGATTTAGTTTATAGTCATAAAAAAGTTGGATTTAATACATCTTTGTTAGATTTAATTAATTTTAATGATAGTAAAACAATGAAATTTTTATTGTCTGAAAGTCCTGTATTTGAAATTATTAATAAAGATAAAATAAAAAATTTATTAAATAAGAAATTTCTAAAAAATAGTGAAAGCAAATTTATGTTTAATTTTATTAATACTAAAATATTTTTAGAAAATCATTAATGGCTAGATTTTTTTTTATTAAGCATAAAAATTCAGATGAGTTCAAGATATTAAATCTTAAAAAGAAGATTAATTCTTCAAGAAAATCAAAAATATTTCAAATCCACAAGACTGTGAATAAAAATTTTTCATACATTCTTTCAGACAATATTGAAGATAGCAGTAAACTATTTGAAGATGAGCATTATTTATGTATTATAGATGGTTCTCCTCATTATGGAAAAAAATTATATTCTTCTAAAGATTTTCTAACATCTTATTTAAATAAAACTTTTAAAAATTTTTTAAAAAATATTAATGGTGGCTATGTAGGATTTATATTTAATAAAAAGAAAAAAGAAACTATTTCTTTTAGAGATAGGTTTGGCTTAAAACCAATTTATTACTATAATAAAAATGATATATTAGTTTTATCATCTCAATCTGATTATATTAATACTTATTTTAACAATGAAATAGATCTAAATTATAATTATATTTATAGATATGCGTACTCAAACTACAAATCAATTTATGGAAGAGAAGAAACAATGTTTAAAGATGTTAAAATGCAAAAGATTTCATCTATTTATGCCTTTAAAAATAAAAATCTTTTCAAATCTATATATTGGGATTTAGATCCTACAAAAAAAATCTCTACAAATACACTAGATCAACATTCAAATAAAATTATACAAATTTTTAAAGATATGATCTTTGACTATGAGTCACTTAATAAAGATAAAATTTCAGCAGTTGCTCTTAGTGGTGGTATGGACTCAGGTCTTATCTCTGGCTTATTAAATAAATATTTTAAAAAACCTAATGCAGTGTCTTTGACTTATTTAGAAGATTCTGAATTTAATGAAGAAAAACTTATTAAAGAGAGTGTTAAAAAGAATATTGATAAATGGGATAATTTTAAACTACAACCATCTCATTTACTAAAAGATCTTAATTCTAATTTTTATGAACATTATGATGCTCCATTAGCTACAATTAGCATATATGGCTATAATTATTTATTTAAATCCGCAAGCTTATTAGGCTATGATCTACTCTATACTGGATCAGGTGGAGATTACATTCAGTCTGGCAATTATACTAACTACTGGTATTATCTTGCAGATTTATATTTTAATAAAGATAAGTTATTTGAAAGGGAGCTTAATTTTTGGATTAAATATCATTCTACAAGTGAATACCCAAAATCTTTTGATATATTTAAAAAGGAAATTATCAAAAAAGTTAATTTAAATAAATATGGTAAGTTAGCTGAGCAAAATTTAGTTTTTGATCAATCCATATTAAACAAAAACGCTATAAAAAATTCAACGTTTTTAAATTCAAAAGTTGTTAAAAATTATGGCTCATATTTAAGATCTTTCATGATGCAAGAGTATGTTTATGACGCTGTAGCTCCTGGTGTTGAAGCTGAAGATACAATGGAATGGATAAATAATATTTCTCTTCAATCACCATTTTTTGATAAAGAAATTGCAGAATTTGGATGGATATTACCCAGCCATCTTAAAATTACAAATGGTGTAAATAAGTCTTTATATAGAAAAGTTTTTACAGATATACTGCCTAGCAAAATAATCAATAGAACAGCTAAGAGTGGTTTTAATGCACCTTTTGATCAATGGGTAAGAAAAGAATTAAAAGATTTTCTTATGGATATTTTTAAATCACAATTATTTAAAAATCGATCGATTTATAATTATAAGCAATTCATGCAATTAGTAGATGACCATATGACTAATAAAAGTAATCATATGATGCTTTTGTGGCAAGCTTTAAATCTTGAATTATGGTTAAGAGATAAAAATAGATAAAGTTGAATTATTAATAATTATGTATTATAAATATTTTGCTACTATTTAATTAGCTCATGTTAAAATTATCAAAATATGTTTTTTAGAAAAAAATTATCAAAATCCCATTTAAAATCATTTGAAGATGATGGTTTTGTTATTCTAAAAAAGATTATTAAAACTTCAGTTATTAATCAAATGATAACAGAAATTGAAGATGTTACTTATGATCAACTAAAAAAAAATAATTTAAATAATCGTAAAAGAAGTTTTAAAAATTTGATTAAACACGCATTTAAAAATAAGCAAAGTCAAATCCGTTTTTTTTTATACCATAGGCTAAGATCAATACCGACATTACAAAGTCTGTGCTTTTCAAATGATTTAACAAAAATTTTAAAAAAATTTGGACAAGAAATTCCAGCTTGTGTTCAAAAACCCACAATAAGATTTGATTTTTCTGAAGAAAATAAACATAAATTAAACGCCCATCAAGATATCAGGGCTATTCTTTGCTCAAAATGTATTACAGTATGGATACCAATTACAAGTGTGAATCAAAAAAATGGTACCATTAAACTATATAAAAAAAGCCATAATCATGGTTTATTAGATCATGTTTTGGATAGAAATAATCAAGTTGTAATTAAAAATCTTAATAAATTAGATAAATTTAATACAGAAACAGTTCAAGCAGACCCCGGTGATATGATTATTATGAATTCTTTTTGTCTTCATTCTTCTGTTAAAGGCCAGAATAATACTCTGAAACTAAATATTCAGGCATTTTATAATGATTTAAAAGAAATAAATATGCATGATAAATTTTACAAGCTTAAAAATATTCCAGATGCAGGTAAAAAAACTATGTATGACGAATACAAATAAATTTTATGTTAACTTGTAACACTTGTGAATCTTCGAATTTAGAAAAATTATTTGATAATAGCATTAAATCAACTTCAAGACTAAAAAAAGTACCACATAAAGTAAATATATGCAAAGATTGCGGCCAAGTTTTCTTAGATTATTCTTCTTTGTCTCAAAAAAATTTAGAAGATTATTATAAAATAAATAATCCTTTTGAAAAAGTTGAAGAATTAAATTCAGGTCATCAAAATATGAGATCTGAACAAGTTAATTTTGTATTAGATAATATTAATAAAGATTATAAAAATTTTAAATTTTTAGATATTGGTTGCGGTTCTGGATATTATTTAAAACTGTTAAAAAATAAAGGTCTTTATTGCGAAGGTATTGAAAGATCTAATATGATGTGTGATATGATTAATAAGCATTATGATATTAAATGTACAAATACAAGTTTTGAAGAACTTAATTTAGAAAATAAGTTTGATGTAGTATCAATAATTACAGTCCTTGAACACTTACATAACCCAAAAAAATGTTTATTAAAAATAAATGATTTAATTAATTCAGACGGATATTTATTTATTGAAGTTCCAGATACGCAATTTCCAAGGTCTGATATTCTACCAGACTATTTAGCATTTGAGCATTTACATCACTGGACTAAAATATCATTAGGAAATTTGCTTAAGTTATGTGGTTTTGAAATTGTTTATTATGAACAAAAAAGAAATAATGACGATTCAGGTAATCCAGAAAATGTATTAAAAATTCTTGCAAAGAAAAATAATACCTTAAACAAAGAAATTACTAATGATTACTATTTACAATCAAAAAATTTAATAAACTTTAGAAATAATCATAAGAAATATATTCGCAGCTTTAAACCTAAAATCCAAAAAATATTGAATAAATTAAAAAATAATAAATTAAATATTTATTGTGCTGGATTACATACAAGTACACTTTTGTCTATATTCCCTGAGATTAATAATAAAATCTTAAATATTTATGATAGTGATAAAAATTTAAAAAATACACAAATACAAAACATACCAATCAAACTTTCTGATAGTATTTCTGAAAAAGAAAATAAATACTTTCTTATGTCAACTACAAATCATGAACATACTATTTATGATTTTTTAAAATCAATTAATAAAGACTTTGTTGTTTTCGGATTATACAACGATTTTGATTAAAAAATGTGTGGTTATTTTTCTACTTTTTTTAAATCAATTAAATTAGATGCTGATACAAATGCAAAATGTATTAATTCATTAAAATTGTTACATCATAGAGGGCCAGATGATGTTAAATTCGTGAATCATTTTAATAATTTTCTTGGGTTTTGTCGTTTATCAATAATTGATGAAAATACAGGAAGCCAACCTATGTTTAATCATGATCAATCTAAGGCTATTTTATTTAATGGAGAAATATTTAATTATCAGGAGTTAAGAGATCTTTTAATAGCTAAAAACATTAAGCTAAATACTAATTCTGATACTGAAGTTATTTTATATCTTTATGAAATTTATGGTGACAAATTATATAATTATTTAAGAGGAATGTTTTCATTTATAATTTATAATTTTGAAAATAATGAAATATATGGAGCTAGAGATAGATTTGGAATTAAGCCAATGTATTATTATGAAAGTAGCGATGGTAATTTTCTTTTTTCTTCTGAGCCCAAAGCTATAAGGAATTTTTTTAACCAAGATACAGTGTTTAATAAAGATAAACTAAGTGAATTTATTGTTTTTGGATATTCGGCAGATAATAGAAGTTTTTACAATAAAATAAATGTCATAAAACCAGGACATAGTTTCAAAGTTAAAAATAATGAAATTAAAATCTATAAAGAATGGGAACCTTTTGGAAACCATTTAGAACAAATAGATATTAGTGAGAAAGAAGCTATAAATAAACTAGATGAACTATTTGATGAAACTGTAAAACTTTGGCTAACTGCAGATGTGCCTGTCGCTTCGTTAATGAGTGGAGGTATAGATTCAGCATCAGTAACAAATTGTGCTAGAAATTACAATGACATAAAGAGTTTTAGCGTTATATTTCCCAATGATCAGGATATTAATGAACAAGAAAATATTGAAAAAATAATTAATTCTAAAAATTACAAAAATTCAGAATTATTAAGTTTTACAGATGAATTAGTATATGAAAGTTTAAATGATGTTATAAAATTATTCGATGCACCAGTTAATGACCCAAATAACATGACTCTATATGCACTTTGTAAAAAAATTAAAAAAGATTATAAGTTTAAGGTAGTTTTATGTGGTGAGGGTGCAGATGAACTGTTAGCCGGATATAATCGTCACTTTGACTTTTTTCAACATATAACTAAAACAAATAATTTAAATGATTTAATTTTAGGAAATAATTATTTATCTGTCAAAAGACTAAAATCAATTGACTGGAATTTAAGTTTAAATTTTCCTGAAAGAAATAACATTCTTAATAGTTTAAATTCTAAAAATTATTTAAATAAGGTTCTTGAGTATGATCAAAAAACTTTTCTTCAATCCAGACTTTATTGTCAAGATATAATGGGAATGGCTAATAGCATTGAAATAAGAACACCTTTTTTAGAGCATAAATTAGCTGAATTTATTAATTCTCTTCCTGTTAAATTCAAACATAACGGTATTTATACAAAATACCTATTAAGGGTGATTTCTAAGAAATATTTACCAGAAAGTGTCTCATGGGATAAGAAAAAAGTAGCGCTAAATATACCTTATTCAAAACTTTTAAAAAATGGATCATTAAAAAATTTATTTTTAGAAAATATCAACAAAAATTCTATTATATCTAATTTTTGTAATATTGAAAAATTATTAGATTTATTCAGAGTTCATTCTCCAGGTCATTCATCAAATGATCATAGCAATACTTTATGGAGGCTTTTAGCATTAGAAATGTGGTTAAAATCAACTTAAAATGAAACTTTATACTAATCTCGATGATTTAAAAAATTATGATTTTAATACAGATTATGATTTTGTAGTGATTGGATCTGGTCCTGCAGGGTTAGTTCTCTCAATTGAATTAGCAAAAAATAAAGATAGTAAAATTCTATTAATAGAAGGCGGTTTAATTTCTAGAAATGATTTTAATCAAAATAATCTTTATTCAGGAGATGATATAGGTCGCTATGCTAGAAATAATCCAAAAGATCATTTGACTTATGATAGATTAAGAATGATTGGAGGTTCATCTAATATTTGGGGAGGACAAACACGCAAACTTGATAAAATTGATTTTTTAAAACGAGATTGGATTAATCAAAGTGGTTGGCCTATTGAATATAATGAGCTAGATACTTTTTATGAAAGATCTAAGTATTATTTAGATATAGGCAATTTTTCAAATAATATTGATTTACCTCAAGATGAGCTTTTTAATTTATTTGATAAGATTACTTTTCAACATTCAAATACGCCTATGCTATTTAAAAGATTTTCTAAAACGATATTGAAATTAAAAAATCTTGATTTTGTATTTAATGCTAATTTATTTAAATTAAATTATGAAAATGAAGTAGTAACTTCTATTCAAATAATTTCAGATAATAAAAATCTAAAAACTATTAAATCAAAAAAAATTATTTTTGCAATGGGTGGAATTGAAAATGCTAGACAATTGTTACTTCAACTTCCTCAAAATCTAGTTAAAAATTTACCTATTGGTAATTATTTTCAAGGACATTTTTCTAGTCTCATTGGTGATATGAAAATGAATAGAAACAAAATCAAAAAATTTACTGATAACTATTATGAATTAATAAAAAATAATTCATCAAATTATAAGAAAACAACAGCACATTCTTATATGTTAAAAATTGATGATATAGATCAAAGAAAGAATGAAACACTCAATTTTTCATTTATGTTTCTTTATAGTCAGGCCATGATTGCACTAAGGAGACTTCCACTAGCCTTAAGAAATTACAGCTATTTTAAAAATAGATTCAGGTCAGATACTAGATATGTGATAAATGAAGTTTCTAAAATAATAAAATATTATTCTAGTAATAATTTAAAACACAAAATATATTTTGTGATGGAACAAGAGCCTAATTTTAACAGCTACGTTAAATTATCTGAATCTTTGGATTTCTTTGGATTAAGAAAATCACAAATTAATTGGCAATCAACTGAAGTAGATTATAATTCTTTTAAAAATTCACTATTTTTAATTCAACAAAAATTTGGTATTAAAAATGAAGAAATGTTCCCTAAAAACCTATTTGAATTTTGGAAAAATGCACCGTTAGATACGCAATCTCATCACATAGGTACAACTAGAATGGGAAACAATTCTATATATTCTGTAACTGATAAAAATTTAAAGATTCATGATATAAATAATTTATATGTTGCTGGAAGCTCTGTATTTCCAACAGGTGGCGTATCTAATCCAACACTGACAATTGTAGCACTATCTATAAGATTAGCTGATCATCTTAAGAGAATTACAAGTGAATAATTCAATTACTTGTTTTTTCCCAATAGAAACTAAAGTAAGAGATTTGGACTCTAGATTATTAACTGCCCTTGAATTAATTGATAATAACATTAATTGTTTCATTGGCTCAAAAGTTGAAGTTTTTAATAATTTAAAAAATTACTCTGCGCCAATAATTTTTGATAAAGGATTGTCTAATGATGATTTTCTTTATAACGATTTAAACAAAATTGGTGTTCAATTTGTTGTAATGGGTGAGGAAAATGGCTTATTTGATGAAAAAGCATTTTATCCAAATCTAATTAGTCAATATCCTGAAAAAGTTGCCCCTTTTTGTAATGCATCATTTGAGTGGGGAGATATTCAAAAAAAATGGTTAAGCAATTATTTTTATCAAAAATATAAATTGAAAAATTATAATTTTATTACCACAGGTAATCCTAGATTTGATCTATTAAAAGATGAATTTAAGTTTTTTTTTGAAAATAAGACAATTCAACTAAGAAAAAAATATAAAAATTATATTTTAATAAATACTAATTTTACAATTGCAAATGATATTAGAGGTGGGAGTGGATTCATATTTCATAATTCTAAAAAAGGTAATTATTTATTAAATAAATATTTTAAACAATTATTGAATAGCTATATAGAAATGGTTAAATATTTATCAAAAAATATTTCAAATGTTAATATTGTTTTAAGACCACATCCTACAGAAGGTAGGGAAATTTATCTCAATGCTTTTAAAAATTTAAAAAATGTATTTGTTGATGATTGTACAAGAAATGTTCATGAATTAATAATTGCATCTGAATTAATAATTCATCATGATTGTACTACAGCTATTGAAACATATCTTGCAAACAAAAAAATAATTTCATATCAGCCTATTCAAAATGATCTAAAAAAATATTTTGATAAATCTTATCTTCATCAGACTCTCCCCATTAATTTAAGTCATATTGTTGAGAAAAAGGAAGATCTTTTAAATCTTATAAAAAATAAAAATGAAATTACAAAACCTGTTAAAGATAAAAATACAAATATCGAAGGCTGGATTGCAAATTCAAAGCGAAATAAGTTTGCATATATTGAAATTGCTAAATATATAAAAAATAATTGTTCAATTTTCTATAATTATTATCAAAAACAAAAATCTTCAAATTTAAAGTTATTTAATAAATATAATGTTAACTCATTAAACAATAAGATAAAAAGAAATATAAATTTTTTTATTTATTTTGATAGAACATTTACTTCAGGAATGGGAATAAAATTAAAATTAAAATTAATTCTTAGAGATCTAATTATCCCAATTGTATCAAAGTTTTTTACAAAGAAGAAATCAGCAGGTCATAAAAAAATACAAAATATATCTCTGGATGAGATAGAAAAATCTATATCAATATTTAGTACAATTAATAAAGAATATAGCTCAATTAAAGTGAAACAGGTCTGTAAAAATGGATTTTTTATCTATAAGAGTAATAATAAATGAAAGTTGTGATTTTAGCTGGTGGTAAAGGAACAAGAATTTCTGAAGAAACATCGATAATTCCTAAGCCTATGGTCAGAGTTGGTAATAAACCTCTTATCGTACATATTATGGAGCATTACTCATATTTTGGCTTTAATGAATTTATTATTGCTTTGGGTTATAAAGAAGATGTTATAAAAAATTATTTTCTTAATTTTTTTAATTTAAATTCTGACTTTGAGATTAATCTTAGCACAAATAAAATAAAAATTTTAGATAAGCAGAAATTAAATTGGAAAATAAAATTAATTAATACAGGCAATAATTCAAATACTGGTGGGAGATTAATACATTTAAAAAAATTTATTAAAGAAAATGAATTTATGCTTACTTATGGTGATGGTTTAAGTAACGTAAATTTAAAAAAACTTGTTAGCTTTCATAAAAAACATAAAAAACTTGCGACAGTTACAATTGTAAGACCTGAGGCAAGATTTGGATATATTAAGACGAATAAAAATAACAAGGTTACATCTTTTATTGAAAAACCAAGGGTAGATGAAGGTTTCATCAATGGTGGATTTTTTGTATTCAATAAAAAAATTTTAGACTATATTAAAGATGAAAAAACTGTATTAGAAAAAGAACCACTGGAAAGACTAACTAAAGAAAATAATTTATATTCTTATAAGCATACTGATTTTTGGCAATGTATGGATAATATTAGAGATAAAAATTATTTAGAAAGTCTGTCCAATCTGGATCCGGTACCATGGAAAGATTACAAATAATATTTTGTATTTTTTTATGACCTGCTGATTTCTTCTTTGTAAAAAACTTTGATACAATTGGGATAATTAGATCTCTAAGA
>MDTB01175911.1_pt1 | contig 17664 bp, 25 predicted proteins | sample 811161 | NCBI WGS metagenome assembly MDTB01 (sample SAMN05326650, study PRJNA326480) | marine metagenome | isolation source: seawater | place: Mediterranean Sea | collected 2009
GCGTACAATCCTTCTATCCAACCAGAGGTTACTGATACAGATAATATTGTTGGAACTCGAACATTACAGAGTGAGCGTTCTTATTTGTTTAAAGAAATCCAAAATAGAAGTGGTGGTTCGTTAGCTAATATTAGAAAAACACAAGGCGATAAAGGTGTACAGAAAGCTATTAAAGAAAGAGAGGAGTTTCAAAAACGACTAAATGCTATTAACCAAGGTGAGATAACTGATAGTGGTGAAACAACAATTAATGTTTATGGAACAAAGAAAGCACCAGTAAAAGTATTTCTTGTTCCTATGAAAAATATAATGATGGAACAAGCACCCGATACTAGAGGTGCTGATGGTGGCAAAAAGACTATAAAGTTTAGAGTTATGAAGCTATCAGACAACGGATTGGAATTAGAACCTATAATGATTAATGCACCAGTAGGTGATGGTAATAGTGCTTATGTGCCTTATGTTGTGTCATACAGAGGTGCAAATGATATTAGTCCATTAGATTATCTGTCTATAAGTCAGCTAGAAAATGCACAAAAGGTTAGAAGTGAAGACGTTATAAAAGATATGCAACCTAAAACATTTAACTTGGACGACCTATAATGGAAACTAAAAGATACCCATTACAAGTAAATCCATACAATATTACTAAGCAGTTAATGCCTACACCTTCGCAAGGTGTTGATACTATAGATACGACAGATGGTGCTGATTATACATTTGGTGAGTTGTGGTCTGCACAACAGATGTATTATTACGATCCTATTATTGACGCTATAGATAATAAAATAAAATATGGGGATAGATACGACCCAAACTATAACCCAATACAAGATATGAAGGGTTATGAGCATTACGCACCACATCTAATTGATGCACGTAACGCAGACCATATGCGTGAAATGAAAGCAGATTTTGATGAGAATGAAAGACGTAGAGAAATACTAGCTACTGCATCATTTGGCGAACATTTGATGGCAGGTATTCTTGACCCTCTTAATCTAATACCTTTTGGTTTTGGCATACCTGCTTTAGCTAAAGGAGTAGCTAATGGAACTATACGTTCGTTTGGCAGTTATGTTGGTCACACAGCAGTTAGAACTGGTTTAGGTGCAGGTGCTATTACTGGTGTGCTTGAAGCAGGATCAGCACCTTTTGATCCACTTAAAACATCTGATGAAGTTGCTATGAACATTGGTTTTAGTATGGTGTTTGGTGGTGCATTTGGTGGATTGCTTGGAATACCTATGGGTATGAGAGCAAATAAAATAGGTAAGTTCCATCAAGCATATGATGATATGGCAAAGACTGTTTCTGAAATAGAACAGATGAATCTAAACCCAAAATTAATACAAGAAAAGATTTCTGTACCTAATGAAAGTAGAACTGGGTTCTATGAAATGAAAGGTACACAACTTAATGATTATAGAAAATATCTTGAAAAAAAACTTGAGATGTTACGCAAAGGTCAGACTGATGCGTTGCCTAGAGATCACAATAAATTCAAGAGTGTAGTAGTTAATATTCATAATTTAGGTGACTTAACTTTAACTAAAATATTTGGCAAAAAATATGGCGTAACTAGAATTATTACAGACCAAGATAAAGTAGCTAATTATAAGAAGCATAGTACTGGGCCACAAAATTGGAGTGGCTTAAACTCTATGCCAATTACTAAAGACATACACAGACAAGGTGCTACTGTCTTTTTGGATAGAGCAAGTATTACTCGAACCTATGCACGTGTCATACATATGATGAACGACATAGATAATAATCCAAGTGTACTACCTAAAGACGTACACGATTTTTTATTTGGTAGAGCAGAAACGTATTATAAAAAGAAAATGCGTTTGCTATCTACTAAGTACAAAAATAAGCCAGAGAAACGTGAGGAGTTCCAAGGTTACTTACACGCATTGTATATTTTACAAGCTAGGAAAAAAGGACTTATAAACAATGTTGATGATTACATTGACTTTGTTTTGTTTCACGAACTAAATCATAGTGGCCCTACACAAAATCCAAATAATCTTAGTGCAGGTCATAAACATAGAGACCCTAAGTATGTCCTCAATATGGAGCGTCTTACTAATGAGAATGCAGAAAAAGATTTTATAGCGTTCCGTAAACAAGTCCAAGATAAACAAGAAAATATGTTTGATGGCCCGATTGATAAGGAAGGCTTTGCATCTGTCATACAACAAACAGAACTAAGACTTAAAGAAGTCAACGAAGAAATACTTACTCGTAGACTAGAAGACTCACACGACACGCTTACTGGTAGAGTTAAAGACCCATATAGATACGCTGATAGTTGGTGGACTAACTCTTGGGTGTTTAACAAACTAGTACCTACACCTATGAAGAATGTATTGCAAGATAGAGGCATAAGTACACCAATTAAGAAGTTTTTTGTGAAGAACTTTGGGGATAAAGGTATGCTTATGAACATAGAAAAACACGGAGGTGATTCGGGTAATAGTGTGTATATGAACTCTAAGCTATGGGAAGGTGAATGGGTTTCTTTGTATATGGGTTTAATGAAGAAGTATGCAGAACAAACAAATAAGTTATCGGGTGTTGCAGAAGCTACACAGTTTACTGGCGTACAGATAGGCAAAAGGCGAATCTTAGATACTAGACCAGTAGGTTTTGCAGAGTTTAGTACAAATGCAAATCTTAAATATATTAAAGGCGAAAAAGGTGCTGATGATCTTGAGCAGTCTGCAATAGATATGTTTGAGAAATTCTATAAAGATTGGGAAAAGCGTTTAGTTGATACTGGTTTAATTGGTAACAAAGGTTTCTATGAATCTCGTCAAACAGATTTAGGTTTAGATATTAATAAGCTAGAGGCTGACATTAAAGGTTTAGAAACAGAACTTAAATTACCTAAGAATGGTATTGAGATAACTAAAGATTACGCATTTACACAAAAGCTATTAACTGAATACACGGCACTAAAACGTAAGATCAATCTTAGTGCAGAAGAAGCAGTTAAAGGTCATATGGGTGCATCAGCTAAAGACTTAAAACGATTTACACAAATTGGTGCAATTTTAGATAAGTTTGAAAAACGTATGCGTAATACTAAAGTTGGATTGCTTCGTAGAAAATACGAAAATCTAGCTAATAAAAGAGCAATGCTTAAAGAAGTAGAAGAAACACTAGAGTCTATTAAACTTGATGGTGTTAGACAAGACGCTACAGAAATGATGTTTCCTAGATATTGGAAACGACAAAACATTGCAGACAATCGTGTTAAGTTCGAGGAGATACTTACTGATTGGTATATGAAGAATCCTACTATTTATAGGTTTAATGAAAAAGCAGGTAAGTATGAGCGTGTAGAACTAAAGCCAGACCTTAAATCTGCACAAGCTAGAGCAAAAGATACTACTGATGGTTTACTTGGTATGCGAGATACTACTAACGAAACGCATAGTTTTTTTGGTATGGGTAAATCAAAACATTTTAAGCATAGAACATTAGATATACCTAATAACTTAGTTGCTGACTTTATTGAAACAGACCCGTTTAGGGTAATGAAAGCCTATACAAACAGAGTAGCACCACGTTATGAGTTTGCTCGTATGAACGGCAACAAGTCTTTAGATGAAGTACTAGATGATATTGCAGAACAAGGATATATGGACGGCTTATCAACAGATAGAGTCAATGCAGTTGTTAAAGAATTTAATATTATGTACGAGCGTGTTGTAGGTACTGTGCAACGTGACCCCGATAGATGGGATAACAGAGTAATACAAGTACTTCGTGATGGTGCTCAAATGAATTACTTAGGTAGTGCAGGTTTCTCTACTTTGCCCGATATGGCAAAGATTATGATGGAACACGATATGGGTACAATTATTAAAGTACTGCAAGGTATGGTTAATGATAATGGTGTTCGTATGAATGCTCAAGAAGGTGTAATTGCAGGTGAGATAATTGATATTATCAAACAACAAGGTGGTCTTAGATTTAGTGAAGAACTAGCTAATGACCCATTATCTAACAAAAGTGGTTTTTGGGGTAGATACGAAAGAGCAAGTGCTGAAGGTAAAAACGTATTCTATATGTTAAACCTACTAGCACCTATGACTAAGATATTTAAGTCTTTAGATAGTGCCGCTCGAGTACATACATACATTGATATTGCTATGAAACGTGCTACTGGCGATAAGACTTTGACTCGTCAAGAGTTAGAGTATGGCAGTCGTTATGGTATTAGCTTTGAGAATGCAAGAAGAATCAAAGAACTGGTAGATGCAGGTACAATTACTAAAACAGAAAAAGGTTTATGGGTAGGTAATACTGAAAAGTGGGGTAGTGAGTATGCTGATCTTGTAACTACTTTTAGAGGTAATTTAGGTCAAGGTATTCTTAATACTGTATTGATGGGTACACCTGCAGATTTACCACAGATTGTTGATGGTCGTGTGTTTGTGCCAATGCGTATAGCTAAACTGTTTGGTATGAAAGAAGATGCACGAGTCAGAGGCTATGCACAAATGGAAACTGGTCTACTTGGTATGCCATTCCAGTTCTTTAGTTATAGTTTTGCGGCAATGAATAAAATTACTAGTGCATACGCACAAGGACAAGTGCGTAATAAGTATATTGCGTTAGCTAGTGCATTAGGTCTTGGCTATATGAGTATATACATTAAGTCACAACTTACAGAAGGTGGTAGACGTAACTGGGAAAATATGGATTGGTCAGACAGATTTGCTAGGTCGTTTGACCAAAGTGGATTGTTAGCATTATTTAGTGACTTGTATTACACGGGTATGGTTACATCAGCTAAACTTGGTGGGCCAGACTTAGGTATGGGATTAATTAAACCTAAGTTTGTTGACAGAACAAGAGAGGATTCATTTGGACACGTTTCTTCTGTAGCTAGTGATATAGGTGGTGCAGGTTACAGTTGGGGTGACAGTTTAATTTATGATGGAATCGGTGAGTTTGTTCGTGGCAACTATGGAACTGGTGCAAAGAACGTAATTAAAGATTTACCATTTGCTAGATTATGGTTCTTAAAAGGCTTCGTTAACGATATTGGTAGTGGGATAGAGAAGGTTGGAAGGTTCTAATTGTGCGTTGAGCAAATATGACAATAATGGTAAAGGGTAGATATGACTATAAGTTTAAATGATAACAATCCTAGAATAGCTTACACTTTGGCTCAAGGTGTTCAACGTCAGACGTTTCCTACTGACTTTGAATTTTTTGATAGTACCGATATTGTTGTATTTATTAATGGTGTAGCTAATACTGCGTTTACTACTACTGGTGGATCGGGTTCTACTGGTGATGTTGTTTTTAATACTACGCTAACTGGTGGTACTGGTGGCGATTCTATAGTTATTACACGTTCGGTTAGACTAGAACGTATTACAGATTTCCCTACTGCAGGTGCTTTTAATATCAATCAGTTAAATACTGAACTTGATAGAATGATTGCAATTAATGCAGACCTTAAAGATGGTATTACTAGAGCGTTAACGCTTGACGATTCTGATACTACCACTTCAATAACATTGCCAAGTCTTGCTTCGAGGAAAGGTAAGACTTTGGCATTTAACAGTTCTACTGGACAAGCAGAAGCAGGGCCAAGTGTAACTGATATTAATAATGTAAGTCAAAATGTTGCGACTGCCCAACAAGCGGCACAAAATGCAAGTACATCTGAAACTAATGCAGGTAATTCTGCAACGACTGCCTCGAATGCGGCAACTACTGCAACAACTGCTTTGGCTAATGCTAACCTGCCTACTAGTTTTACTGGTCAAGCAGGTAAAATCATTCAAGTAAACTCGGGCGAAACTGCATATGAGTTTGCAACTTCAGCAACAAACAATGGTGTGTTTTATGGATTAAAAGTAGATACATCTACTGGTCATTTGGTCGTAGATTATTCAGTTTTAGGTGGTAGTAGTTCATTTAATCTAAGTGATTATGAAAACTATTTCTTTAGTAGTCCTAATATTGGGTTCTCATTAGACACATCTGGCGACTTAATTATAACAACACCATAGGAGGTTATAGTGGCAACTTTAAACGTAGGAAAATTAAGAGTAAATTGGAAAGGAGCATATAATGCCTCTACTGCATATGAGGTTAATGATGCAGTTTCTTACCAAGGTAGTTCTTATATAGCAATCACGGCAACAACTAATAACTTGCCAACTGTTACTACTAATTGGAACAAGATGGCAGAGGGTACAAATCCTCTAACAACTAGTGGTGACATAATGACACACAACGGATCAAGTGCGATTCGTTTACCTGCAGGTGCAGTAGGTCAATCACTACAAGTTACTGGTTCAAATACATTAGGTTATGCAAGTCAAAAAGGTTTTGAGGGTATTGATGTATTAGAGGCAAATGTGCCTTTATACGCTAACACAACTAATACAACGCTCTTTGGCACAGATGGTAAATATCCTTGGTTAGCACAATACAATGGTAAATCGGGTGCTAACGCTGATTGGATTCCTCAAGATGGAATGCCGAATGGTGCTTGTGGGCCAGTCAAACGACCATATGACGAGATGATGAGTTCATATACTAGTTGTATGTGGATTAATACTAATCACGAAATTATGCAAACTGGGTATATGTCACACGGCATAGGTGCTTTCTCTAATGGTAGTTACAATCCAAGAGTACAAATTGTTGGCAACCTTTCTATGGAAAACGGAGGTATGGCGGCAGATGAGAAGTTTGTAAGAATTTGGTACACTGGTAATTCTGCTTGGGCATTAACTAATAAAGGTAATGTTTGGTGTATTGGTGAAAACTCAAATGGTGCTTTGGGTCTTGGTCATACAACAGACACATTCCAATGGGTAAGAAACCCTTATCTTGGGCCAGATGCAACCAATAACAGTATTACTTGTGAGGTATCGTGTATAGCAATTAGCGATCCAAGAGGTTATCAAGCTATGGGTAACAATCGAGTTTTTGTTATCTTACACGACGGACGAGTAATGTCTTGGGGTTGGGGTGGTAATGGTGCTCACGGATTGGGTAACACTACAAACACTTCAGTACCTACAATCGTTAGTGGTTTAACTGGTATTGTATCTCTATCACTTGGATACAATGAATCATATGCAGTTAAGTCAGATGGTACTGCGTATCATTCGGGTGCTAACGTAAATTCAGTTTCTTCATTAGGTAGTGCAAGAACATCATTTGCACAAATGACTGCAGTATCTAATTGCCAACAAATTTTGAGTGCAAGTACTTACTATTACAATGGTGGTATTGACGCTAGTGGTTACTACATTGATACAACGGGTAACTTGTACGGCATTGGAAACAATGGTGTAGGACAATTAGCTAATGGTAATACTACTGACCAATCTAGTTGGATACAAATAGGTGGTAGTGAAAACTTTAGTGCAGTTCAAACGTCTGGTAACAACTCTACTCTTAGTGTTCTAGCTTGGCTTGGAAATACTGCAGGACAAGACGGCCCAGGTGATATGTATACTTACACGATTGCCGCCAACACGGGTATGCCATTTAGAATGTTTGGTTACAATGGTAACGGACAACATATGCAAGGTGATACAACTGCGAATCAGTCAGTAAGAACACCTAGTACTGGTACATTTGGTGATTATCACAATACTGTAAATAGTAGTGCAGATGGTACAGTAAGTAGAACTGCTTTAACTTTCCCACGAAACAATATGATTTCTTGTTTCCCTGCACGAACTAGTGGATATAACTCGCCTATGTGGTGGGGTTTAGATACACAAGGTCGTACTTGGGTTTGGGGATATATGGCACAAGCCTATGAATATCGTGCAAATACTGGTGCAGAATCATTTAACAAAGCATTCTTATATCCTGCTCCAATGCAACATACATTAACGGGTCAAACTCAATGGTGGGTTGGTGATATTGATAAGAAGTTTACTGATATTGTTTCTTGTGGTCATTACTATAGTGGTTACTGGACACACTTTGCTAACACAACAACTGCTGATCTTTATATGATAGGTAACAATTACTACTACCAACACGGGTGTAGTCAAAATGTACACCATCATTTTTGGCATAAGAGAAACCCATAGGAGATATAATGACATACACACCACACTTAAAAAGAAAGTTGTATAAGACATCTCTAACAAAGTCAGAGATTGTACACCCTATTACACTTCCTGCCCCAGAGGGTGCAGGTAAAGACCAAGATTATGCACGACCAATCTTGTGGCATTTTATTGACGACTCTACATATGTAACAATGTGGGACGATTGGCTTTCTGAATTTAATAAAAAGAATGATGATAAATTTGAATTAGCTAGTACATCAGACGCAACAAAAGTACGTGCGTTTTATGATGCAGAAGTTAAAATGCAGGTCGATCATCACGTTCAAAACAAATATAGTGCAGCCGATCTAGTTGATGCTAGTGATGATATTAAAACAGATGTAGCGTCTATACGTAAAAGTGTAACAGATGTATATGATGCTTTAGTTTTGCTTAAATGAATACAAAGCCTAACGTATATGATGTTAAATCACAGATAGACACACACGAAGCTGTATGTGCTGAAAGGTGGAGAGAAACTATAATTCGGATACGCAGGTTAGAACACATAATGATAGGAACTGCAGGTACTACAATAGTATTGTTAGTATCTCTTATAATGAAGTGATGAATTATGGTCGTAGCCGAAACCCTAGCAGGTATTGCCCTAGTCAAAGGAGCAGTAGACGGAATTAAGTCTGCTATTGCAACTGCAAAAGATGTATCAGATATTGCACACGATATTGATAAGTTGTTTGAAGGTGAACAACAAGTTCAGAAAGACAGACGAAAAGCTAATGACCCTTTTAGTGTTAAGTCTGTAGCTGAAGAAACAATCAACGCCAAATTAGCTAGAGAACATATGGACGAAATGCGTCAATTAATTGATATGCGTTTTGGACACGGCACGTGGCAGGGTATTATTGCTGAACGGGCTAGACGTATCCAAGCTATGAAAGAACAACAACAAGCAGAACGTATTGCAAAACGTAAGAAACACGAAGCGTTTGTTCACGACTTGCAATTTGTAGTAGCTATTGTAGGTGGTCTTATGTTCCTTGTCGTTGTATTAATAATAATGTTTATGTATTTATAGGAGGTCTTATGTTACAAGCATTGATTGGCCCGATAGGAAGTATTGTTGGTACTTGGCTTGAGGGTAGTGTTGCTAAAGCAAAAGCTAAAGCTAGAGTATCTGTAGCTAAAGCAGAAGCCGAGGCTACCATTATGGAGAAGAAAGCAACTGGTGAAATAGATTGGGATAAATCTATGGCAGATGCTTCAGCTACTTCGTGGAAAGATGAGTGGTTAACTCTACTATTCAGCGTCCCTCTGATTCTATCTTTCTGTGGATCGGGTGGCAGAAAGATAGTCTCAGAGGGTTTTGAAGCCTTGAGTATGATGCCAGAGTGGTATCAATATTCCTTGGGAGTTATTGTTGCCGCCTCTTTTGGTATTCGTGGTGCAACTAAATTCTTTGGGAAAAAGTGATGAGGTTAAGTAGTCATTTTACTTTAGCCGAGATGTGCAAGAGTCAGACGGCAGAGAGATTGGGAATTAATAATACACCGACTAGTGAACATATTGTGAATATGAAACTTGTTTGTGAAAATATATTAGAACCAGTAAGAGAACATTATGCTAAAGCTATTGCACCTAGTAGTGGATATAGGTCTGTGAATTTATGTGAAGCGATAGGTAGTAATAGCAAGAGTCAACACGCATTAGGTCAAGCAGTAGATTTTGAAGTGATGGGTGTTGATAATTATGAGTTAGCTTTGTGGATTAGTGAGAACCTATCTTGGGATCAGCTTATACTTGAGTGTTATAAAGGTGGTAATACGGGTTGGGTGCATTGTAGCTACAGAAGTAAAGATGAGAATCGGCACGATTGTTTAACTTATGATGGTAAAAATTATAGGCAAGGTTTGATATTGTAATGGTGAGGGTGATAGCAGGAGAACACACTTACTGCTATCAACCCTCTAAACCTTAGAATGGTATATCGTCTAAGACTTCTTCTTCTTTAGGTGGTTGTTCTGTAGGTGTCTCATCAACCACTTCTTGAGTTTTCTGTTTTTCAGAAACTTGGAAAGTCATAAACTTTCTACCATCTTTTTCTCTACGCCAACCTGCCAACCTATATACTTCTTCGGTTGTATTAGCTAGTGTAGTGTTATCAATGTTCCCAGTATAATCGGGTTTGTTCTCATTGTCACTCTTATCGTTGGGGAATATAGCACCCACTTTACGATACACATCTATACGTTTACTGCCATCTCTGTTAGTACACGATACCATTGCAAACTTGTGTTCATTACCTGCAACATCTACCTTGCCCTGCAAGATAAACTTTTGATCGTCAAAGGGCGTACCACATATACCCGAGTTAGTGTTATCATATTCATCTGACATTAGAAGTCCTCCTTGTTGTTTCTATTGTTGCTATCAGCCGTGTATTTGTTGCCGTCCATTTCTCCTAAGAATACATCTGCATTAAAACCTAAGTGTGATATCGCTTTGGTTAATCCATCTGTTATTGCCATCTTAGGTGCATCTTCATTAGTACGAGTCTTGGCACTATTAAAGAATGTACGACAACCACTAAACGGGCCAAACGAATTATCTTTAGTCTTAGTCCATATAGTGATGTGAGCCACACACGCAGTATCGCCATTGGCAAAGTTAACGAAATCCATTTTAGATTCCCAACCCCACCCGTGACCTACTGGCCCAAATGCTTTAGTTACTTCTTTGATTTGATACTGTGGATCAATAGCAGTAAACTTTCTCGCACCGAAACTTACTGGCTTGAGATACTTTTTATCTGTTGTGCTTACTGCATTCCATAATTTTAAGTTGTCTGTCTTGGTAGTCATTTTGTGTTCTCCTTGATTGTTGGGATAGTGAAGCGTAAAGAACCTCGCTTGTCCCGATTAATTATTAACTTGTCCGTATAAACTTTACGTTCATTCGGCTTTACTATTTCTTTGAGTTCTTTCTTTGCACGTTCAAACTGACGAGCAGGTTGTTCAAACTCAATATACTCATCAGCTAATGTAATGAAGTGATTGTCTTGTGAAGCATCACGAGCAACCATATCGTTCAGTTCAATATCATCTATAGTGAGTATAGGTTTATCGTCAACTACGGGTGTGACATCAGTTACTACTGACTGCCAAAACTTTTTAGCTAACAATTTTATTTCTTCAATGTATGCAAAGTTCTTCTTGATATAGGTTGCCTCCCATCTTCGATTACCGAATATGACAGACAGATAACACCCATCAAGATTACTTAGAAAACAATACCATTGAATCTGTGGCATATATCGTTCAGCAACATCAACCATTCTGTTACTGTCATATGTATGCTTACATTCTACAAAGGTGTGTTCACCTTCAATGATACCATCAAGCGTACCACCTGCAGGTATACCCTCATAGTTCATTTCTTTCCATTGTTGTTCTTTGACCTTAAAGTCATAGTTCTTACTAAACCACCATATGTTTAGTGGTTCGGTAGTTATACCAATTTGTACTGGTAGATTATCAGTAAGGTCTTCAGCTTCAGCACGACCAGTTTTCTCTGCCCATAGTTGATGCCAATCATCTTCGTTACCATTGACTAGGCGATTGATATCGCTACCACCAAGGTACTTTGTTCTATCTTTATCCATAGTGTGTTCTCCTTTAGTTTGTTATACTGCATTTATGCAGTTAGTTCAAGATGTTTTTTGTTTAAAGCAAACATCAATAGCTTTCTTTTATGCTCTCGAGGTTCGATACGTTCATAGAACTCTGAATATGTAGGCCACCACTTGTTACTACGCTTGATACTTTCGATAGCTTGTATCGTAATATCTGCAGGGTGCTTAGATAATTCAGTAGCTAATGATTTGATACGAACAGAAACATCATCAATGTTCTCTTGAGCAGGTTTGATTAAGAGCGTCATAAGCATTGCTAGACGCTTCTCTAGTTCGTTGATAGGTAAACCTACCATAGCTTGTGAAGTGGCTACTCTACACCTCTCTATGGCCGTTAAATCGACATCTTTTGGCAGGTCTATACCCACTAGTGTAATAGTCATACCACCTTCTTGTGGATATCTAACCTTGTCACGTATCTGAATCGGCGATCCGAGTATAGATTCCACCGAAGAAACTAGATTTTTGTCTAGTTCTGTTGGACTGTTTACCTCTAGTTGTCGTTTGATTGCTTGTTCTATCTGCGTTCCACTTAATGCTATTTCGTATCCAGTACTGGAATGCTCTGTTGATGTCTTTGAACTTTGAGCCTTTGGCATTGTGGTAATCACGGAACTGATTGATTTCATAGTCATAGTCTACGTTGCCTCCTTTTTGTTTTAGCTGAAGCATCAACTCATCAGAGGGTTTCCAATCGTCTGGTATCATCTGTTGCTCCTTTTTTTGTTTAGGTTTATATGATAGGTTAGTGTTGCTCTCTGCAACTACAGAGTTGCATTGTGCAACTGACTGTGGGTAAACAGTATAGAGTGTTGAACGTCTATTGTTCCCACGTTTACGTTGTATCCAACCATTTTCTTCTAGCCAGTTTAGTTTACGTGTAACTGTTGCACGATTCATCTGTGTTCTCTTTGCCAGTAAATCTAGGCTCGGCCAACATTGATGTGATTCTTCATTGGCGTGATCGCAAAGTGCAACCATTAACCATTTAGCATAGCAGTCTGGAATTTCAGACTTCATAGCTTTTGCCATTAGTAGGAATGACATATGTGTTCTCCTTTCATTTAAGTTTTGGTGCTATATGTTTTTCAAATATCTCCTCTGTAAACATAATAATAGTTTGAGGTGTACCAGTTCTACGTTTGTATATTACTACATCTCTGTCTTTGAAGGTGGTAAACGCAGATGGAAATGAGTTACCATTACGATACTTCACTTCTACTACCAATCGTTGTCCTTCAATTTCGAGGAGGAGGTCGCCAGTATACTCGCCTCCCAACGATCCCGAGAGTGGTTGCCTCTTAACTTTGAGTCCCATTTCCGAGAGCGTCTTCTCGATTTTCTTCTCGTGGTAGTTACCTTTTCTGCGACTTTTAGTTGCCATTTATCCTCCAAGTAGCAGTCGATACAGACAACACACCACTTGCCTATATCAACCTTTGGTGCAACGAAGTCTGTAGTAACCACACTACAAGCCTCGCACTTTGCACGTTTACGTTTGAGCTTTTTGCTTGTAGATTTTGAACCTGCAACCAAGAGCCTCTACCCAACACGATAGCAAGAAACCACTAGGCACTCGCTTGTATTGTTCCCATTTATGCACAAGAGATTTAGCACACCCAATTTTGTGTGCTAATTCTTCTTGCGAAATATTTTTTTTATGACGTTGGTGTACTAACTGCTGAACAAGGTCTTGATAAACGACTGGTACGTTTATCGTTTCATTGTAATGATTGAATTGTTTTTCTAATGCAGTCATATACTTTCTTTGCAGTTGTAAACCTTAAGTCTTGACCATACATTGCACGATAGAATGTAGATGTTGGTATACCTGCCTCAACAAATGCTTTCTTGAGGTTGATATTATATTCTTCTGACAATTCTTTAAGTACATCTGTATAGCTTTTCATTATAAATCTGTAGCATAATTGCAGTATCTCGTCAAATATCTTTGTCATTATAAATCCAAGCCTCAAGTTCTTCATCAGACATACTATCAAAGTCTACAGTTTCTCTGCGTTTTTTCAGTACTTTCTTTTGTGGCTTAGTATACTTAGGTCGAGACATTGTAATAGGTACTACACTATTAACCGATTCAGTAGTCCGAATTGTGTGACCACATACACGGCAGACTCTACGCCTACGAATAGTATTGTCTGCTTGTAGGCGTGAGTCTTTCGTTTCTGTTTTGTTATTACACTTCGGGCACTTCATATTTCTTTGCCATCATTACACGTTGGTTACGTCCAGACATTGCCTTACGTCTTTCACCCGTGTCAATGATTAGTCCTTTCTCTATTAGTCTTGCATATCTTGGTGATATGCTACCCGTTCTTATGTTGTACTTAGTTAACATTTGATGTTCCACTTGGTCGTGTATGCACCCGTGATCACCAAAGTTTTCTATCTCTTGATAGACTAGTTGCTCTAGCTTAGTTGGATCAACCGATACTTTAGCTTGGTGGCTAGTATCGGGATCAAACTTACGAGCGAATGCTTTTTCTAGTCTGTCACCTACTTGTTGTAGGCGTACGATATTATTGTCATATTGTTTTTTATCCATTGTGTTCTCCTTTAATATGGTATGTAGTCTTCAGCTAGTGAGCGTTGCTCCTGCTCATCAGCTAATTGGTCGAAGTATTTAGCCTCCCAATTAGACGTTGCACGTTTAATAAACTTGTCTTTGTTTATCTTGGGATTGAGTTGGCATAGTACTTCAGCTATTGCAGGGATAGAGGTAGGCCACGAAATGTGATCTACCAATGTCTCTGCTAGTGTGTCGTGATTGGTTAAGTCTAGCTTTGAATAATCAATCATACATCACCACCATTTCTTTGATGTTGTCCAACTCTTTGAATGGTATGTCGAGCCATACCTCGCACCAGTTAGGACGTTCTTCTAGTTCGTTACCATCTGCATCTGTGATAGTAGTGGTTGGCTCGAATGGATTAGTCATAGTTAGTTTGAGTCTCCATTCTTGGTCGTTGTGTGGGAAGATATTAGCAACTGGTATCTTGATATCTTCGCCAACTTCTTGAACAAACTCTGTTTGTATTGCACGATTGTAGTTACGTTTGATTGCAATATCATTGAGTCTGATTAGGTCTGCTTTGTCTAAGTACTTAACCTTTCTCATTCTTATCTCCTTTCAGTACTTTCATTGATGGTTTGTAATCGTAGTCTTCAACTGCATCACGTTCGAGTACTTCAGTATATGTTCTAAGTACTGCATCAATATTCCTAAACGCTTCTTCGATTCGCCAAGCAAATTGTGAACCATCTGCTTTGGCACGTTCTTGAAGTTCGTGTAAGGAATTTTGGCACGTACGCACTTGATTTATAAACGCAGGTCTTTTAGTATTCATTGTGTTTCCTTTCGTTAAATAGTAAGAGAAGATGCTCTCACCCAAAAGAGCATCTTCTTCTTACGAGTTTATAGTTCTGCCCATTCTGCAGTAGCTATTGCTTTCGCAACATCTTCTTCTCTACGCTTACGGGTGATGGCAGGTTTCATTAGTTGGTCGGTATGTGTAGACCAATATGTTAGTGCATTATACAATGCCCACTTGGTATGGCCGAGAGTCTTTGACTCTCTATCATATTGACCAAGCAGTTCTTCAAGCCTAAACATATTCACATTGTTGTGAGTCTGTGAACGCTGAAATGTTTTGCATATAGTTTTCTTGAGGAACTGTTCGACTCCCCAATAAGCAATGCCTTTCTCTGCCCATTGAGAGTAGACTCCTTGCATTGAGGTAAATGCTTTGAGTCCGTTGTCCATATTTTTGGCTACCCCCTCGATACTTACGTGAGTAGTGTGCTTGAATTTTGCACGTGCAGTAGTTACTGGCATAGTGCAACCATTCAAACACCATAGTCGTAGTCCATCAGCTATTGCTTGGAATGCCCACGATTGGTCGTAGCTATTGAAGAAGCTAATACGAAAATGAATGATGTCATCTTTTTGTGGTTCGATAATTACATCATTGAACATTAGTTCACCACGTAGCTTTGCACCATTGTCAGCTAGTTGATAGTTGATAGTGGGTTCGGGCAAACCATTCTCCTTTGCAAATGCAGATGCACCTTCGGTGATCTTATCAACTGCAGATGAATGGTTGATTGGCTTGTACTTGTTGCCGTGTATACCAAGCACTTGTCCAGTATCAGTACGTACTAATGCACGTGACATTTCTGGTGGTACTTTGTAATTATCTTTGCCGACTTGACCAGTTGTATTGATGGCTTCGAGTTCGAGCATCTCAATAGGAAAGTCGTAGTCTTCTAAGTGTGTATCTAACATTAGTGTTCTCCTTTTTGTTAGTTGTTAGTAGCGTTTATGTTTACCAATTTGTATACGATAGCCGAGCCATTGCATTACAAATGCTTTATCGTCATTGAGATAACACGCAGGTAATATAAAAAAGTACGGGTGTTTTCTAAATGATATCATAACGCCTCCTTTCTACTGCATTATAGCAGTTGAGATGCAGAATGCAACACTAGATATTGATGACTCCTAACATACAGTCTCTTGCAACTTCTGTGACCAGAGATTCAGCGTAAAGTATTGCACTCTGCATAAAAAAAGGCGTACCAGATTGCTCTGATACGCCAGTTTAAGGGAGGTTTATGCTTATTTAGTATGCACTATTATCTTGTCTGATTCACCTTTCTTTTGTGCAAATTCTATTGAAAACCCAGTTATCTCGTTGGTCTTGCAGTCTTTAAAATTACTGACATCAGCGTCAGAATGTATAAAGACTTTGTTATCGAACTCAACAACTGCGTCCTTAGATATCCTGCATAAGTTTTGTATACAGAATTTGAATTGCTCCATATTCATTTCCATTGTGTTCTCCTTTCTATAGTTTCTTGAACCACACTTGGATACTGCACATTCCAAAGAAGAATGATGCAAGTATCAGAAGTGTTCCGAACGTCCAGTACATTTGATCTAAACTTGTGGACGTAGCTATGTTGGTGTTTGACATTTCGATTATCTGAAATCCTAATGCCAAACACGCCATTGCAAATAGCATTATACATATTGATGCGAACTTAATCATTGTTAGTTTCCTTTGTAACCCGATACGTCCATCAAGAACTTTTCGTTTATCAGTGGTTGGCTATCACGTTCGGGGTAGCCATCTGATATACGTAACTCTGGTACTTCTGCCTTTGGCAAGTACTGTCCCGTTTCTTTATCTCTAAGTTGACAGTTACAAAACTGCTTGAATGTTGTTAGCCATTGATTGCGTTTAGTTACTGCTTGTCTCCAAGTGTACGCTGAATCAAAGACCCAGTTATCTTTTGTATGAATGTAGTACATTGTGTTCTCCTTTGTTATAATTTTGGTCGTAGCGTAGAGGAAGGTAAGCTACGCCACGCCAAACGATACGCTTGGCCCTGCACCATACGGCCTAGTCACGAGCGAAGCTCGGACGGGAAGCAGGAACGAGCATAAAAAAACCCTACTAGCCGAAGCTAGTAGGGCGAGTAAGTCAGTTAAGCTGACTTACGAAGGTTTGCAACGAAGTCTTGCAAGTCCTTGATCTGCTTGTTATCAGCTAACCCTACGGGTGCTGATCCCTTAGCAGATGGTATGAAGTCCTTGCCAGTATGTTGCTTGTAACACTTCTTGAAAGTGTCTTGAGCCTCAGTCCAAGTGTCAAGTTCATCTTTAACTGATTGCATATAGATTGCAATGTTAGATGCTTTCTTGGTAACAACCTCGCTTGGGTGCGTGTTGTCCGCTCGAACGCCAGTCTCGGCAACTTGCGTTGTCTCGATGGCAAGTTTCTCACTTGCTTCGATTAACTGACCTTGTTTGTAATCAACTTGTGAACCTGCTTTCCAACAGAGAGTGTTAAGTAGTACTTCTGCAGAAAAGTAAGA
>MDTB01079764.1_pt1 | contig 17662 bp, 8 predicted proteins | sample 811161 | NCBI WGS metagenome assembly MDTB01 (sample SAMN05326650, study PRJNA326480) | marine metagenome | isolation source: seawater | place: Mediterranean Sea | collected 2009
CTGTGCGCGTTAATGACATTTTAAATAAACCTTACGGATTACGATCGCATCTTGCCCGTCACACTGCACGATTCGGCCGAGACTCATTGTTCCAAACGGGTACGTCAGATAGCTACAGTGTGGCAACAAGATTGCAAGCACCTGGAGCGACATACAGTCAACTTCCAGGGTTTCACAAAGTTCACAGAAACAATCTTATAAGACTAAAGAAAACAGATCAGATAGTGTTTACCGAAAGCAAGGCGCTTACAAACTCTAAGAGTATAAACTACAGAGTCGATCAATCTAAATCTGGAAGCGCCTTGGTATTAACTGGATCTGGAACATTTGCAGATCAGGGCGCAGTGCTTTATCAGGCGCTTACTTCAAGTGGGTTTACATATTCTGGTTGGCTTTATTTTGCACCGGGCTCTTCCGTTAGAAGATTTTTTAACATGGGTCGAACCCAAAACGGTGCATTCGCCGGAATCAATTTACAAAAAACTTATGTTAGCTCAGAACACCGAGTCAGCGTAAACATAGCCTTCGCAAATTCAGGTGATTCAGCTCGCGGAGCTGGCGAGTGGCATGTGTCAGGCGCTGCAGCAGAAACTTGGATGCATGTGGCAGTTACATGGACTGGCTCTAACGGCTCGCTAACATCAGTTGATCCGAAAGTTTATTTAAATGGCACTGAGCGCACTTTAACTGAAGACACTACCCCTCCTTATGCCTACTATCCTCAAAACTGGCGTGTTCCGGCAACCTATAAGGGATTTAGTAATGTAATGCTTAAGGGAGATAACATGGTTATTTTCGGCGGCAACCACACTAACACAACATGGGATTTTTCCGGCTCAATGGACGAAGTTTCTATCTGGAAGCGCCCTCTTAATGCTGCAGAGATTACGGAGATTTATAATGGCGGTGTTCCGTGCGACATAACAGCGTCAAACACATATGAAAGCTCTTCCTCTGATTTGTGGGAGTGGATAAGAATGGGTGACGGTGCAGGTACCCAAGCAATACTTGGATCGAACCCAGGTGTTCTTGCGCCGGCCAATAAAATTACTGGTGTTGCTAACGGATTGTTATTTATGCCAATTAGCAAAACTGGCTCGGCCAATCCAATGACCTTTAATACAAATTCCCCAGCACTTCTCAGTGGCTGCCCTTCAAGAATTACTAGTATTACTGAAACCTCAACATTCTCTACATCATCTATTTACGACAACTTTAACATTAAGCATCAAATACCTAGATCTACAGTTCAATACGCTTGGATTTCGTCTTCGTTATTTTCTTCTAATGATGTATACGGATTTACTCGTGCAGACTTCTTGCGTTCGAATTCAAGTGGTATTTTTGAAGCAATAGATTTTGTGACGGCTAGTGATTTAGGAAGTGTTGCTTCTTCTACGGGAAAATATGCTGGGCCATCTGATGTTACTGTGGCTCTTGCTGCGGTGCCAAGTGAATTCGTATTAAAGCCAAGCATGGCTGGTTTAAATTATTTTACAATAGATCCTATTGATACTAACACATGCATGCAGGGTACCCAGGCAGGAATCTCCAGCTACATGAATACGGATTTAATGAACACAACTACTGCTTTTGGTTCTGCAAGCGTACTAAACATGCTGAACTTTAAGCGCACGGGCCCATGGGGATTCGCATCGTGGAAACAATTAAGACAGAATGACAACAAAATTCTTAAAAGACAAAGGTCATTAAACCAAGTTGTTGTAAGCATGGGAACTGATACTCCAAGCGTCTATGAGATGCCGCCGGTATCGTTGCGAGGACGTACTGGAATTGTAAACTTTGACATGATCAATCCAGATACTGATCCAACTGATTTCGCAGCGTCTTTAGCTCCAACGTATGCAATCAAGTCTACGTTCACAAATGATACGATTTATTATAATACAGCCGAAATGAACGATAAGATGCAAGTTTCTTTACTGGGTTTCACGACGCCGTTTGAGCAAACGATTGAAATTGCAAAAAATGATTATAGAACCAATTGGATTACATACTCAGAAAATATCTTTCCATCTCAAAGAAACGAGTTCTTGTCTCGCTCTACGCAGCGATTAGGTTATGATAATTTATTTTGGCGCACAAGTCGAACAGAAAGAAATACAGTTGGATCAGCTTTATCTAATAGCTTTGGGGTGTATCTTAATAGAACAAGCGGAAGTCACTTGTCTCAAAGCTGCTTTGCACTTGACGCTCCGCTGGACTTCTTAACTAGAACAAGAGTCCCTGCTTTTGGAAATACAGCTTATGTTGTTCCTCGTAGGCAGGCGCACGTTTTAAGTAGCGGATCCGCCGGCGAGCTTCAAAATACTTATAGTTCTTATTTAAGTGGTGCCGGTACGCAGGCTTTCGGTGCAGGCGCCGTTGCAGAAAAAGCGCAAACATTGTTTCCTGGTGCTCTTTATGCAAGAAAACAACAAACAACTGTACCAACCTCTGTGGTCGGCTCTAGTGGCATTAGAATTCCAGAAACAGGCTCTGATGCTAATAGAAATTCTCCGTTTAGAGTTAATAGCCAAATTGCTATGTGGGGCGCTGGTGAGGCTGTTTGGCAAGCTGGCACGCTAGCTGGGGTTATTAGAAAGTCTAGGCCAGTCACACGCGTTGAGACGGCAAGCGGCATAATCTCACAAACTATAAGTGAAGTAAATCTTTTTCAATCCACAGCGAGTATGCCATGGTACAATGGGTATCCAGAATTTAATGCAGATTTAAAACTAAAAAGTAAAGGATTCAGTACTGTCCCAGAGTTCATTCTAAGTAACCACCTGCAAGACTATTTAGAGGTTGGCACATTAAATAACGGTAAGACAAATACATTTGAAATTGTTGGAACAGGAATTAATAGTTCTACATTAAGAAATTCTACTGCTTCATTTTATCTTGACTATTCAAATAGTGATTTCCTTCAAGAGTTTTTAAAGATTAAACAAGAAGCACTGATGGGCGCCAAAGAAATAAAATTAATTTGCAGCGCCGCCGTTAAGTTTGTACCGTACAAAGGCTTCTACCCAGCCGATAGAACGCTACAAATAAGCGACAGATTTGGTAAAGATTATGGTGCAGCTCTAAGAGGCTCTTGTAAGGGTGGCACAGTTGGCGGCTCGTCTCTTCAGAAAACCGCAACAGGGGGCACACTTCTACATCTTTCCGGTGGAATGTCTAAGCCTATTATGGAGTCCATGTTTGCGCCAGGAATTCTTTACAATTCTATCAAATCTGGTCTTGCGGTTGATTGGCCAATTGTTGAAACGCCAACAAAATACATTAAGATACCTTATGGTGATGCTGCGCACACAGATTATAAAAATGCCTCTAACTGGGCTTTAACAGTAAGGACTGGATCGGTTCTTTACAGTACCAGTGACGATCAAGATTATGCGCTCCAACACATGAACAGGAATAAAACTTTTTTTGATCAAAGATTGCCATTTGAAACAATAGTATACCCAGAAAAATACATTCGCGGTATACAATTTTATGATTTAGATAGTCACCCATCAAGCTCAATGCGAGATGTTACATCTTCGTGGGATGGAACGGCCGGCGACGGATACTCTCGTATGGTTAGAAACTTCTTAGGAGAGGTGGCAGACTTTTACCTTAAAGACTCGCAATACACTAAGCTTGAATCAACGCCAATTGCCGGCGACATGGAATTTAGCGAAGGTGAAGTTTACATGGCTAGATTGAAAATTTATCGGTCTATGACGGGAGAGAGAGACTATAGCTTTGAAAGCGGCTCGTACAATTACTTCGGAGCTACTGGAAGTGCATTTACGCGCTTTGGAGCAGCCCAAGTAAAACAAAATGTCAACGGCAGTGATGTTGCAACAAGCGAAGTTACGTACATTACAGATAACTCTTATCCACTTCCGCAAGATCCACAAAAAGCTGAGTATCGTGAAAACTTTACAATGTACAGTAGGCCATCTGCCTTTGGTCCCGACATCTCAGGACTTAGCTGCGGCCATCAATTTTCTGCTTCTTATTATTCTTCAAGTGTTGGTGGCACAATCTATGATAGCTTTACAGGGCACAATCCTGCATACACACCGCCATACTATGATGGTCAGGCCTGGGTAGATTTTATTTTCTACCCACGCGGTAATACCAAATATAATCTTGCGAAAATTTTAACAGAAACAACTGCATCGTTCTTAAGATTCGACGCTGGCTATCTTAGTGGTACATTAAGACGATCGTCTTCTCTTGATCATGGAGGTCCAGATTCTATTGCTGGCGCCTCTGGCCAGAGAACTCCTCTGATTTTTACTAATAATGATTTAGTCAACCCAAGCGATGCTTCGGTTAGCATTAGTCCATCAACTTATCCTCTGTTAGCTATTTACAGCGGTGCTAACATTAACAAAAACTCAATGCAAGCTAGTGCGAGCTTTAACTTATTCGGTGTAGAAAACGTTTCAATGGTCGATACCAATAAATTTGATCAAGTTACAACAATAAGAAATACAGTAGAAGGTCAGAGGTGGGTTATACAGCCGCAATTTGAAACTCCAATGTTAAACTTTAATGATACAGGCACCCGACCGTTAACCAGCTCTCAACTTTCATTGCCGTCTTATGGATCAGCCGCAGTTCCAAGAGGGATGTGGCATCAGTTTGGAGTTATTGAGTCCGATACAGATAAAGGAATCTTTATGGAAATTGGGGATATTCCGCAAAATTGGCTTGAATATAATCACCTTGTAAGAAATACGGGAAGCGTGTACAACGAGTTCAGCACAACCACTGGTCAACATGTCGCGTCTAAAGTTAAATCTTTAAGTTCTCTACTTGGATTTGATAACACTGGAAACAAAAAACGCCTAGGCGAGCTTAAAGAATCTATGAAGATTAAAGAGGCTGTAGTAGCAGTGCCTTATGTTGTCAAGTCGGATGATAAGCCAACCGCTCGCGGAACAATTGAGAATTACACACGTAAAGAATTTATTGAGATCCCACAGTACAGATTCGAATCAGCCTTGTCAGAGACTGATGGATCCGCCGCAGGCGATTCACTGTTAAGTGCAGGAGAGTCAATACGTAGACAAGTAACGTTGATGGAAAATTACGTAATGCCGCCAGAATTTGATTTCATTGCCAATAGAGATTTGATACCAGTCGCAATGTACATTTTTGAATTTGAGTTTGAATTTGATCAAGATGACCTCAGTTACATGTGGCAAAATCTTGCACCAAGATCTTATAAGAAATTTAGCTTTAATCACTCTGAGGTTGGACACGAATTGTTAACTACTGAATTATTATCTGAAACAAACCTTGTTGATAATGAAGAACTTCGCTGGATGGTTTTTAAAGTTAAACAAAAATCACAAGCCGATTATTACGACAAGCTTTCTACTCAGGCCGGCCAGGTTCCGTTTACAAGAGGCGATTATTCCCTTAACGCCGCTGGCTATAAACTTGCTTATAATTGGCCTTATGATTATGTTTCAATGATTGAAAGAATTAAAATTGATGCAGAAATTTTGTACAGCAATGAAACATACTCCGAGCGGTTTCAGACTGACACGCCCAATACTGCTGGGTTATCACAACAATCGCTAAATACAGGCCCAGGATATTCACTTGCAGAGGACTCTCCTGCAGGTTCGGGTCTTGGACCGGTCGACTGGAGTACAGCAACTCCTGGATCTGCATATGGCTCAACTGGTCCAACGTTAGGTCCATTGGCAACAAACTTTAACCAGGGTATGGCCGGCGCGACTATTCGCGGCTTCCAAGCTGCGCAGACTACCGGCCCAACTTTTACCGCTGGCGCAACGTTGGCTGCTGGTACAAATTTAAGAACAAATCAACGAGCAACTTCTGGGCCGGCTATTAATCAAGCTCTGATTGATCAAGTTACAGGGGATGGAGACTACTAAAAATGGCTAGATTTTTAAATAAAAAAGAAGAAGTTTATGATTTAAAATTAACATCGTATGGTCGATATTTATTATCCATAGGAAAGTTTAAACCAGATTCTTATGCCTTTTTAGATGATAACGTTATTTATGATGGAACTTATGCTGGAATAACTGAGGCTCAATCGGACATTCACGTAAGAATTAAAAATGACACTCAGTACATAGAGGGTCTTATTAAGTTTCAAGAGGCCGAAAGAGAAACTAACTTTATGGGCGACGGCACAATAAATTATTTCACTAGCGACATAACCCCCACTATGGAACGCCCAGATCCCGATACATTGCGAGCTAATGCTATTATTGGAGATGCTTATTTAGAGGGAGACACAAACCTAGCGCCAGCTTGGAAAGCTGTGTTATTGAGTGGCATGATTAGCTCATCATCTATTAATGATGTTAAAAATGATGATTTGATTCCGCAAGTTAATGTAAACGTCACTTATTTTAAAGAAATCATAGATAGAGAGTTTGCCATACAACAAGAATTTTTAAATGAAAATGTAAGAGATGCAGTTAACTTTACTAAAACGTTTTCTGATGGTAAAATGATAAGGCTAGTGCCCGATGATTTGATGTTATACGTTGAAGAAATAAATACAACACTTTTAACAAAAAACTTTGATTTAGAAGTTTTTGAAATAAAGCTTAACGAAAACTCTTCAAGCGCTGGTATTACAGATGGATTAATTAGAAAGTCTTTTAGTAAAACTTTTGGAGCAATTAAGGGCGGTTACCTAGGTTCTGAATTTCAAAATTTCAACGCACTAAGAGGGTCCAGTAGAAACCAATCTTCTACCACCTCTAGTATAGGTTATTATTATGATGTTCTGAGTTCAGAACTAGAACAAAAAACCTCTATTAATACCGGAAGTGTAGATTATTATTTTGATGTGGTCTATGACTATCAAATTGATGAATTTTATCAGATTGGTAAAAATACCGCATGTAAAGCTGCTGAGCTATTTAATAAACATTCTTATTACATTGATTTAGATTTTGATTGCACCGAAGAAGTTCAAGAAAATGTTTATGTTGACATTTACGGAAATGCCACGGAGCCAGAAATATGCGACTAGAAAACATAAGTGATTTAAATTCAACATTTGGATTAAAATTACCTACACCTTACATTGATCAAGTTAAAGTTTATAGCGATTACATTACTGTACAGATCTCTATGTATCTTAGTTCGCCGGAAGGTGACACAGAAAAGTTTAAAAATTATGTAAATCGCATCAACAAGTATCTTAATTCAATTCAACTTTATTGCATAATTGATGGAAAAGTACCAGAAGAAAATTATGCAACTTATCCAATTTACAATTTGGTTAATGATGGCAGAACTTACATTTCAAGCGCCATTCGCTCTAAACAAAATTCAATTTTAGAATTTAAAACTGGAGAAAAACAAACTTTGTTGACAGATTTTGGAGATCTTGACATTTATTATGATTACAGCAATGTGACAAATTATGAACTTTCATTGTTCGAAGTACCTGCTGAGCCTTCAAACACAAGTGGACAAAATTACATCTATAAGTTAACAGCAGAACAAGAAGTGGCTTTTTATGACAGTTCAGACCCGACATCTCGCAATAAATTAACTTTAGAATTATTCTCTAACAATCAGTGTGACTTAAATTTATTTTGTTTTGCTGCTCCTGAAAATTTGGTTGATTGGAGCGACGTCAAGCAATTGTTTTGGGAAACGACAAGTACAACTGATTCTGGCTATGAGATTGGAAAAATAAACTACAGCGCAGATTTTAAAAGAGCGCGCACCTCAATTTCTAATCTTTCACACCAAACAGTTTTTTCTTCTGGTTCTCTTAGGGCTACCGAATCAGAAATTTATGAAAACTCGCAAGGCAACGTCCACAGTGGAGATGTTATTCAATCAATTGATGGCACTTACCATAGTTGGACCGATCAACAAAGAGAAGGCATGGTTGAGTCTTTTACTAATTTAGTGATCAGCTCATCTAATGAAGAGATAAAACAAATTGCAAACTCTCTTTCTTACTTGGTTTCTCAATTTGGAGAAGCAACTGATTTTATACCTAGATTGTATTCGTTTTATAAAGTGTCACCATATAAGACAAATGTTACAGAAGCAGGTTCTTATTTTGAAAGCGTGTCTGGTCTTATGTTCAAAACTAACCGAAGAATTCAAGGCTCAGAAGCTCTTACTAAAAAAATTGTTTATGAGCCAACAGTCCTTGATCTTAGAGGTGATAATTTTTTAAATGTAAGCTTACCTTTTGAATATGACTACGATTATTTAAAAGGTGGGCAATTTATCTATGTTAACGATAGTTTGTTGATGCACAGAAATGGTTATTTCGAAGAACAAAATCGTCAGGGCACTACTCAAGAATTTTCATCTACTGAAGATTATGATGTGTTTAATAGAGGTTTTGTATTATTTGATTTTGAAAAAGCAATTAGAACGCAAACAAAAATTTCTAAATTCTTTGACGTTGCTAAATTAGATAATTATTTTGGAAGAGCCATGACAGCAGCAAAATTTGTCCCGTCGAAAGCACTTATAAAAAGGTTCAAAAGAAACGAAGAATTAGATGACTGGCAGTCAGGAGATGCCGTCCCATCACTGGGTAGCGACAATGGTGTGAGCACAGTGTTTCAATTAGAAACTACATTTAATAAAGAATCTGCTTTTGATTTTGAATCAATGAAAGTCTTATCACATGCTGATAGTTTTTATACTACCTATGAATTTAATGATTTTATAAATGACAGTAATTCTTCCGAAGTTTTGTGTCCATATTTTATACCAAGAAATTTTAAACTTGCGTCAGCGGATTCTAAATTTGTAGACTACAGATTGCTGTGTTATGATTTTTTTCATATCGTAAAAAATAGTGGACCAGCCACAGAAGATATTTCGCAAAATGACATTTTATCTTTTGAAACTGAGTTTATTGATTACACAAGAGAAATTTATTATGAACTGACATCTTCTTACCAACAATTCTTAACAGGCGCCTTTGCAAAATATGTTGATGTTGCTAATGAATTTTGCCATTACAATAACATAGATAACTATTTTAATGATTTCTTTGCGGAATCTATGATAGATGCGTATGAAAGTAATCCAGCTAGCGCCCCATGGGTTGTTGCTCCGATCATTTTCAACTTACACCTGGACTTGTTAACCGATCAGTGGCAAGGAAGCGCTGATACAATCTTAATTGAATCTAAGAATAACACAAATAACATAGGCCCCAGTGCGGGAACTTTAGAACAGTTAAATGCTTTTTATGAAAAAATGGTAGAATTGAATACACAATTTTACGATACCACAACAGGTGTGATAGGATCTGTTCATAGAACAGAGCTTTATGGTGACCCCGCCGTGGGTTTCACTTCCGCCGGCGGCGCCTCCTATACACCACACCCAACTTATTCCCCATTACCACACGTTGATTTTCTCAACTTGACGGCAGAAGCAACTCGGTTGTCTACTTTTAATCTTTGGTTGAGAATGTCTTCATTTGCTGAAATAGAGCGCAACAACACTACAGGCGAAATTTATTGGAATGGCGCCACCACTCAACCGTTTGGCGAAGATTCAACAGCAGAGCAAAAAACTAAAGACGCCTTATTATTTTATGCAGAAATTATTTACAAAACGGAATTTAGATCTAGTATACAAGGTAATAGTTCTTATTATCCCGCACAAAAATATTTGACTGAAGGTGGTTTAGTTGGAATGACAAGCGAAGACAATCGTGGCGGCTTAGATAAAGGTTGGAACGACTACTACGCCTTTGTCGCGTCCTTGGTCATACCGGCTTCGGATCCGATTGGCTCTAATTATAGCGAATATCCTCCCGACATGGGTGATCACAGCCGAGAATGGGACGGTACTTTAATAGATGCGATACAAATGTTTGCAAGAATTGCATGGCCAAATGATTATTTAAATGTTGGCCAAACTAAAACAGCAGATGACTGGGGCGAAGAACCAACGGATCCAATATCAATAGACACAATGCAGCTTTTAAAAGATAATGGCTATTATAGCCCGTAATTACCACAGGAGATTTACAAATGCCAAGAAAAACATTTTCTAAAAATGAATTAAAAGATAAAAGTGCTGCAAAAAGTTATGCTAAAAGCAAAAACACGAGAACTATATCTGGCTTTAAAGTATCTAACGTTAATAGTCCTGAATGTCAAACGTTGACAGTTGCCGAGGGCTTGCAAAAAGATGGATACATGGCTGCTCATAATTCTAAAGTTTCATTAAATCAAGTATCGACGGACGCACTAGGTGCCCTAGGGTGCACTTTATTAGATGGTGACAAAAACAGAACTAAAGCGCGCTCTTTATTGAATAGAACAAAAAAAGATGTTTCTAAAAACCCAAGCATTAGCGAACCTTTGCGAGACGCGTCAATTGAAAATGAAAAAACATCAGCTAGCGATAAATTTGCTGATCCTAATGATCCATTTTATGTCTTAGATGATAAGCAGTCTGTTGCCGTAAAAGAGCAAAATACGCTCGTAAATAATTCATTAAATAAAATGAGCACTTCTGAAGCAACCGGTTTAGTGTCTAAATTTTACTCTTTAAACATACTTAATACTAGCACACACACACTTAAGCAATTTACGCCATAGGATTATAAAAAATGAGTTTTAATGTTACAATACAATCGCTAGATGCCAGCCAACAGACTTTAGAAAGCGACACTGCACTTAGCGTTGAAAAAATCCTACAAGATTACATGGAAACATTAGTTGGCGATGGTGTAATCGGCGTTGTAACAGGATTTGAAGACAACACGTTTGATGCAACAGGGTACCTTTCAGATCCAACCCCTATGGTGACTTATGATAATTATGATTTAGATTTATTACCAGAGAATTCAATTGGAATTGTTGTAGAAACATTTCCGTATACTAGCACGTTTGCATCTAATAATAACTTCATTAGTAATTATTCTACTGTTAGTGACTTTGCTGAGCCAACAATAAAACGAGCAAGCACAATAGATGAAAAAAGCTATGAACTGGCATTTTCAGATACTGAACTACAGGGATTAATTAGTAATTTTTCAGGACCATCAACGTTGACTACTGAGTTTTACATCAATGATACAGTTAATTCTTTAGCCGCTCAGGCTTATCAATCATCAGTCACCAAGAAGGTTATTTTTAAAAGCACCCCAGCACCAAGAATAAGTGCTCGTAACATTTCTTCGCGCGCGTACTTTAATAAGCCGCAAAATAACGCCACACAAGCAGACGCGTCGATCGACACTATGGACAACAGCACGCCAATGACTTCAAATTCACAAATGGGATATTAAATGAGTTCGACAGCCAATAGTATAAAATCTATATTTTACCCACTCGACGTGATGTCTGGCTCTGTTGATCGCTTTAGAGATACATTTGGCGGACATTGGAAAATCATAGAATCTGATAGCGACATTAGTAGTGAATTCGTGCCTCTTGGTCCTGGCGATAGGGGTGCATCGTTAGACATTTTCTTTGACACTTATAGTCTTGCAGGACGCTCAGTTGAAGAAGTGCCATTTTTTAAATACATTGTTACTAATACTGATTTGGCTACTACAGCTAGCGCTGATTTATTTTTTCCAAGTGTTAAGTTTCCCATTAGATTAATTGGAGACAGTAGTCAAATTATGAACGACGCTCATTGGAAAGCAATAGTCGCTGGGGGTTCGTTTGGAACATCTTCATACGCAGGTGCTGTAAAACGAGGTAATTATGTTAGCACATTATTTGTGAATGAAAGGCCCTATAATCTCTATAATGCTAAAAATAATGATTATGAAAATTATACTGCTTATGCTTCTTATGACATAGGCTATGAGTATAATTATTATTTGCCTAAATACCAACAGTATGTCAACAAAAAATCTTTACCAATCGCACAGATTCCAAGCTATTATCAGTTACTTTCGTATTACTTAGGCTTTGCAGATGAAATGAATACCGATGTTGTAGATTCTATTGATTATTACGGTGAAAAATCAGATTTGTGCTCAAGTTTGTTTGACACATTAAGCACCCCGTACATGCCAGAATATGACATACAGAATAGTGATTTAGCATTTGCTGATGGCAGCTATACTACAAGCAATTTTTTAGATAGAATTGAAAACTTTCAGAGTTACATTACGGCTTCTTATGTAAACACTACGCTATCTTCTAGCACTTTAGGACAAATAGGAGAAAAATCTTTTACGCAAATTTTTAATTCAATTTCACAAGAAAATCTTTTTTTCGAAAGTGGTGAGCAAAATGTAAAACACTTATCAATGCCATTTATGTCAAAAATTAAAATTCCAACTCATGAAAGAAAAGAATTAAATAACTACATCGTTGAATCTGAATCTGAGAATTTAATTTTAAGCCTCTTAAAGAGGACTTTTATAGATACGCCACAAAACGAAGAAAACCCTATGGTCACTTTTAAGACAAACACGAATTGGGTATCAGGAGCTACTGATAATTCTGGTATTTTAACTGAGTTTGCTTTGTTTGATAACATCAATTATAGAAATTGTAATTTGACTCAAATGTTAAGAAATGTTATTGAAGGTGGCCCCACAACTACAATCAATAATTTTGACATTTTAGGAGGCCAAAATTTTGAAACACAAATTATGAATAATTTTAATGACAATTATCGCTATTGCCATCGTGCCGCTGCAACAAATTTGTTAGGCAGGCTTGATTATTTTTTCAAATACGACATCGACGGCGCCGCCTCTTATTACTATAAAAACGTAGAGGATTTCCTGAATCTTGCAGGACAGCAAAGCCACAGCGAAGTTTTAGCCTATAGAATCGAAAAAAAGGCAATTACCAATGTTAGAGAAATTTCTCAAGTCAAACCTGTTCAAAACTTTTTACTTTGGAATTCACCATCAATTCAAGATGGCTCGGACGATGGTCAATTTGTTTTTTATGATTCGCAAGTTAAGTATAATACACCTTATACGTACACTGTCTATGCGTACATTGCAGTGCAGCAATTAAATTATAGTTATAGTGACCTATCAGTTACTCAAACTCTTGCAAGCGCTAGCGCCGACACAAATTATTGTTTACAATTTCAAAAAATTGCTACATCTGAGTCAACCCCGCAGTTATTACTCACAGATGCTAATCTTTTAGAATCTGAATTTGCGACTAATCAAATTACAAGTGATTACAGATATCTTGCTGACTTTCATTTGTCTATTGAGCCTTCAATTATGATTTATGAGGTGCCAATTGCTAATAAAACTGTTCAAATAACAGATTATGCCCCGTCAAAAGTTGACGTAACTCCTTATCAACAAAAAGACAATTCACAAATTATTGGCTTTTTAATTCAACGTGAAGCGCCAGCGCATGCTACCTACCCTTCTCCTATTCTCCCAGCAGAATTTATGGAAAGAACTAGATACCTAAAGAGCAACAATCTCAATTCAAGTGAAAAATTGCCAATTTTCTCTCGTTCGGCACCAACACGCGTACAAGTATTTAGGCGCTCAGAAAAGCCTACTAAAATAACAGATTTTAAAAGAGCTAATTTAATTTTTGAAAAAACTCTAAAACTACATGAATCAAAGTTCAACGCTTCAAATTGTATTTATGAGCAAAAAATCCCAACTAACACAAAATTTTATTACATGTTTAGATTTGTGTCTCAAAATGATGTCCCAGGCCCCCCTAGTGCTGTGATTGAAGCAGAGCTTGTTAACGATGGCGGCTACAAATTTGCCACTTTTCAATCGTTTACAGAAGAAGAATTATTAACAGAAAACAATAAACAAAATTCAATTCAATTTAAAAAATTATTACAATTTTTACCAAACGCCGTTCATACTGAATTTGACGATAGTGAGGTTGACTATGAAAATCCGGCCGCCGTTGAGATTAATAATTTAACAGTTGGCCCTACTGATAATAATTTGTGGGGTAAAATGTTTAAAGTAAGGTTAACTTCTAAAAAAACAGGCAAAAAAATAGATTTTAACATTACATACAATTTAAAAGAAAGATAATTAATAAGAGAATAACTTATGGCATTTCAAGACAATTCTGGTACAATAATTTTAGATGCAGTGCTTACTGATGTGGGTCGGCAAAAAATGGTACAGGGAGAATTTAAAGTTTCTAAGTTTTTACTAGGCGATGATGAACTAGATTATTCTTTAGTTAATCTCGATACTGATAATTACGATGGAGTACAAGATTCACCTTTATTTGAGGCATTTGCGTCCGAGGCTGGCGACATAAACTATGGATTAGTAAGCTACCCATCGGATGACGTTTTATACATTCCGCAAATTAAAGTGAATACTTTACTGACTGAATCAACACTTTTACACTCTGCAGGAGATAATCATTATTTTATTTCTGCTAACATTGAAACATCAAGAAAAATAAAAGACATTACAAGCAGTAATAGATTTTTTCTTGAAAACTATAATTTTTCTAATAATAAGCTTATAATTGAATCTGGAATAGATAAAAGATCAGGAAACACAATTCCGAGCGATAAAAAATCTCGCCAAAGATTTATTATAAATTTGGGATTGCTTGACAAGCATTTTGTTATTTCATGCGATCGGAGATTCTTTGACAATTTGTTAGCTTCTAGAGAACACGACTCTTATTTTAATAATGATTCTGCTGGAAACATTTACTATAACTTTGAACCCCTAAAAGAACACAAGAGAAAATCAGTTGTAAAAGTGCTTGATGAGTTTGAATCATACATAGTAACAGCCACCGACAACCACGTGTACAACTATAAAGGAACTGGAATGGATACAAAATTCTCAGCGTTTAATGGTCCTAGATCTTCAATTTGTGCACTTAACCTTAAATTGGTTGATGAAATTACAGGTGACTCTACTTCGACAATTACTGATGAAAGATTTTCAATTTTTGGCCAAACTGATCAATTAGTGTTTGGTGGATCAAATAAATTTGATGTAATAGACACTGTGATTTATATAGAGGGTGTCTCCACATCATCCAGATTACAAGTTCCTATTAAGATTTTAAGGTATTCAGGTACATAATAACTAAACTTTGTGGAAACAAATAAAATAATTACTATTTATAGGAGAGAGGAAAAATAAATGGCTTTTTTAGATAACTCAGGCGACATTATTTTAGACGCCGTGTTGACAGAAACGGGCAGAAAAAGAATGACTGAAGGTAACTTTAAGATTTCGAAATTTGCTTGTGGTGATGACGAGATCAACTACACTCAATACAATAAGAATCACCCTTCAGGTTCAGCTTATTTTGATTTGGAAATTATGCAAACACCAGTGTTTGAGGCCATAACAGAAACAGCAGCCGCTATTAACTATGGACTTTTGGCCATTACGCGCACCGATTTGCTTTATCTTCCATCTATCGATACAAACAGTAAGTTGACCGACCAAGGCACAATGGCAAAAAGCGGAAGTGTTTTCGTAGTCGCTGTTAATGCTGAAACAGCTACTAAGATTGCTGCTGAGACAAACTGGCCAGCGGCCGCAACAGTGATGAATGTGGGTGTTAGTACCCCGGCAATCATTTGGGAATCTGGTTTAAATACTACAGAACTAGATGCAACCGCTGCCAATCGTGCTGCAAACATTGTCAATGTTAATTCTTTAGATACGTCTTTTACCGTATCGGTAAATAGTCTTTTTATTGGAGATGTCATGCAGCTAACATCAGACTCGCAGCTTTCAAATGATTCTACTAATGCGCCAACAGTTTCTTTTAACTTTGTTTCTATTGGCTCCTCAATAACAGCTAATAACCTGGACAACTATAACGAATATTCTAGCAGGGGCATCAGCGATTTAATTTACAAGCCTGACAGCGGCGGTAGCGATTCAGATTTATCAGCAATCGCTGGGCCTAGAGGCTCTGCAGGCGGCTTGAAAATTACCGTGGTTAGCGATTTAGCAGCACAATCAACTGGAACAAGATCAGATCTTTGGTCTAATTATGGAAAGATTAATCAAATAATTTTTGGCGGTTCGAATAAATACGATTACATTGATACAACTATCTATGTGCAGGGAGATTTTTCGAGTGCAACCGCACAGATACCTGTTAGAATTATGAGATATGCCGGAACTTGATAATGGAGATTTTAAATGGCAGTTAACAATTACGAATCAATAGACACAAACACTGATGTCACAACTACAAGGACATTGCTTCACGAAGCAATTCCTCTTACGGGAACTATCGTCAGCGGTACCTATGGTACTTGGCCTGATGGTGGAAACATTAAGAACTACACCCACGGAATGTTTCAGTCAGTTTACGACTACCCATACCTAAGTTCTTCGGCAAACCACATCTTTGACCTCACTGTGGGTTACGATGAAAGCTCGGGTCTTTCTGGCTCGACCTCAGTTCAAAATAGCAAAAAGATTAATCTTTATAATCAATTTGCGCAAGTGTTGCTAGGCTACACTGGTTCGGCTAACACGGTAGAAATTTTTGAATCTGATTTAGACATTGGCGACAATAACAATCAAATGACAGAATGTATTTTTGTCAACTTTTCTCGCCTTCTACAAAAAGATCAAATCAAGCCTGGAAGCTTCAGCATGGTTGTTGGAACAGGATCGTGGTCTGGCTCATTCAATAGAATGCAGGGAGGCAAATCTGCGTTAGTGACTCTGACAGATAAATCTGCATCTGCAACAGGCACTGGAACTAAAAATGAAATTGGCGGCGACTATGGTGTTTTATTCGCTTCTGGCTCAGATGATAAAACATTTGGTCGAGGATACCAAGAAAACAATAAAGCATTTGGCGTTGTTTTTTATCAAGCAGGGATTGCAATTATTACTAGCTCAGTGTTCACTGTTCAAGGCTCGGGTGCAGCTAACCCCCTAACAAGCTTCTATACACTTGATTATGGTTCAAACCATACGCAAACTTTTAAAGAATGTTTGACAGGCTCAGCAATCAGTGCATCTTGTGATGCTATTCGACACAGAATTTCTAACATCTCGTTTAACAATACAACTGAGATCAACTCTAAGATTTACTTCTGTCGAGTTCCTCACAACAAGTATAACTATAGCTCCAATCCAACATACACTGATGGCAGCAAGATTAGAGTCAAGTCGAAAGCTTCAGACACCCCTGTGTCTTACATTACAACTATAGGACTCTATAACGCAAGTAACGAATTGTTGGCAGTTGCTAAGCTATCAGAACCTCTTAGAAAGGATCCCACAAACGACATTACTTTGCGTGTTAGACTGGATTACTAATGTCCTACCGAAAGTTCGGCGATAAAGATGTCCTCATCAATACGATGAAGGCATATCCGAATGTGGAGTTTTTCACATTCAACGGCGTAACTTATTACAATAACATACCAGCACAAACCGGCAGTCGCAACGATTACGTAAGAAACGTTCCTCCCGGTTTCATAAGCTTGTATGAGTACAACATCGACAGACCCCTGACTACAACTGGTCGAACTATACCGTTGTCAGGGGGCGTAATTTCTGATGATGGTACAATTTATCCCTGGATTTCTAAAGACAGCGCGCGGAGCAGCTTCAGGACAGCAGAGGGCTTTCAAGCCACCAGCGCTGAAAGCTACAATAATGAGTTTCAGTATGGCGATATACTGACAGGAAGTTATCCACTTAAGGCAACTGTTACTAGAGAATACA
>MDTB01134050.1_pt1 | contig 17662 bp, 18 predicted proteins | sample 811161 | NCBI WGS metagenome assembly MDTB01 (sample SAMN05326650, study PRJNA326480) | marine metagenome | isolation source: seawater | place: Mediterranean Sea | collected 2009
CATGACCTCGACCAGCGGGGCGACGACGCGTTTGCAATAGCCGCATTGGTAGTCAAAAAATTCCACGACGGTCACATCGCCCGCCGCATTGCCCATCACTGGGTCTTGCGGGTTGTTAAAAATCTCTGCCTGCATTGCGGTCAGGTTACGGCGTGCTTCGTCGCGGACGCGGGCCTCTTCCTGTGCTTCATAGGCTGTTAACGCCTCAACAATGACTTCCGGATTGGCCAGCAAGTATTCGCGCACCAGTTGGCGGATTGCATCCTGCCGTTTCGCTGGGATTTCATCGCCATTGGCCGGCACTACTAACACCAGGAGCGTGCTGATTATAAAACACCATCGCGCAAGGACCTTGGCGATGAAAAGCAATGGAAAGTTCATGGTTTGCGCCTTAACTCAAATGCTATGATCGCCAAAGGTGGCGGTATGACTGCCGCGCCGCAAGCAGGATGCTGTTCGCACGTCATCTCAGGTTAGCGTTTTTTCAATCGCTGCGCCACCTGTGCGGCAATATCATTGGCCCGCAACCAGGCAGGTGAGCCGGTTTTCAACTGCCTCACGGCGCGCTGCGCAAACCGCTGAGCATCGGCAAGCTGGTAGCGGCGGATGGCGGCCTCCGCTAAGGCCAGGGCAGCAAGTGCGTCATCGCCGGTGCGGCCGCGGGCGATGGCCAATTGCCGCCAATACAGCGGGTCGTCGCCTAAGAACCGGGCGAGCGGCGTTAACGTGGTCACCGCAGCATGGTCGCCGGCGGTTTGATTACCGCTCAAAAGGGCCCGTCCGAGATCAAGTTCCAAGGCCGCAACCGTCGCCGCCGGCAAGCCTGCGGTGCGGGCCAGCCCAACGGCCTGCCGATAGGCCTGTTCAGCGGCGACCGGTTGACCTGATTCAAGATAGATCTGGCCTTTGAGTTCGACAAAAAACACATCGTTCGGAAAATCGCCTAACAAAATATCTAGGCGTTTGAGCGCCAGGCCGGTGTCGCCATCACGGTGCGCTGCAATCGCCCGTGCATAGCGGGCAGGAAGACTTTTATCATGCTCAGGGTAGTGCTGATATACCCAGGTTGGCGCACGTAAAAATCCATTTAATTTTGCGATCATTCGATCATAGGCAGCGGTGATATCGGCGGCGGTTGCAATTTCTGCGCTGGCGTCGGCGGCCCGGCGGACAGTGACCATTCGCTCGCGGCTGAGCGGATGGGTCAAGGCATAGGCATCGCGGAACCGCTCACTTAACGCTGACTGGTTGTCGAGAATGCCAAGAAACTGCTCCAGTCCACGGGCCGATTGGCCGGTCGCCGCCAGTAAATTTATGGCCGCCTGATCCGCCGCCGATTCTTGGCCGCGACTATAGGCTAAAAAAGCTTGCCGCGCGGAGGCACCGCCGCCGCTGGCGATGGCCGCACCGGCATCACCGCGGCCGGTGGCAATGGTGGTGGCAATGCCTAAGATCATGGCGATTGTGGCCATTTTTGAGGCTGCTTGCGCGGCCGAGCGTGTGCGGGCCAAATGGCCGCCGCGGATATGGCCGATTTCATGGGCCAAAACGCCAATTAATTGATTGGCATGGGTGGTGCGCTGCAATAATCCGGTATTGATGAAAATATTGGCGCCACCGGCAACAAACGCATTCACCGCCGGATCGGCAATAATGATGATATCGACAACCTCTGGGCGCAGCCCGGCCGCCTTCAACAGTGGCGTTGCAAAGGAACGGATGGTAGTTTCAAGCTCTGCGTCACGAATGAGGTGCCTGTTGGCTGCCCAGCTGGGATGCATAATGCCGTGGACAAGCGTCAGCAGGGCGATTAAAGCAACAGCGCAGATTCGGCTGGAAGCTGAACCACAGCACGTGAATTTTTGTGACAAGGCCATGGCTTACTTTCGCTCTTTCATTCGCACCCGGCAAGGTGCCGTCGACACAGGTTTAAAATTGACCAAAGATTATGTTTTTAAAAAGGCAGGTTGGCGTCCGCTCCGGCAAGTGCTGACGGCGGCGGGCCTGGCTGTCACCCTGGCAGGCTGCGCCAATGACGGCAGCATCGAGCTGGGCAGTGACTTTTTTGGGGCAATCGCTGCCGATGAGCCGCGGGCGGCGTTGATCGGCCGTGAGGTTTTGGCCACCGGTGGCAGTGCAACCGATGCTGCTGTGGCAACATTTTTTTCCCTGGCGGTAACTTTGCCGTCGTCGGCAGGTCTGTGGTCGGCAGGTAGCTGTGTTGTTTTTGACCCTGCCAGCAAACGCTTTGAGCGGCTTGATTTTCAAGCCCAGGCGGGGGCCGCCAATCGCGCCAGTGGCAGGACCGTTTTAACCCTTCCCAAAGCGCCGGCGGCGATGAACGCATTGCACGCGCGCTATGGCCGGTTGCCAATTCAAAAACTGCTGGCCAAAAGCGAACAGCTGGCACGCTGGGGAAAACATGTGTCGCGGCAATTGGCGCGTGACCTAAGCGGGCATCAAAACACGCTTGGGCCAACCGCACGCCGCTTGCTGTTGCCGAAGGGTCAACACTTGCCGTTAAGCGCCCTGCTGCAACAGCCGGCCTTGGCAAATACCCTCGGGCAATTACGCGATCGCGGCATTGACGATCTTTATCAGGGTGCGTTAGCGGCCGAGCTGGTCGCCGCGGCACAGCGTGCAGGATTGCGTCTTGATGGCGATCTGTTGCGGCAAGCAGCACCGCAATGGGTGACAGTGACAGGCCTCGCGCATGCTTATCAAGCCTGGACCGTTGTCGCCCCCAATGCCGCCGTCGATCAGCGGTTGAACACAGTCTTGGCCCGACTATTGAGCGATCAGGGCTGGCACGGGCGCGGCGATGACGGGCGGTTGAAGGCGTTGCACGCGGCCCATCTTGACGCCGGTATCGGTGCCGGCGTGACCGCTGCCGGCGGTCAGGATCGGGCCGGCTCAACAGCGTTTTGGGCGCTTGATGCGGACGGTCAAGCCGTTGGCTGCGCCATTTCACTTGGTGCGGCGTTCGGCAGCGGTGAGCTGTTGGCTGATACCGGCCTGTTCACAATGTTGATCGAGGCTGCCGACGGCGAAACCGCAGATGCCGCGGTTTTGATGGTCGGTAATACCCTTAACTGGCAAACACATATGATTGCGGCGGCCAGTGGCGGGCCTGCCGCCGGCGACGCTTTGCTGGCTGTTTCTGTTGATCATTTTGACGGTGAGGTGCCGCTGCCGGCGGCCATTTCCCGGCCTCGACAAGCTGTGATCAGTGCCCGGCAGGTGGCCCGAGAAACAGCCATTGAAACAACCGATTTGCCTGAAAATTTGGCAGCAGATAAATGGTCACGGCTGGCGCGGGTGCGGGTGATGCACTGTTTTGACGGTATTCCCCGGGTGCAGCCTGAGTGCGTTGTCGGTGATGATCGCCGCGGTGCCGGTCTTGCGACTTTTGACCAATAACGGGTTAATGTGATTTTTGGCGCCGCCAACGGCGTCTGGGATTGATACCGATGACGTTGAAAATAGCCCGGCGAGGCCAAGTCCCGCCTTTTATCGTGATGGATGTGATGCAAGCCGCCGCGGCCCGTGAACAGGCCGGCGAGGCGGTGCTGCATTTGGAGGTGGGACAGCCCTCAACCGGCGCGCCAACGGCGGTTTTAGCCGCCGCCAAAGCGGCCTTGGATGCGGATAAGATGGGCTATACTTTGGCCTTAGGGGTGCCTGAATTGCGCTCTGCGATTGCCGATCATTACCACGATTGGTATCAGCTCTCGCCCGGTGCCGAACGGATCGCCGTGACCACCGGATCATCTTCGGGCTTCACCTTAGCCTTTCTGGCGGCGTTTGAGGCCGGCGATCGGGTTGCCTTGGCCTCGCCCGGATATCCTGCCTATCGCAATATTCTGACCGCCCTCGGGATCGAGGTTGTTGATCTGTTAACTGGCCCGGAGGACCGGTTTCAACCGACCCCGGCGTTATTGGCGGCTTTGCCGCAGCCCATTGACGGCTTGATTATCGCCAGTCCGGCGAACCCTACCGGGACCATGATCGCCGCCGCCGAAATGGCTGCTTTGGTGGGCTATTGTGAGCAACAGGGCATCCGCTTGATTTCCGACGAAATCTATCATGGCATCAGCTTTGGTGCGCCGGCTGTCAGCGCCCTGGCGTTCAGCGACAACGTCATCGTCATTAACAGTTTTTCGAAATATTTTTCAATGACAGGCTGGCGTTTGGGTTGGATGGTTTTGCCGGCCGATCTGGTTCGGCCGGTGGAATGTTTGGCGCAAAACCTGTTCATTTCAGCGCCGACACTCTCGCAATTGGCGGCGGTGGCGGCATTTGGCGCGGCCGAGGAGCTTGACCAAAATGTTGTGCGATATGCCCGCAATCGAGCGATTTTATTGAATGATCTGCCGGCCGCCGGGCTGACCGATCTGGCCCCTGCAGATGGCGCTTTTTATATCTATGCAGATGTCTCTGCATATACCGATGACAGCGCCGCTTTCTGCCGGCAGATGTTGCGGCAGATCGGCATTGCCTGCACCCCGGGGACTGATTTTGACCCCCGTCGCGGCCACCAAACCGTGCGGTTTTCGTTCGCCGGCGCCAGCGATGACATGGCCGAAGCGGCACGCCGTTTGAAGACCTGGCTTAAGAACCTGCCGCCGGCGTGAGCTGATAGTCGGCCAGGTCAAGCTGCCGTGTCATCTGCCAATAATCAACCAAACGCCAGGGCATAACCGAGACAACCCGGCCTGCGGGGTTGCGGTAATAGGTCGACATCCCAGGGTGTGTCCAGATCAGCTGCTCATGTGCGCGGTCAACGCTGGCCACATAGCGATCATGGGCATCTTGGTTGACATCGATGGCGGCAATGTTGGATTCCGACATGACCACCAGGGCAGATGCAATGTAGCGGGCCTGGCATTCAGCTTGAAAAATCGCGCTGCCGCCATGGCCCAAGCCGGTATTTGGCCCCTGCATACAGAATAAATTCGGAAACCCTGGAACGGTGATGCCGAGATAGGCGGTGGGATTATCATTGGCCCAGCGGTCGGCAAGGTTTTCACCGTTTAGCCCGCGAATATTCAACCGGGCGGCCATTAACGCCACTTTAAAGCCGGTCGCTAGAACAATGATGTCAGCGCCATGGTCGCGGCCATCGGCGGTTTTCAGACCTGTTGCGGTGATCGCCTCGATGGCGTCGGTTTGCAGGCTGACGTGGTCATGGCGGATGGCCTCATACCAGCCATTATCGAGCAGGATCCGTTTACCATAGGGTGGGTAGCTTGGCAGGCATTTGGCGATCAGGTCGGGGCGGCCCTCGAGCTGCTGATAGATGTGCGCGGTCATTTGTTGGCGATGGCGATCATTGGCGCGGTTTAGCGACCGGTCGGGAAAGGCCCAATCGGGATCCTTGCGCAGACTGGGCAACAAACCATCACCATAACGCCACAGCATGGTTAAGCGGAACCAGGGTGCATAAAAGGGCACTGATTGCAGCAGCCATTGGCTCAAAGGGCTGATCGGATCGTGGTAATGTGGGATCGGCCGGGCCCATTGGGCGCTGCGTTGAAAAATCTGCAATTCAGCCACTTGATCAACCACGGTGGGGACAATTTGCATGGCCGAGGCACCGGTCCCGACCACCGCCAGGCGCTTGCCGGAGAGCGATAAGTCATCGGGCCACCGGCTGCTGTGAAAGATCGGCCCGTTGAAGCTATCTTGACCGGGGATCGCCGGCATCGACGGCAAACTGAGTTGGCCGATGGCACTGACCAGGGCGCGGCCTTCAATGATTTCGTCCCCCTCTGGGCCGCTAACGGCGACTTGCCAGCAAAGACCTTCGGCCGACCACGTCGCCGCCGTTACCTGATGGCGAAATCGAATATGCGGCAACAGTCCGAAATCGGCGGCGCTGTCGGTAAGATAGGCGTGAATTTCCGGCTGTGGGGCGAAATAGCGGCTCCAATTATTGCGCCGGCCAAAGGAGAATGAATAGGCGTGATTAGGGGTATCGACGCCGCAGCCAGGATAGGTATTTTCAAACCAGGTTCCGCCAACCTGGGGATTTTTTTCAAGGATGATAAAGGGGATCGCCAGTTTGACCAGGTTCGCCGCAAGGGCAATGCCGCTGGCCCCGGCACCGACGATGATCACAGGCCGGGTGTCGGTGGTTGACGCCTTGCTTGGGGCTGTTGACCAGCGCACATGGCGGTCCGTGAAAGCCATTTCTTCACGCATCATCGGCGCATATTCGGCGGCAATATTCTCGCCCAAGCACCAGCGCATCATTTCCAAGGTCAGGCTATCATCTGGGCTGCTTATGGCGGCTTGCCGGGCCGGGGTTGAAAGCAGCTCAATCGCCGCCGCTCGAATTTCAGCCTGCTCGGCGGCCGCGAAGCCGGCGTCATTGGCGGCGATCAGGTTGACGTCGCGTTTTGGCCGAAACGGCTCCGCTAACCAGCGACGATCGCCGGACAGCTGAAAGACGACCATTAACAATACCCGTAAATCGGCCTCAGCAATTGCCGCCTGAAGCTGCTGCATTGGCAAAGAGCTGGCTGTCATCGAGGGTAACCTAGTCGTTTTCTGCCGTGCTTTCCTCGGCCGGCGGAATCGCCACGGCGTGGAAACCGCCGTCCACATACATTATTTCGCCGGTGACACCGCTGGAAAGATCACTGGCCAAATAAAGCCCGGCACGGCCAACTTCTTCAAGGGCCAGATTGCGGCGCAAGGGTGCGCTGCGTTCGGTATACCGATAGACGTAGCGTGCGCCGCCAATGGCCGATCCTGCCAAGGTCCGCATCGGCCCGGCGGAAAGCGCATTCACACGAATGCCGTCGGCGCCATAATCAGCTGCCAAATAGCGGACGCTGGCTTCCAATGCAGCCTTCGCAACACCCATGACATTGTAATTCGGCAAGGTGCGCTCGGCACCAAGATAGCTGAGCGTGATCATGCTGCCGCCGGCGGTCATCAGCGGCGCGGCTCGGCGGACCACATTGGTGAACGAAAAGCACGAGATGTCCATGGTATTGCGAAAGTTCTCACGGCTGGTGTCGACATAGTGACCCTTCAGCTCGTTCTTGTCGGAATAGGCAATCGCGTGGACAATAAAATCAAGGCTCTGCCAACGCTCCTGCAGCGCTAAAAACACCTGATCAAGATCGTCTTCGCTGGCCACATCACAGGGCAACGTGAAATCTGAGCCGACAGATGCCGCCAACGGGCCGACGCGCCTGGAAAAAGCTTCGGTTTGATAGGTGAAGGCAAGCTCCGCGCCAGCTGTCGCCAGTGCTTCGGCGATGCCCCAAGCAATGGATTTGTCGTTGGCGACGCCCATTATCAGACCTTTTTTGCCGGCCATTAGGCCAGATGTACTCATATCATGTGCTGTCATCACTCAAATTTCTCTACAGGCAGAAAGAGCACGGATGTGGTGTGCCGTTTATCGTTGTTAATCCTGAAGTTTTTGCATGGCGAGAACAGCATTGGTTCCGCCGAAACCAAAACTATTCGAGAGTGCCAGATTGATTGCGGCGTCATCGATGCGTTTTTGAACGATTGGATAGTTGCCAACTTCGGGATCAAGATTTTCGATGTTCGCGGATGCGGCGATGAAATTATGATGCATCATCAGGATGGTATAAATTGCTTCATGGACACCTGCGGCACCTTGCGAATGACCGGTCAGCGATTTGGTCGAGGCCACCGGCGGCAGGTCTTGGCGGGGGGTGAACACTTGGCGAATGGCATTGATCTCAGGAATATCCCCTGCCGGTGTGCTGGTGCCGTGGGAATTAATGTAATCTACCGGTGCGCTCAGACCGTCGAGGGCAATGTTCATGCAGCGAAACGCGCCCTCACCTGAAGGCTGGACCATGTCAGCACCATCGGAGGTGGCGCCATAGCCAACCAATTCGCAATAAATTTTGGCACCGCGGGCTCGCGCATGCTCAAGTTCTTCAAGCACCACAACGCCGCCGCCGCCGGCGATCACAAAGCCATCACGATCAACGTCATAAGTCCGGCTGGCTTGCCCCGGCGTGTCGTTAAATTTCGACGATAACGCCCCCATCGCATCAAACAGCACCGATAGCGTCCAATGCAGCTCTTCGCCGCCGCCGGCAAAAACCATATCCTGTTTGCCGTATTGGATCATTTCCGCACCATTGCCGATGCAATGGGCGCTGGTCGAACAGGCCGAGCTGATCGAATAGCTCAAGCCTTTGATCGCAAATGCGGTTGAAAGATTTGCTGAATTGGTGCTCGACATCACCCGCGGCACCATGTACGGGCCAACGCGTTTTGGGCTTTTTTCGCGGGCCAGATCGAAGGCGGCCATCATGTTCTGCGTCGATGGCCCGCCGGAGCCCATAACCAGGCCGGTTCGCGGGTTGGAAATCTCAGTGCTTTCCAAGCCGGCGTCGGCGATGGCTTCGGCCATGGCGATATAGTTATAGGCGGCACCATCGCCCATGAAGCGCAGCAGCTTGCGGTCGACATGTTCGCTGGTATCAATCTGCGGGGCACCATGCACATGTGATCGGAAGCCCATTTCCTGGTAAACGTCGGCATGAACAATGCCGGATTTACCCTGACGCAGTGCTGCCGTCACCTCAGCGGCGTTATTACCGATACTTGAGACGATTCCGAGCCCGGTAATCACCACACGACGCATGGCTTTATCCTTCTGCGGTTTGGCTTTGAAACAGGCCGACGCGAATGTCATTGGCGACGAACACTTTTTCGCCATCACATTCAACAAAGCCGTCGGCGATGCCCATGGTTAATTTCCGCATGATCACGCGCTTCACATCAAGATGAAAGCGCAGCAGTTTGGCTTGCGGCAAGACTTGCCCGGCAAAGCGCACCTCGCCAACCGACAGCGCCCGCCCGGCGCCGCTGCCGCCAAGCCAGCCGAGCATGAAGCCAAGCAACTGCCAAAGCCCGTCCATGCCCAAACAGCCCGGCATAACCGGATCGCTTTCGAAATGGCATTTGAAGAACCATAAGTCGGGATTGACGTCGAATTCGGCGTCGACAGTACCCTTATTTTTGCTGCCACCGGCATCTGAAATATGGGTAATGCGGTCAAACATCAACATCGGCGGCATCGGCAAGCGCGCATTTCCAGGGCCAAATAAACGGCCCTGCGCACAGTCCAGAAGCTCTTGATAATTAAAACTGTTACGATTTAAAAAAGACACGGCGCTCAGGTATCCTTGTTGTCACTTGGCAGCGTTGCCAAAGATTGAATAGCAGCTAGACGGTGTCTTTCGCAAACAAACAATGACAGTTTGTCCATCACATCACCGTTAAAGCCTGCCGATTGTGGTAATTGCGCGACCAAATGGCCATGAATCGCCTGGGCAGTGGGCTTGACTTTCTGGCCGTCATGCTGATCTTTGCTATTCAGACCCGGCGACGTCCTCGGCGTGGCTGCGGCGACAGATGCGGAAAGGATAGCGTCCGATGCAAACGGCGCAGGGAATTCATCAGGCCAGCAAGCTGCGGGACTTCGGTCTGCGGCCAACACGCCAGCGGTTGGCGTTGGCCAAACTGCTGTTTGGCGAACAGCCACGCCATGTGACTGCCGAGCAGTTGCACCGGGAAGCTGAGTGCGCCGGCATAAAGGTGTCGTTGGCGACGGTTTACAACACCCTGCATCAATTTACCCAAAGCGGCTTGATGCGCGAGGTGGTGGTTGAATCCGGGCGGATTTATTTTGATACCAATACCGCGCCGCATCATCATTTCTATCATCTGGAAACAGGCCAACTGTTGGATATCCCAAGCGGCCATTTGGCAATCGCTGAGATTCCGCCGCCACCGCCGGGCACGGACATTGACGGCGTCGAGGTCATTATCCGCATCACAGATAAAAAATCTAAATAAAACAACGCAAAAGCGCTTTTTTTAAAATTGTTCTAATTATCCCTTGACCGCCCTGGTTAACGGCTTACATATATCTTCATGATGGCCTGAGGCACGCCTGTTCGGCGCTGCCAGACGCGATCAGATTTTTTTCGCTATCCACCGATCGACGGAGTGATGATTATGAGTGACCTTAAAGGTTCAAAGACCGAACAAAATTTGAAAGACGCTTTTTCCGGCGAAAGCCAAGCAAACCGGCGCTATTTGTATTTCGCCCAAAAAGCCGACATCGAAGGCTACAACGATGTGGCGACCGTTTTCCGGTCAACCGCTGAAGGCGAAACCGGCCATGCCCACGGTCACTTGGAATTTTTAGAAGCAACAGGCGATCCTGCAACAGGTCTGGCGATCGGCACCACCGCCGATAACTTGAAAGCCGCTGTCGCCGGTGAAACCCATGAATACACCGACATGTATCCAGGGATGGCGAAAACCGCCCGCGAAGAAGGTTTCGACGAAATCTCCGATTGGTTTGAAACGCTTGCGAAAGCTGAAAAAAGCCACGCCGGCCGCTTCCAGAAAGCATTTGACGCATTGGACGGTTAAGACCGCCCGCAGAGCAGCCGGTCTGTCGCTGCCAATGATGTGAATGCAAAACCGACCCGGCTGGTCCGGGTCGGTCTCCAAAATCAAACCCCGCTGGAAACAACGGGCCAGCAGATACTGGCGCGGCAGGGAAATTGTGCCAAATGGGCGGCAATCGCTGCGCACGTGTTAACTGAAAGAGGACGCTATGCGTGAGGGAAGTTTAGAGGCCCCCATCCGACATCCGCTGAACTGGCAGGATGAAGCATTTTATGACGCCGAGGCTTTGGACGAAGAACTGCGCCGGGTGTTTGATATCTGCCATGGCTGCCGCCGGTGTTTTAACCTGTGTGATAGTTTCCCGCGCCTATTCGACTTAATCGACGACAGCGAAAGTGGCGAGCTGGACAGTGTCGAAAGTGCCGATTTCAAGCCTGTTGTTGATGCTTGCACGCTCTGTGACATGTGCTTTTTGACGAAATGCCCGTATGTCCCGCCACATGAATTCAACCTCGACTTCCCGCATTTGATGCTGCGGTACCGCGCGATTGAAGCACGCGACGGCAAACGCAGCTTTGCCGAAGGCCAGCTCACTCAAACCGACCGCAATGGCAAAATTGCCAGCATGATGGCACCTGTGGCGAATTGGGCAAGCAGCTGCGATAACCATGTGACCCGGCCGCTGATGGAAAAAACCATGGGCGTCGATCGGAATGCCGAGTTGCCGCAATTCACCGCCAACACGCTGGTCAACCGCGCCAAATCCGAGGTCCCGGAGATCAACACCGAGGCCCCTGCCTATGGCCGTAAGGCGGTGCTTTACGCGACCTGTTTCGGGAACTTCAATAACCCCGAGATTGGTATTGCCGCGCGGCAAATTCTGGCCCGCAATGGGGTTGAGACCGAGGTTGTCTACCCGTCCTGCTGTGGTATGCCGCAAATGGAACAGGGCGACATCGCGCAAGTTGCAAAGAATGCCGCAACAGTTGCCGCAGAAATGGCCGATTGGATCGACCGTGGCTATGCGGTCATCGCTTTGGTACCCTCATGTGCCTTGATGCTGAAATTTGAATGGCCGTTAATCGTGCCGGACAATACCCAGGTGAAAAGCCTATCGGAAGCAACTTTCGATATCGATGAATTCATTGTCGATATTTCCCGCAAAGAAGGTATTGCCGACGGCATTGAAGCGATTGATGGCGGCGCAACCTTGCATATCGCCTGTCACTCACGGGCGCAAAACTTTGGCCAGAAATCAGCCGATATGCTGCGTTTGATTCCGGATTTTGATCTCAATGTGATTGAGCGCTGTGCCGGTCACGGCGGCTCTTGGGGAATCATGAAAGATAATTTCGAGACAGCGATTAAAGTTGGCAAGCCGGTGGCCCGGCAGGCCTCAAAAGCAGCGAAATCTTATGTGGTGTCGGGCTGTCCCTTGGCCCGCAGTCACATTCTTCAAGGCATGGAGCGGATCGACGGAACCGCACCTGAGGTCGACAGTGCGTCGCACCCGGTTCAGATCCTTGCCCGTGCCTATGGTTATTAATGCTCAGTCAGGAGAATGAGACAATGAGCGCAACAGAGTTAACACGTGCCGATATCATGGACATGAATGCTTACGGTGCGGTTCGCACCGAAAAGCGTCAACAAGTGGTGGCCGCGAAAAAACATCGCCGCATCCATGTTGGTCCACACGCAACCTTCTATTTCGAAAGCTTTCAGACCATGTGGCTGCAAGTTCACGAAATGCTGTATATCGAAAAAGGTGGCGAGGAGCAGATTGCAGATGAGCTGTCAGCCTATAACCCGCTGATCCCAAAAGGTCGGGAATTGGTCGCAACGGTCATGTTCGAAATTGACGAGCCGGTCAAACGGGCCGCCATCCTGGGTGAATTAGGCGGTGTCGAAGAAACGTTTTTCCTGTCTGTTGACGGCGAAGAAGCCGAGGTTGTCGCGGAAACCGATGTGGACCGAACTTCCGCCGAAGGCAAAGCGTCGTCGGTGCAGTTTGTGCATTTCAAAATGACCGACGGCTTGGCGGAAAAGTTTAAATCCAGCAGCGGTGACGTGATCTTAGGGATCAAACACCCGGCCTATAGCCATTTAACAATTCTGCCGCCGGCAACGCGCGCCGCCCTGGCCGCAGATCTGCATTGATCGCAGCTTAAAAGCGGTTGAATTTCAGATAGGCTTGTTCCGGATCCATGCCGCCGAGGATGGCGTTGCGCATGTCGCTTTCCTCGGCCATGACTTTTTCGGTTTCGGTGATTGTTTGCTCGGCGATTTCCTGCGGGATGACAACCGCACCATCCATATCGGCGATCAAAAAGTCGCCGCTGCGGATGGTGACATTGCCGATGGTAACCGGCGCCCCCATGGCGTCATAGGCCCATCGCTCCATAATGTCGGCCGCCGTGCTTAAGCGACCGAAGACTGGAAAGCCCATCTCTAAAATATCGCTGACATCGCGGCAGTGGCCGTCCATCAGATAGCCGCGACAATCCTTCATCATCAAAGCTCGCGCCGACAGCTCGCCCATTAAGGCGATGGCATGGGTGTTTGGCTGACAGACCAGGACTTTGCCGTGTGGTACCCGCGAAAGCACCTGCGACCAGCGCAGCAAGCTGTCATGGCGTGTGAGGGTTTGGTCAATATGGCCAGATAAGGTGTAAATCTCACCGGCGATTTTCATACTGCGGTCCAGCGGCTGAATTTCCGGCGGTAAGACACAATTGCCATAGCCCATTTCGCGCATCACATCATGCACCGGGCTGGCATGGCAGGCAGCCAGTCGTTGGCTCAAATCAGTCATGTTTTCTCCATCAAAAACCAGGTCAGGTCATCGACCGGATGAGTCGGGTCACGGTGATAGCGAAAGCCATAGTCGCAGAGCCTTAAATCGCTGAACCGATCCAACATGTCACCGGCAAAATCACGTTTAAACAAGCGATCTGCATGGCCCCGATAGGGCACGGTCACAGGCGTTGGGTTATAATATTCGGCGATGGCGATATAGCGCCGACTGCCGTCATAAAGATTTTGATAGGCCGCGTCCAAGGCATCAGGGGCGATATGGATCAATACCCCGCAGGTAAAAGTCAGGTCGACAGGTGCCGGTAATTGCGGCGTGAGGATAGAGCCGGCAAAGACCTCTAACCATTCATAGTGCGCCAACCGAGCGACAGCTTGCGGATTAATTTCAATGGCACTGAGGTGGGCGGTCGGCAGGCTCTGCCGCAAACCGATCAGATTAAGGCCGATGTTTGCGCCAAACTCACATATGGATTGGATGTTATCTGCCCGTGCCAATGCCGCCGTCCATAACGCCTTACGTGCGGCAATCAGATCACCGCCGGCATTGCGGGCAAGATATTCATCGCCAAAACGGCCGGCCCAAAAGGCTTCTTGCTCGGTGGAAAATGGATCTGACACGGCCAACGCCTCAAAAATCGCCTAACGAACCGGCAGCTTAACGACCGATTGCCCGCTTGGCGATATCGTTGCGGAGATTTTTCCGCAACCCTGTGGCCTACGGCAGCGTTTTTAGAGCCGCCAGCCAGAATGCATTGCCGCGATACCGGCGCTCAAGTTTCGGACAGTGATGTTCTCAAATCCCTGCGCCTGCAGCTTATCGGCCAAATCTTGTTGGTTTGGAAACCGCCGGATGCTCTCAACAAGATATTGATAGGCCTCGCGGTCACCGGTAACGCGCGCCCCAAGGGCCGGTAGGACGGAAAATGAAAACTGCTCATAAACCTTTGCCAGGGCGGCATTTTCCACATGGGAAAACTCTAAACACAGAAACCGGCCGCCAATTTTGAGGACACGGAAGGCTTCCGCCAGGGCCAGCTCGATATTGGTGACGTTGCGCAAGCCAAAAGCGATGCTGTACACATCGACACTGCGATCAGGGATCGGCAAGCGCTCGGCATCGCCAACCAGCCATTTTGCCTTGTCGCCCAGCAATTGGTCATTGGCGCGCCGCCGGCCTTCCGCAAGCATTTTCTCATTTATGTCACAGACGGTGACGGCGCCGCCGCCGCGCTCCAAAAATCGGAAGGCGATATCGCCGGTGCCGCCGGCAACGTCAAGAAGGTGCTGATGGGGTTGCGGCGCCAACCAGTCAAGTGCCGCGTCTTTCCAGCGGCGATGGACACCGGCACTCATTAAATCATTCATCAGGTCATAGCGCCCGGCGACATTATCGAAGACATCGCGGACCAATCCTGCCTTGGCTTCGCGGGCGACATCCTGATATCCAAAGTGAGTGCGGTCGGTCATCGTGACTTTCTCCCAGGCAGCTTCCAGAAGGTTTCCTGAGTGCGCGTTTGACGGTTGTCGGATGCCCCTAACCTAGAGCAGTATGGCGGAAAAGTGAATGCGCCGATCTGCCGCCGCAGCGCTGCCAAAGGATGAGGACCCGCGATGCCTGAATTGCCCGAAGTTGAGACAGTTAAAAGCGGTCTTGCCAACGCGATTGAGGGCCAAGTGATCAGCAATGTTGAATGCCGTGTCGGCAAGCTTCGCTGGCCGGTCCCCGACAATTTTGTTGATCGGCTGCGTGGTCGCCGGCTCGTGCAATTGAGCCGGCGGGCAAAATATATCCTGGCGCATTTTGACGACGAAACGATTTTACTGCTGCATCTGGGCATGTCGGGGCGGATGACCATTTCCGATGGCCGCCCGGCAGAACTGGAAAAGCATGACCATATTATTTTCACGGCGGCCAATGGCAAGGTTGTCCGCTTCAACGATGCGCGGCGTTTTGGTTCCGTGCATCTGGCGACAACGGCAACCATCAACGCGCATCCGCTGATCGCCGGCCTCGGTCCCGAGCCGCTTGGCAATCACTTTAGCGGCCCGGTGCTGGCCGCCGCCCTGAAAGGCCGCAGGACGGCCATCAAGCCAACCTTGTTAAATCAGCGATTGGTCGCCGGTGTCGGCAATATTTATGCCTCCGAAGCTTTATTTCGGGCCGGTATTTCACCGCGCCGCTTGGCCAATAGTGTTGCCGGTCAGCGGGCCGAACGCCTGGCCCAAGCCATTCGCACGGTCCTCGAAGAAGCGATTGCGGCAGGTGGCTCCAGTCTGCGCGATCACGTGCAGCCAAACGGCGAGCTCGGTTATTTCCAGCATGCCTTCAAGGTTTATGATCGGGCCGACTTACCCTGCCCGACGCCAACCTGTGGTCGGCCGTTGCAGCGCCTGGTGCAAACAGGGCGGGCGACTTTTTTCTGTTCCAATTGCCAGCGCTAAGTTAGCAATAGGCAAGCCTCTCAGGGAGCCGGAGTGCGAACATGGGTAAACAGCTTGCAAACACCGTCATCGCCGTTTTAGTCGCCGTGCTGATCGGCTTCGGCGGGGCGTGGGCGGATGGCTTTCTGAGCGGCTTTGAAGATATGCCGCTGATGGCACCGCTGGTCGACGTTCCTGACGCCAAGGTCACCTTTGATAGCGCTGCCGGTCGAATTGTCATCGCGGTCGCAGAAGGCCAGGTGGAAGCCTCGGCAGTCTTGCGTTACTACCGTCAGTTGCTGCCGCAATTAGGCTGGAAAGCGGCGGCCTTTGGGCCTGGTTTTGTCCGTGAGGACGAGTATCTGGTGATTGATTTTCCGGCCCGTGAAGGGTCATTAACCGTGGTGCGTTTCACCTTGACGCCACGACCATAAATCTGTGGTGCCGGGCCGAAAGTGCATCTTGCCGCCCATCGCCTGTTGCCAAAACGAATAAGGAGCTAAGTGAATGGACTACGAAAACATCATTGTTGAGACGCATGGTAAAGTCGGCCTGATCCGCCTGAACCGCCCGAAAGCTTTAAACGCCCTGTCGTCGCCATTGATGCGTGACGTTGGTGCCGCTTTGGCCAGCTTTGAGGCAGACCCGGAGATTGGCTGCTTGGTTTTAACCGGCAGCGAAAAAGCCTTTGCTGCCGGTGCCGACATCAAAGAAATGCAGCCAAAGACCTATAGCGACGTTTATCTGGAAAACTTCATCACCGCCGAATGGGAACAGGTTGCAAAAGTCCGCAAACCGGTGATTGCGGCAGTTGCCGGCTTTGCATTGGGGGGTGGCTGTGAAATTGCCATGATGTGTGACTTCATCATCGCTGCCGATAATGCCAAGTTTGGGCAACCAGAAATTAAACTGGGAGTCATGCCGGGCGCCGGCGGCACCCAACGATTGACTCGCTTTGTCGGTAAATCAAAAGCTATGGAGATGTGCCTGACCGGCCGCATGATGGATGCTGAGGAAGCCGAACGCTCCGGTTTGGTCAGCCGGGTTGTGCCTTTGGCCGAGCTTGAGGCCGAAGCATTGAAGACGGCAGCGACCATTGCCGAGATGTCTTTGCCGTCGGTACTGCTGACCAAAGATGCCGTGAATAGCGCCTTTGAAACAAGCCTTAGCGAAGGTGTGCGGGTTGAACGCCGGCTGTTTCATTCGAGTTTTGCTTTTGAAGATAAAATGGAAGGCATGGCGGCATTTGTCGAAAAACGCCCGCCTGAGTTTAAAAACCGATAAAAACCGCAGCGTTGGTGTAACGGCTGTTGACGGATCGTTACACCAACGATATAACGCCGCTCTCTGAAACCGCAGAAAACTTGAGATCGCCATGGCCAATCATAAGTCAGCCAAAAAACGTATTCGCCGAAATGACGAGCGCCGTGTCATCAATCACGCCCGTAAATCGCGGATCCGGACCTTTATCAAGAAAGTCGAAGTGGCGATTGCCAGCGGCAACCAAGATGTGGCCCGTGATGCCCTGACAGTGGCGCAGCCGGAAATGCAGCGCGGCGTCAGCCGGGGTGTTTACCATCGCAATACGATCTCGCGCAAAATCTCGCGCCTGAACGCAGCGATCAAAGCACTGGCATAGTTCACCAGGCAGCGTCAGCTGCCATGCCGCCTCACGTTCAGATGCCGCCGACAAATTGTCGGCGGTTTTTTAGTGCCCGACGGTTGCGGTTAAGCGGCCGGTTGTTGAAAAAAAAACAGCGGCAATTAAATAAAATTTTTGTGATTCTAAAAAAGTTATTCTTTTTTTTCACGATCATAAACAGCGACCTTCCCAACCGCCCGGCCGCTGCCCACCTGCCGTGAACGCGCTGTCAAGGTGACAACATGGTTTGCTACGGTGCAAGCGATCTCATACCAGGGCAAAAAAAATTACCGTTTGGTTACAATAACCCCCGTTTCGCAAAGGCTTGAAAAGTAAGGCTTTGTCAATTTTTGGACC
>MDTB01033644.1_pt1 | contig 17661 bp, 17 predicted proteins | sample 811161 | NCBI WGS metagenome assembly MDTB01 (sample SAMN05326650, study PRJNA326480) | marine metagenome | isolation source: seawater | place: Mediterranean Sea | collected 2009
TTAACTTCTATATTATCTTTGGACATAATATTATTTAAAGATATCACTCTCTGTGAGAACTCTAAAACGAATGCCTTTGTGTTTGGCCCATTTGTTGGCAGCTTCCCATTTGGCTCTGTTCACGACAAGTGCGGCACGATTTTGTGCATTTTTGCCCACGGACTCAAACTTTGCTTGATTGTTTGGTTTTACTTCAATTAATTCTGCAACTGTTTTTTTCTTCTTGTCATTGTACACAATGAAAAAATCTGGTACATAAATTGTATTTTTTCCTGTAAGTGGATGTCTATAAGGAATCTGGATTGATTCTGATGCCCACTGTGTTACTGCAGGATTGTTATCACAAAATCGCATGAATGCCCATTCCCATGAGGATCTATACTTTGGTGTTTTTTTGCCAACATACTTGTTTGGATTTTTTGGTTGGTACAATCCTTGAGACCAACGATTCATTTTATGCCTTTATGTTTCTAGTGATATGATCCAGGGTAGTGCGTTCGTTTCGGAATCCCAGTACAGATGTTTTATATCTATTGCTGTTTAATATTTCGGTCACTAACTGTGATAGTGTAATAGGCGCTACTTTTGATAACGATTGCAAAATTTGGAATACAGGCACATTGTCGATTTTGGCCTGTCTTAGGATGATGTAAGCAAGTGATTCTGCGGCCTGTCTATCATATTCTTTCCCCTCAAAAAATCCAACCACTGCATCATATTCAGATGCACTGAATTCTAATCTATCGTTTGTGATGCCAGATAAAAACTGTATGATCTCTTGTGTGCCTTTTGGATCTTCAATTGCTAAATTTGTATACTTGGTTGTGTTATCTGTTTCTTTAATGGCCATTATTGTACCTCTAGCACTTTGTTATAGGTATCCTTGTCGACACTATATTGTAGCACACCTTGTTTTGTTAAAGTTTGAGCTGTTGTAGGAGCTCCATCCAAATATGCTTGTTGTTCGGATGATGTTAGTTTGGCCCATTCAGTTTCAATATCATTGACGTCTAATTTTTTATCATTTTTGAACGTAATATATTTTGCAAGTTTAAGTTTTGCATTGGCGTCAATATTAATATAATTTTTGGTTTGGCTTGGGGTCAAAACAATTTGGTTGTTTACTTCTCCATATGCTGTAGCTGCCTTATCTGTTGACTGCGTCTTGTTATTTGATCTTATATTGACAAAGGATGATTTTTTGTTAACGTTCTGAGGGAAAACAACTCCAGGCTTTGATGTTGCTCCGAGATTGTTAAAGCCGCCTGTAATAACATCTTTCACTACGCCTACTACTTCCTCCTTAGTGCCTCTTGTTGCACGGCCAGACTTTATTTTTTCATAAGTTTGTGCTCCTGATAATATGGCACCTAGTATGTTACCTGACTGTAATAAACTGACTGTGGATGTTGCTCCAGATAAAGCTCCGAAAAGACTATCACCGCCTCCTCTATTTGGCGATGGTGACTTATCGTAATGAAAAGTTGCAAAGCCTTGCGGGTCAACTCCTACAGCTCCATTCCTCATCAGTACGCCAGAATAAGATATACTGAATGAATGTGTATTAACACCAGTACCTGCATCCTGTGCCATGTTACCGTTGGACCAATCATTAATTACAGGATTCATCATTCTGTATTCAGTAAAACGTTTTCTTGCCAGTTGGAATATTGAAATGGACTTAAAAAAATAATTGTGTTTGGCAACGTCTCTTCCCCATCTCAGTGAACGATTTTGTCCATAGTTTTGATTGTTATACAAAATAGGATCAATGTTTGTATCAACAATATAATGTTGATAATATGATTTCCAAAATGCTGTTGCAACGTCTCCCATGTCGTCATGTAGTTCCATTGTAACTGGTTGATATGTTATGCCTGTTTGAATATAGTTTTTAAAATTATATTGGTTCTTTTGTTCTACATTAAATGAATATTGTGGCAAATCAGTACGTTTCACAATCATACCAAGTTCAAGCTTTTCTGTTGCTGTTAAGGAAGATCCTACTGCTTCTGGATTTATTTCGAATACAGTGTGATATAAAAATTGATTTTTTGGCGACAATCTAAAAAGATCGTCTGTGTACAGTCTTGCCGCGTGTTGATAATCTTTTAGATGATCACCTTGCAGTAATGTTTTAAGAAAATTAGAACGCCAGTTTGCCATTTGTAATATTTATGGCTTTAAAAAACAGGGTGATTAAATTTAAATACCGCCGCCTGTAGCTGCTGTTGACACTGTTCTTGCTACTGCTGTACCAATACCTGTGCCTCTAGGAGATTGAATTGCGTTGTCGTATCTTATAGACATTGTAATTTGCACAGGGTCTGAAGTTGCATATGCAAGTGTTCCATACTGTACGTTGTCTAAATATGCGCCAAACAGTTCAAATGTGTCCAGTGTGGTTGGAGTGTTTGCGCCATTACCACCATCTAGTATTTCTATTCTTGCTGTAAACTTGTAGTCAGAACCAGATGCCGCAGATGACTGTTCAAAGAAATCAAACTGTTTTTGTAATTGCTCGCCAGTTAGTTTAGAAACTTCGTTGTTAACATCATCTCTTACATTTAGTGTGATAGGATCCCATGTATGTTTTCCAGCCATGTACACTCTTGAGTTGTATGCTTCAAGTGTAATTTGATCAAAAGTAAGATTAGGTCTTGAACAATCAACAACTTGTTTAGTAATTTCAGATCTAGGAGTTGAAATACCAAAATTTTCAAGCACGACTCTAAATCGATATTGTAATTTAGGCATTAACAAGCCTTGTGATGCAGATGACTGATCACTAGCTAGTGGTACTGTAAATTTTGAAAGTGTTGATACTGACATTTTGTTTTATCTCCTAGTATGAATATTTACTATTCATTATCTCCTTTTGTAATTTGCACCTTTAAAGGCTACTGCCCTGAAGTTGCTATCTCTCCTGTGTTTTTAAGTCGAACTGGTATGAAGATAAATTCAACTGCTTTGATAGGCTCAATTGCTATATCAACAAATAGTTCATTTCTGTCTATTCTTGCTGGTGTGTTATTTGTTTCATCACACACAACCGCAAAGTCATTTAAGGCTCTTTGTGCTGTCAGCTCTAACATGAATGATTCAATTGACTGTTTGATTTCGTTTCTTGTTAGTGCATCGTTCGGCTCAAAGATAAATGGTCTTGCAATTTTATCTAAGTTTAATCTAACAAATGCTGTAAGTCTTGCAACATTTACTCTATCAAGTGCTGATGCTGTTAGTTGTCTTGTTTTTTGACCAAATGCAACTAAACCAGCGCCTGTTACAAAAGAAATAGGATTAATGTGTACTGAGTATAATGAATCTCTTAGTCCTTCAGCAACTGCTGTTGTTTCGAATTCGCCTTCTGTGTTAATATGACCTACTGATGTTGCATTATCTATAACACCACGTCTTACACCAGCTGGAGCAAACCATGGAAACGCTACTTGATCATTAAATGCAATTGTTCTTAACATCATATGTGATGGAGGTACAGCAACTGATTCTCCATTTAGGTCTGTTGTTATACCGGATGGATAGTACACACCTGTGAATGAATTTGTTGTTACTAGGCCATCTTCACCATTATCTGCCGCGCCTGCTGTGTTGTTGGCGTAATTTGTAATGTCTGTTGAGTTTGGTGCTAGTCTGAACGGAGTATCACCAACCACAAATGCAGTTTCTTTTCTGTCTGCATTAAGTGTTTCTAAGTTTGATATCAATTCAGGATATCCAGGAGCTGCAAGTATATTAAATTCTCTTTGCTCTTCTCTTAGTTCTGTAGTTGCTTCAACTGTTGACTTCATTGCTTCAACAATAACGTTTCTTTGTGCTTTTCTTCCCATGAATGGTGATCCGTCTGCTTTCAAGCCTGACACAGTTACCCATGCATCTGTTTCACTTGGAAGCACAGGAAATTCAGTTGTGCTTGGGAAATTAGTTCTTGTAAAGTATTTGTCTCTGAATTCTTTAACATTATAACCTGATCTTCTTAGGTTAAATCCAAGCATACCTTTTGGATATAGTAATGGATCTGGCCTATCAACATCTAAGTAGGTGGATGTCAATAAGTCAGTAATTAAAGTTTCTTCTGTCACAACATCTTTTGTACCATTTGAATGGAATCTAAAGTCTGCAAACAATATTCCATCTTGTGATGTTTGATCAGTGTTATCAAGTTGTACAAATTCTTTACCTGAATCTTGTGATGAATCGTATCTGTAAAGTTTTGGATAGTTTTCAAGATCGGAGGTGTTTAACCATATGTCGCCATCCACTAATGCTGTTCCATCTGTCTGTGTGGTTGGCTCCGTGGCTGACACTATTGGACCATTTGGATCAGTAGCAGATAAGTCAAATCCTCTTGCATCTGATGAAACATTCTGATATCCAGTCCATGTTGTTCCGTTGTGTATTAATATATCAACTTCTCCAACTTCTGTTGTATACCATTTTTGTCTATCAGCTGGATCTTTTGTTGGTTCATTTACTGATTGGATTGCTGTAAATGTTGTGCCTTGATCAGGAGTGTTCTCAACTGGTCTCCAGTTGGATGCCAAGAATGCAAATGTTCTTGTTGTTTCATCTGCTGTGGCAAGGAAGTCTGAAGAATAATCGTCTTTGTCACCTGCTGGTGCAACAAATAAGTTTGCAATTTTTTCTGTTGTTAGATCGGAATTGCCACCATATGAATTGGCTTTTGCTGTTCCAAATCCAAGGTCTGCCATTGCTGTACCACTTACATCAGAGAAGTATATGTTTCCACCAAGTGCGTGTTGCACAGTAATTCTCTTTGATGCCGCATCGTATGATGCACTTATGTGTGTGAAGCCTGCAGCTGATATTGCTGTGACAAAATCGTCAGCGTCTTCACCTGTGATTGACACAGTTTTTTGGACTAGGAAGTTGGATGATGTGCCTGCTGTTCCACTTGAAATGTTAGTTTCAGCCATCTTAATTGTGTCACCATTTGAAAAACCTGCGGCACTCTTTGTTGTAATTTTGTTAGATGTAATTCTAGTTGGTGTTCCTGAACCTACTGAACGTCTAAATGCAACATAGTCGATAATTTCACCTGACCCTGCTGTTGAATCATCCCATTCAGATTCTCCAATGTTCACTTGTACGAACACATCGTTGACTGTGAGGTTAATACCACCACCTGCTCTATCTAACTGTTGCAGTGCTTGTTCTTGTGTCTTAAACACTGGTGCACTTACAGATTCAAATGCGCCATTTGTTTCAGAATATTTTTTAAGAGCTATGTCAGCGCCACCGTTTGGTGATGTTGTTTGGATGAATATTGAACCTGCAGGTCTTGGTCTTGTATCGCTTGTTCTAAAGCCATGATCTTCTGTGTGTTGTCCTATGAAAACTTTTGGCAGGAAGTATCTACCACCAGTAATACCAAGCAGTGCTAAACCGTCCACAGTTGAGTCACCCACTGAAGTAATGATAATGGATCTTGCCTGTGCAGTAGTTGATGAATCATCACCTGATGCTGTTGGAATTCCATAAATCTCAAGTTTGCCATCAACTGCCGCAGCTGCCACACCTTCGATGCCGCCTGCATTGATTGCCGCTGCCGCTGTGGTTACTGAACCACCAAGTATGATGTTGTTTCCGTTAATGTTAATTGTTGCATCTGCTAGTTCAGGATTTGTTACTGTACCAGCAATAGTTGGGTGTGATGATGACCATGAAGCATCTTTTGTTGCTGAATCAGCTGATCCAACTTGTACCCATGTGTTTGATCTTGTTTTGTAATACAATCTATTGAAAGGAGTTGTTGCCACTATGGCATAATCGTCAATTGATCCAACTGTTGTCTTTGGTGCGTTGCCAGTGACATCATCAGTTGAAGTAACGAATATAGGAGTCTGAACTTCAAATGTTTGACTTCCTGCATTCCATTCTTTGATACCAAATGAAGATGAAGCAAGATCCCACCAGTAAAAACCGTCATTGGGTCTGCCACCAGGTGCACCTGCTGTTCCAGTTAATTCTGATAGATCTATGTTTGCTCTGATCACAAAGGCTCTGTTTGCGATGCCCAAGAAGGAGTAAGCGGCTTGGAGACCGTATTCATTCAATTCATAACCTTGGATTGGTGTTCCAGTTGTATCTGTGAAGAATGTTGGATTGCCAAAGGTTTGTGTTAATTCTCTTTGTGATGAAACTAAAAATATTTCGTTTGCGTTTGTTGATAAAGTACCTGACGCAGTTCCTGTGCCTGTACCTGATGTTTTGTCTTGAGCAGTTGCGACCACAACTAATGGTACTGCTCCTGGTATACCGGGTACGTAAAACGATTCGTCTACTACGGTAACCTCTACTCCTGGTGATATTAAAGCCATTTGTCGTTTACTCCTTGTTGTGAATATTTACCATTATGGGCTGATTATTACAGGTATTTTAAAGAGTCCAGAAAAGGTCCACATAAATATGTACGTGCTTAATGGAAACGGAAATAAAAGACCTTTGTGTCAAGAATGTAACAGCAAGCCAGCTGCCTACAATTACAGACGTGGAGATAAAATTTATTACAGAAAAAAATGTGATGCATGTATTAGAAAAACAAACACTTCGAGTATTACAACTCCAGCATGGCAAAGGTCAGGCTATGAAAAAAAGAAGTCTTGCGAAATGTGTGGCTTCAATGCACAACATCCTTATCAATTAGATGTCTTCTACATAGACTCTAACATGAACAATAACAATGTTTCCAATCTTAAAACTGTGTGTGCCAATTGTAACAGATTGATGCATGCCAAGAAAAAAGGTTGGCGTCAGGGAGATCTTACAGCGGACTATTAATTTTACTTTGAATAGTCTGTTGCAGTTGTTTTAAACTTCCGTCATTTGCTATAATATCATCAAAGCCTGATTTCGACCATGCCCATTCAGAGGCATGTATATCTTTTGGTTCAACATTATTTTGCACATAGTCTATGAACCATTGCGGATCATCACCACGTGTTATACGCCACACCGTGCCGCCTATGGATTTGATCATATTCACTTCATTGGGGAATCTTGTATCAGGCAGTACCCAATTGGTTTGTGGATTTTCTTGTATTTTTTTCTTTACAAGACTGACCCATACTCCGTCAAAAAATCCATGCCTCATGCATTCAGTACCAAATACTTGTAGGACGTGTCTGGGTGTAATTTCTTGACCTATTTCAGATGACCAAAAAGCATCTGGCCTTTCTCGCCAGTCTCTGGATTGGGGAGTTATGCCTTCGACCATTTGCCTTGGCCACTCAAACATTTCTGCCACAGCGTCTTTTAGTTTGTCCGCAAATGATATTTTTTTAAAATTATATTGATCGATCAAAATGTCTGCAACTGTGCCCTTGCCTGAACCGATAAGTCCACATACGCCTATGATCATAAATTTATTATAATAAAATATTATCCAATTGTAAAGGATAAAGGTGTGCCACCTTCTGCATAGTTGCCAATTTCTTGTTCTAATTTTTGCATTTCATTGGCTCCTTCATTTTTCAATGCATCGCCATTGAGTGAACCACCACCTTGTGGGCCTGCAATCACTTGAAACTTTGATCTTGCTTCGCCTAATGTAAATTTAGCAACTGCTAATGTGTATTCTCTTATCCATGGCTTTGCATAGATATCGCTTAGTAACATGAAGTCGGGTCTATAGTTGTATTGTTCTATTAAAACAACTTCTTTGGAACGTTGCCTTCTAAAAATGTTTAACCTTCTGGTTGGCTGATCAAATTTAAAGTTAATAAATCCGCCAAACATTCTTGCAACAAGTTCTTGATAACCAGCAAACATATTATAAGTTGCTAGGCCTCCAATTCTACCAGTCTGTAGTAGATACACATTTGTGTAAGCAAGTTCAAAAGGATCAAATGCTGTGCCACCTTCTGAAGAAGAAGCGCCACCAACTGTTCTTCTGTATATTCTAGTAACATTAATAACTTCAGCTGGCAAAGTGTATTGTGTTTGGTTTTCCCGCAGTTCTAAAAAACCATATGATTCTTCTACTGAATTAGATGATCTTTGGCGAAACTTGTCTACAGCGGATGTGAATGCCATTTCATAGTGAGCTGGATCAAGTTCAACTTCAACCATGCCATCACCAAGTCTTACTTTGACATAATCAAAGATCTCTTGCTTTGCTTTGTTGGTTTGGGCATCTGTGGCAGCTGATAATGCAGTATCTGGCATGTGTGTATTTATGGACCATAAATATGTAAAATGCCAAGACTATCATTATTCAAGCCTGAAAAAGGAAATGACTTTAAGTTCACAGATCGCAACATAGGTGAAATGTTCCAAGTGGGCGGCACAGACGCCTACATACACAAGTACATATCACCAAATGATCAAGGTGAACTGAATGATGCAACACAACCACAGCGTGTTGGCGATTCGCTCAACGAACTTGCAATACAGGACATGCTGTTTTTGGAAAACAGAGATAGGAAATATGATCCTGATGTCTATCATACAAGAGTAATTTACAACGTTGGTGATATCGATTTTGATCTATCTCAGTTTGGTTTGTTTTTACAAAATGATCAGCTGTTCATGACTTTTCACATACGTGATATAGTTGAAGCACTTGGAAGGAAAATTATGGCAGGTGATGTCATCGAACTGCCTCATCTCAAAGATGATTATTCGTTGGATACCAATGACACAGATACATTAAAAAGATATTATGTGGTCGAGGATGTTGGACGTGCAGCTGAAGGCTTTTCAAAAACATGGTGGCCACATTTATATCGTGTTAGAGTGAAGGGCATAACAGATGCACAAGAATACAGAGATATACTAGGTGACAAAGATGAGAACACATCACAAAAAACAAGAGACAAGGAACTAGAAATTAATCAATCTGTTTTAGATCAAGCGGAGTCCGATGCACCACAATCAGGCTACAACACAAAACAATTACATGTCATGCCGACTGATGAAGAAGGCAAGGTGGCATTGGTTACTGTGGATGAAGACTTGTTAACAACTGAAGGCAACATATCAATGGACGCTGTGTACAAGTCGCCACAAGCAAATGGTTACTTAGAAGGTTATCTAACAGGTGATGCAATCCCAGCTAATGGAGAAACATACTCCTTTGGCACATCCTTCCCAACTAATCCGATTGAAGGTTTATTTTTCCTACGCACAGATTATGCACCAAACAGATTGTTTAGATATGACGGCAGAAGATTTGTAAAAATAGAAGACGGAGTAAGAATGAATATGTCAAATACAAGTTCACAAGGCACAACATCAAGAGGCACTTGGTCAGATTCTACTTCTTATGTTGTAAACGATATGGTAAACTTTGGTGATGAATTGTATGTTGCAAAAGCTTCATCCACTGGCGTAAGACCTGGAACAGCAGGAGCAACATCAAGTTGGAGACAAGTCAAAGAAACACAAAAAACTGGATTTATTAACAACACAAATACAACATCTCTTGAAGATGGAACAACAACTTCAGAGCGTGTTGCATTAAGTAAATTGTTGAAACCAAAGGCTGATAATTAATGCAACATTTTTACGATGCACAGATAAGAAGATACATTCTACAATTCATAAGGATGATGTCTAACTTTAACTACATCACTGGAAAAAATTCAAAAGGCGTCAAAGAAACACTACAAGTGCCTGTAAAATATGGGGACATGTCAAAACAAGTTGCACAAATTATTAGGAAAGGATCTGAAAACACACTAATCCCTGCTCCACAAATTTCATGTTATATCACTGACCTCAGATATGATAGAGATAGAATGTATAATCCATATCATATCGATAAAAAAAATATTAGAGAACGTGCCCTTGATTCAACCACAGGCCAATACACAGGAGCTCCTGGACAGTCACACACCATTGAAAGAATTATGCCAACACCATTTGAACTTACTTTCAACGCTGATATTTTTACTACTAATACTGATCAAAAATTGCAAATACTAGAACAAATACTTGTTTTGTTTAATCCTGCCCTTGAACTACAAACCACAGATAATTTTTTAGATTGGACCTCTTTATCTTTTGTTGAACTTACTAATGTAAACTTTACTTCAAGAGCAATCCCACAAGGTGTAGCTGACGAAATCGATGTCGCAACTTTAACATTTAGGACACCTATCTTTATATCACCTCCTGCAAAATTAAAACGTCTTGGTGTCATAGAAAAAATTGTAATGAGCATCTTTGATGAAGATGCAGGCACTGTGGATGTGGATGGTATATTAGGTGAATCTCTTTTATCTAAACAAAATGTTACTCCTGGACAATTTGCTTTATTGTTACTAGGCAACAAAATGACACTACTTGGCGAGACATCAAAAAACAGCACATCACATGCATCTAATAGAGAAAACAGAGTTTTCCAATCTCAATCGCAGTTTGGAGCAAAGACTAATTGGACTAAACTTGAAGGATTATATAGTGAAAATGTAAGAGGCGGATTGAGCAAAATTTTATTACAACAGTCAACAAAAAATGTTAATGGTGATGATATCATTGTTGAGGTTGAAGGTACTATTGCAATTGATCCCCAAGATGAATTCACTATGTTGTTCACAGTCGATACTGATACCATTCCTACAAACACATTAAATCCAATTAATGCAGTAATTAATCCTTTAACATTTGATCCAACTGGGGTTCCTGTCGGCACAAGATATTTGATCACAGAAGATATAGGAAGTAAAAAGAACACAGATGGAAAAACAGCTGCAGAAACAGATATTCATGCATCAAGAACTGCACAACCAACAGCAGACACAGTGCCGAACTTTGCACAAGCATGGGGAACAACCATAGCATCAGCAAATGATATAATACAACTGGATGATGCAGGCAACTGGGTGCGTGTTTTCGATTCCGATGAAAACACATTGTTCTCAGATTCAAGTTCTTTCCAATCAGTTCAATATGTGACTAATTTGCTTACTGGGGTACAATTCAAGTGGATGCCAGACAGGGGATTCTGGGTCAAATCTTATGAAGGATTTTATGAGCCAGGTACTTGGCGATTAGAATTTTAGAATATAAAATATTAGTATGAGTCAAATCACAGCAACTGGCTGTTTGTTCTATGCAAAGTCCACTAAAAGATTTTTATTTCTCAAAAGACAAATAAAACAAAAAGGTACCTGGGGTATGGTTGGTGGCAAATCAACTGCCACAGAAAGTCCTTGGCAAGGATTACAAAGAGAAATAGTAGAAGAAGTTGGTCATCAACCAACCATCCAAAAAACTATTCCGCTAGAACTTTTTGTAAGCAAAGACACTAGATTCAAGTTTCATACCTTTGTATGTGTAGTAGAACAAGAATTTATGCCCAGATTGAATGGTGAACACTCAGGTTATGCATGGGTATCAATAAATTCTTGGCCAATGCCTTTACATGATGGCGTAAAAAAAACTTTACAAAGTAAAGTAATTAAAACTAAATTACAAACTATATTAGACTTGATTGTTTGATTACATTAATGTAATCATAATGTTGATGACACCAGTATCAGTGCTATTGTGAGCTTCGATTGCTTTTCCAATTACAGTACCTATGGCAGGGTTAGATTCTACTCTTGCTCTACCGTTGCCTGCGGACACTAATAAATCTCCTGGTTCAATTATTCCTTGTATTTTGCACGGAACACGTCCAGTCATTGCTAGTTTAACACCTTGGCTAGCATTGTTAAGAATAAATCCTGGATCTGTGGATATTACTCCTGCAACTGAACTATGTGCATCTACGTTGCACTTGCCCACTTTGTTATGGCCAACAAAATGCACAACATCACCTGGCTCCAGTGTGAGGTCATCAGTTGGAAATACCTCAGCTAAGTCAGCGTATTGTGCCGCTGTTGCAGTGGTATCTAGGATGTTAGTAGATGGATTATAAGTTAGTCCTCCATCGATGACCAATGTTTGTGCTGTGGATGAACTGTCCTGTGTGTCCACCATCGGTACAAAAAATGCCGCGTCTGTGCCACCAGCGGATATAGTTTTGACTGTGTCAGCAACTGTGGCTTGACTAGCTGTGCCAGTGAGTGGACCAACAAATGATCCTGCTGTGATAGCTCCTGTGGCGGTTACGTTTCTAAAACCACTTGCATCTTTGTCGGAATCAACAACCACTGCTTTTGATGCCGCAACTGTGCCTGCGGTTAATCCATCAATCTGTTCAAGATCACTTTCATTTATGTCAGCAGATCCGATCACAAATGTTGTGGCAGTAACTGCACCTAATGTGCCAATGTTTTTTGATCCATCTAACACAACTGCTTTATTGGCAGCTGCTGTTCCATTTGTAATTGCATCAATTTTTGTTATATCAGTTTCATTTATAGCTGCGGAGCCAATTGTAAAACTATCTATTGTAATATCTGCATCAAGATTTATTGTTACTATCTGTGAAGATGATGTTGCTGTGGCAATGTTAGTGCCACCGGAAAATTGTAATGTATCTGTGCCAACAGCCAATGTAAATGTTGCAGAGTCATCGCCCACAACAGTTAGATCGCCACCGCTTACACCTGATATTTCTGAATCAACATATGCTTTTACAGATTGTTGTGTTGGTATTAATGTAGCAGAATTAGATGCCATGTTGTCTTCATCTACAAATGCTGTGACTGTAATAGCTCCATCACTGAGTGATCCAAACGTTACTGTGCCTGACAAGTTAGCTGATGCACCTTCAAAGTTTGCTACAATGGTTGCTGTGGATGAGTCAGTGACTGCTGTTGCTGTTGCAGCTGAATTAGTTAATACTGCCTTAAACTTATCTTCACCTTCATTGAAATAAAATGCCGCGTTGTTTCCAGCACTGCCTCTTTGAATGAGTAATCCTGCGTCAACATCTGCACCACCTGAATTGTTTTTATTAAGCTCTAATAAGGCGTCGGATATTTCTAAGTTTGTTGTGTTGACTGATGTGGTTGTGCCTGACACAGTCATGTTGCCACCTACTTCAATGTTGCCAGTCATTACAATATTTCTTAGACCTGATATATCTTTGTCAGAGTCAACAACTAGGGCCTTACTTGCTGTGACAGTTCCTGCTGTAAGGTCATCAATTTGTTCTAAGTCTGCTTCATTAATCACTGCACTTCCAATTGTTAATCCAGTGCTAGTAACAACACCACTGAATGTCGCGGCATCGTTTGTGTTTACTGCACCTCCAACAAAAAGTGCACCGCTGATATTAGCGGCTTCATTAATTTGTATGGCAGTTGAGTCACTTGTTTGAAAGATTTGTGCATCAATAATGTTTGCATTAAGAGTGCCTGTTGCAGTCAAAGTTAATGCCTCAACAGTACCAGACGCTGTAATATTTCTGAATGTGCCAGCGTCTTTGTTTGAATCAACAACCACTGCCTTAGAAGCTGCAACTGTGCCTGCTGTTACTCCGTCAATAGTTTCTAGTTCAGCTTCATTTATTGCCGCACTACCTATTGTGAATCCTGCGGCGGTGATGGTGCCGCTGGCAGTTAAGTCAGCTAATCCGGAAGCAACATTGGCAGAAGCATCAAGAACTAATGCCTTGTTGGCTGCACCTGCTCCATTAGTGATACCGTCAATTTTTTCTAGATCGGTTTCATTTATGTCAGCGGATCCAATTATGAAAGATCCTGTTGCAGTTACATTTCTAAATCCAGATGCATCTTTGTCACTGTCTACAACTACTGCCTTACTTGCGGCAACTGTGCCATTTGTTATGCCATCTATTTTTTCTAAATCTGTTTCATTAATGGATGCACTGCCTATGACAAATGATCCTTCTGTTGTTATATTACCAACTGATGTAACTGTGGAATTGACTTGCAATGTGCCTTCGATGTTGGCATTGTCTGCAATTGTTACAGAAGTTGAATCTGCAGATGAAATAGTGTTTACTGTGGTTATGTTCCCATCTAAGCTAATTGTCAGAGATCCACCTGAGTCAGTTGAAGTAGAAATACCGTTACCGCCAGATATTCTTAATTCATCTGTGCCACCTTGTAGATATATGCCTGTCGAGTCATCTGCAATGACTCTGAAAATTGTTTCACTTGCTAGTGCTTGACGTGATCCGCCTGCTGTCGAACCATCATGTATAACCAATCTACCATCGGTGGTATCTACTGATATTTCACCGTTTGCTCCTGTGAAAGCATTATTTTGTGCTGTTGTACCTCTTCTAAATTGGACTGTGGTTGGCATGCTATATTTATTAAGCTCCTACGTGCGACTCACTTGACCCAAGATCAGTGGTTGCTGTGCTTCCTACAGGCTCCATGTTGTCAAAAACTGTTATCAGTGCAACTCCAAATGCATCCAAAGTGGTTATTGTGCCAACACCATCGGATCCTTCTTGGAAATCTGTGGCAGAAGAATCATCTGTTATAGGAAAACTTGATGCTGTTGAATTAGGAAAACCTGACTTAGCAAAATTATCTGATACATAGGACACTGTTGTAAGATGATTATTATCTGTAGGAGTGCTGTTGCTACTAGCTACTCCTGCAACTTGTAAGGTGGATGTCAATTGCAGTGGGGATGTTACAGATACTGCAGAAGAATCATTTGCTCCAATTTGATTTAAACTTATGTTTGTGGTCTCCATTGTGCCTGTGGCAGTGATGTTTCCACTTGCTGTTATGTTTCCAGATGAAGTAATGGCGCCAGAATTAATTACACCAGAAATGCCAACAGCTCCATCAATGCTTAGTGTGCCGGAGTCTTCAGCTCTCAAGGTTCCTGCAATCATCAAGTCATCTTTGATTGTTACTGCTGTGGAGTCAACTGATGATATTTCATTAACATCCAAAACATTTACACTTAAAGTGCCAGAAACATTTAGATCATCTTGGACTTGTACGCCTGTTGAATCTGATGATGCAATAATATCTATATCACCAGCATCTACAAATTCTAATGCTGTTGCGCCTGCATTGACTCTTAACACTTGATTGGCAGATCCAATTGATAGTGCTGATCCAGTCCCACCATTTGCTAGAGGCACTGTTTCGCCTGTTTGAAATTCACCTAGTCCTGTTGCTACATTACTTGCGTCGAATACTACTCTTACTGGGGTCTTGTCTGCCATACGTGATATTTATGGTAATTTAAAATTGAAACAGGGTTACTTCATCTTGAGATGCAAGGGCACTTCCATCTGATAAAGTAAAAGTTTGTCCTGCTTGTGTGTATACTGGTTCGGTGTCAATGGTTGCATTGAATTCTAACACTTTTGCTGGAGTTGATGATAACAATTGTGCATCAGTCAAAGTTGAAGATCCATCTGTTGTAAAAAGTTTTACTCTTTGAATCGGTCTAGCGCCTGTTTTAGCTGTGTTGCCTAGTAGTGTAATTTTACTTGTACCAACTTTACTGTCTTCTGGCAGTGTAGCACCTGTGGCTGAAATGGCCAAAGTTCCTGTGCCATCTGAACTTATTGTTGCACCGCCGATGTCTAATGTTTCACTGGCTAAAAAAGCGGTCTTCCATCTTTTGTTTTCTGTGCCTAAGTCATATGTGGCATTTTCAGTTGGAATCAAATGGCCATCAAAATTAAATCCAACAGCAGAATCATCTATACTGAAAGTGTTGCCTGCTATTCTAATGTTTTCGATGCCAACGCCTACACTACTACTGTCTTGCACAGACAATTTACTGCCGCTTATTTGGAGGTCGCCTAAGTCAGATGATCCTCCACCTCCTCCACTTATTGTAATTGTTTTTGTTGCACCTGATCCTGTGACTTCTACGCCATCTCCAACAAAATTAAGCGTGGTGGCTGATGTGTCTAATGATGTGCCTTCGTCTTGCACTGTGAGAGAACTACTGCCTCCAGTGGTGACTAAGGTTCCTCCTGGAGTAACGCCATCTCCGATTCTAAGTTGACCTGTGACTGTGTCATGAGCTAGGTATGTGTCTTCCAACACATGTGTTGTGATGTCTCTGTTTTTGAAAGAGCCTTTTATTTTTCTAAAGGCCATACTAGTATCCTACACAAGTTCCTTGAGCAATGACTTTAGTTCAAAAGTATTTTCTTTGACTTCGTCTTCTCCAACTTCTTCATCGTCATCAGTAAGTTCGTCTATTACTGGTGATTCTTTGCCTTGTGAAGCTTTTGCCATTTCAATTTCCTGTTGTAAAGGTGACACCATAACTTTTTGTGCTTCTGATTCATCATCAGATGATTTATCAGCCACAGAAACTTTAGGATCACTACCATCTTGTGGAATGGTTATGTTAATTGGAATCTCAACTTTGATGCTTCGTTCAGTTAGAAAATCATGTGCTCGCATATATGAAAGTATTTATTTTACTTGATCTAGGTTGTCTTAAAACTTATACTAACAATACATGTATGCTTTTCATCACATACCAAAATGTGCGGGGTCAAGTTTGCAACAACGCATGATAATGCATGAACACAACGGTGATCTTGCCAAAGGATCAACATTGGTGTGTTATGATGCTGTTGGCCGCGAATGGATGTACAAAGTAAGTGATGACGCTGATTATAATCCTAAAGAAAGTTTACATCATCAAACATTTCCGCGCCATCGAGGGCAAACTGTTAACAACAGTCATAGTGCTGTTACCATTGCAATGGGGCATTCAGTAGATCACTCTTGGCCAGGCCATCATATAACATGGATTAGAAATCCTTATGAGCGAGATATTTCTCACTACAATTATGATTATAATCTCGGCAGGATTAATAGGACTTGGCCAGAATGGCATCAGCAAATGCCAACTGACTGGATTGTGTTATGGTTATACACAAGGTGGTTGAAGAAACCTGAAACAGATGCTCATGTCATGTATCAGGCCATTGTTGATTCAAAATTAATCATTAGGCCTATGCAAACATTTGAACAAGACTATAAATTTATTTGTGACAAACTTGACGTTGCGCCTCTATCCATCAAGGACAACGTGCAAACTGACAAAAATATTCCGCCTGAACAATTAAATCAATATGATATGGACGAACACAAAGATGATAATGATTTGGATTGGATGTTATATGAACTTAGTGTCCAGAAGACAGATTTGCCGACACATCCATAAAATTCATCAAGAAAAAGTCTGTGCCATCATACACCCACTGTGTAACATCTCCTGATGCAGTAACAATATTGTTTGTGCCTGCTTTTAAATTGGTACCACTGACATCATATGTCACAGCATGTCTTGATATTACTGTGATGATTTGACCAACAGTGGCATCATCGAAAGTTGTAATAGTTACTGATCCGCCGGATTTCCAAAGATTACCTGTGCCCACTGAAGGAGTTGTATCGGAAGCAGTGAATGTACCCACAGTGCCTGCTGTGTTCATCGCCAAAGGTGATTGTACTTCTACTGATCCTGTGGTTTGGATGATTCTTGACATGCTGATATTTATCAGTCATAAAAAAAGGGAGGAAAAAATCCCCCCTTTTAAAGTTGTCTTACTTGAATGATACGTTTGCAATACTAATTCTTGCAAGGTAGTCAGCTGCATTACCAAGTGATGATGCTGTGTTTGATAACTCAACATAACCATATCTTGTTAAGAAACTAACAACCGGCTCGAATGTAGATGGATCAAGTACCACACCTGATGACATTAACGGAATGTATGGGCAGTAGAATGCTGGTGCATCTGCTTCTGATGAA
>MDTB01087136.1_pt1 | contig 17660 bp, 14 predicted proteins | sample 811161 | NCBI WGS metagenome assembly MDTB01 (sample SAMN05326650, study PRJNA326480) | marine metagenome | isolation source: seawater | place: Mediterranean Sea | collected 2009
AAAGGTCTCGCAGTAAACGCTGGTGCCATCCCAATACTTTTTGATGCACTAAAAAACAAATCATGCGGAATTATTATTACGGGTAGCGAGGCAGAATACAGCCATTCAGACATTGCACATGAGGAGAATGATTTGCCCCAGCCAAATTCACTTTACGGGATTACAAAGCTAGTACAAACTATTACCGCTCATCAACAATCTGACCTCTATTCTGTGCCAACCAGAGTTGCGAGGCTATTTCTTCCATTTGGCACCTTTGATCATCCAAGAAAGGTGATACCTCTTGTTACTGAAGCCCTCAGAAATGACGTATCAATTGATTTGTCGCCCTGCAGCCAAACTAGGGATTTTACTGGTGTTCGAGATATCTGCGAAGCTTATTTAAAATTGGCCCATGACTTAACACGCGGTGGATTTGATGTTTTTAATATTTGTTCTGGTTTTGCTGTAGAATTAAACACTGTTTTAAAACTTATTGCAAAAGCATTGGGTGCCAATCAAAGCAATCTTAAATTTGGTAAAATTTCTATGCGTGAAGGAGAACCGCAGAGGATTATAGGGAATAACGACAAGGCCAGAAACTCGCTCTCTTGGTGCCCACGGCCATTAGATGTAGCTTTAATAGAAGATTTAAACCTATCAGGATGAGTAAAACTTATATAATTGCTGAAGCTGGGGTAAATCATAATGGCTCGATCGATCTCGCCAAAAATTTAATAGAAGCGGCATCAAAAGCAGGTGCCGATGCAGTCAAATTTCAGGCCTTTTCAGCCGACCGCCTCGCCTCGAATTCTGCGCAAATGGCAGAATACCAAATAAAAAATACCGGTCTCTTAGAGCCACAAATTGATATGCTTAGACGTTTGGAGTTATCAAAAGATGATTTTATAAAACTCAAAGAATATTGTAATAATTTTAATATTGTTTTTATGTGCTCCCCGTTCGATATGGAAAGCATACAAATGCTTGTTAATGAACTTGATTTACAATGTATTAAAATCCCATCAGGGGAAATCACTAATGGACCATTTTTGTTAAAAATAGGGCAATCAATGCGATCCGTTATTTTATCAACTGGTATGTCTACATTAGAGGAAATTGAACAAGCCCTAGATGTGTTGGCTTATGGATATCTCAATAAAGCCACACCTCAATCATTTGACGATCTTATCAACTATCGGAACTCTTCCGAAGGTAGCCTTTTATTAAAAGAAAAGGTTCAATTGCTTCATTGCACAACAGAATATCCGGCACCTATTAAATCTATAAACCTTCGTGCTATGACAACAATGAACGAGGCTTTTGGACTACCCATTGGTTATTCTGATCATAGCGAGGGTATTGCCGTATCCATAGCAGCAGTAGCTCAAGGTGCTGTCATTATTGAGAAACACTTAACATTAGATCAGTCAATGTTAGGTCCGGACCACAAAGCCTCTATTGAACCCGGCCTGTTTTCTGAAATGGTGCTTGCTATTAGAGTTGTCGAAAAAGCCCTGGGCAATGGCCAGAAAAAACCTCACAAAATTGAAATTAAAAACAAACAAATTGCTCGGAAGAAATTAGTTGCTCGCCAGGTAATAAAAAGTGGTGATAAATTGTCAGGTCAAAACATGACTGCGATGCGCCCCGGCGATGGGATCTCTCCCATGAGATTTTGGGATTTAATTAATCGACCAGCTAGCCAGAAATATATTATTGGGGAGCCAATCCGAGATGACTAAGCCATTAATCATTCTTGGTGCCGGCGGCCATGCTAAAGTTGTTTTAAGCGTAGCCCTCGAACTTGGTATTGACGTCAAATATCTGACTGATAATGATAAGAAAAAACACGGAGAAAAGGTCTTAGGTATTGAAGTTCTGGGGGATGATAGAATTCTCCGAGCTTTTGGTCCTGATAGATTTGAACTTGCGATGGGAATTGGGGTTGGCTCAGAAAGTCACCAGTTAACAATTCAACTGGAGCATAGATTTAAGATTTTTACTCGCCTCTCCAATCAAGGGTATTCTTTTCCAGCCTTAATACACCCAAAAGCAGTTGTTGCTCAAGAGTGCACCATTGGAAATGGCGTTCAAATATTTTCAGGATCCATTGTTCAACCAAACTGTTCAGTTGGGGACCTCTCTATTCTTAATACAAAATCTTCGGTTGATCATGATTGCTCAATTGGAAAGGCCTCTCATATTGCACCAGGTGTTACTTGCGGGGGCAACGTTAAAATTGGAGCGCATGCACAGATTGGGATCGGAGCAATAATTTTACCTAACACAAACATTAAAGATAATTCAATTGTTGCCGCCGGATCTGTTGTCAATGCAGATGTTAACGTGGGAGAAAAAGTTGGGGGCACCCCGGCAAGGTTAATGGTAAAATGAGTCAGACTTGGCGTAAAGCCTGTATAAAACCAACCAGTAATATGCGCGAAACATTAATCTGTCTTGAGGAAAGCGCTCAACAGATAGCTCTCGTAGTGAATGACGAGTATAAACTTATTGGTGTCGTAACAGATGGCGATATTAGACGTGGTATTCTAAAAGGCCTTGGCATGGACTCCCTAGTCACTGATTTCATGTCGCCTAACCCTCAATGCGCAAGTCCAAGTGATAGCCGAGCTATGATTTTAAATAGAATGCGTTCAGAGTCCTTTCATCATATGCCTGTGCTCGATGAAAAAAACACTCTAGTTGATTTAGTATTATTCGAAAACAACAAACCTCTTCCAAATAAGGTCGTCTTAATGGCCGGAGGAAGTGGAATTAGATTGCGGCCCTTAACAACGAATTTACCAAAACCAATGCTTCATGTTGGTAACCGTCCTATCTTAGAAACAATAATTGACCAATTACATAACTTTGGATTCAAGAATTTTCATATCTCAATTAATTATTTAGGAGAGAAAATTGAAAAGTATTTTGGCGACGGCAGCAAATGGGGGGTTTCGATTGATTATCTGAAAGAGCGCACACCTATGGGAACGGTTGGAGCATTGTCTCTTTTAGAAAATCCGTCTAAGCAACCAATTATTTTAATGAATAGCGACCTACTCACAAAACTAGATTTTAAATCGTTACTTAATTTTCATAATGCACACGATTCTCCTCTAACTTTGTGTGTTAGAGACTATGACTTCGTTATACCGTATGGCGTCATTAAAACGGATGGGCAGCGCCTCCTAGACATTCAGGAAAAGCCGCAAGAGTCAGTACTGGTTAATGCTGGAATATATATTGTTGATCACCGCGTTCTAGATCTAATTCCAACCGATACTCGTATTGATGCAACAGAACTTATCCAGATACTAATGGAAAATAATGAGCAGCCTCGAGTATATCCTATTCACGAATATTGGATCGATATAGGGCAAAAACAGGATTTTCAACGCGCCGAGAATGAATTTTTTGCGAATTTCTAATATCTACGAAAACATTAATAATATTCAAAAACCCAGAGATGTTTAGCTTATGAAAAATAATTTCGACTTCCAAATTAATAGTCAACTATTATTTGGTATAGGAAAGACAAAAGAGATTACAGAACTGCTGTCTCGGAACAACTGGTCTAAAATTGCTTTACTTGCAGATATTGGTGTGGCTCAGAAGTCAAAATATTTCCAAGAAATCGAGGCTCTTCTCAAGAATGAGTATTCAGACGTTCACATAATCCTTTTGCGTGGAAATGAGGAACCTTCTTACGACTACCTAGATAAAATAGCCAATGAAATACGAGTAATTTCAAATTTAGACGTTATTATTGGTATAGGTGGCGGTAGCACTCTGGATATGACAAAGGCTCTTGCTGGACTTTATACCAACCCTGGCCCCGGAATTAAATACAGGGGTTTTGATAATCTACTTAACCCTGCCCTTCCAAGTATTTGCATCCCCACAACTGCTGGTACAGGCAGCGAAGTAACCATAAATGCCGTTTTTACAGACAAAAATGAGATGAAAAAATTAGGAATCAATGGCCGCCATATGAGTGCTACTTATGCAATCCTAGACGCTTATTGGCTCGAAAGTTGCCCAAAACCTGCTGCCATCTCAGCTGGAATGGATGCATTAGTTCACACCTTGGAAAGTTTTATGACAACTAAGGCAAACCCCCTAACAAGAGCGCTGAATAGAGAAGCCTTTATCCTTTTATGGAAAAATTTACCTGCATTAGAAAAACAATCAGACGATCTAAACGTTTATCAGAATCTTCTGCTCGGAGCTTACCTAGCAGCAGCAGGATTGTTTAATTCTGGTTCTGGTATAGCTGGTGGCCTTTCATACCCACTTGGTGTTCATTACCACGTTCCACACGGAATTGGTGGCGGTATTTTTATTGCCGACGTTATCAAATTTAATGTTAATCGAGGCTGGTATGACTGCGCTGAATTTCTTGATTTAATAGAGAGTCATCCAAAATGGAGCCGGGGGGAAAAGGCAGTCCGGTTTTCCGAGCTTCTTTTTGAATTAAGATCGAAATTAAATATTCCTCAGTATTTGACACAATGGGGAATAACAAAAAACACTGTTGAGAGCGTGGCGCAACATATGTTACCTTTGCAAGCGGCTTTTGACCAAAACCCTGTTGAGTTTTCTGCGGAGCAGGATGCCCTCGAGATGTTAAAATTACATGTCGAATAACTCTAATAAATGGTGATTTAAAAATGGCTGGTTATGAAGTATTTGGTGAAGAAGAGCGCCAAGCGGTTAATGAGATCTTTGATTTAAACGGCGGGGTGATCTTTGCGCATGGTTTTGATGCCATGAGGAACGGTGTCTATCGAGTAAGAGAGTTTGAAGCAGCTTTTGCCCACAAACTTGGTGCAAATTACGGTCAAGCAGTTTCATCAGGAACAGCCGCCGTAAAGGTCGCTCTTCAAGCGCTGGGTGTTGGGCCAGGAGACGAGGTTATCACGCAAGCCTATACATTTGTGGCAACGGTAGAAGCAATTCTTGAAACTGGCGCTACTCCAATTATTGTCGATATTAATGATACTTTGAATATGGATCCTGGTGCGTTTGAAAATGCAATTACAAAACAAACGAAAGCAGTGATCCCCGTTCATATGATGGGCGAAGGTGCTGATATGGGGCCCATTATGGCGATCGCCAAAAAACATAAACTTCTCGTTATGGAAGATGCAGCCCAGGCGCTAGGGGCCTCATACAAGGGACAAAGGTTAGGGACGATCGGTGATGCAGGAGCATTTTCTACTGATGCCGGTAAAACACTAAATACCGGTGAAGGCGGAGTTATACTAACCAATGATATTAAGGTTTATAATCTTGCACGAGGTGTCCATGATCATGGACACGAATACAGCTCTAACTTAGGCAGAGGTGAAGAGGGTGCAATCTGTCGGGGTTTCAACTATCGCATGACAGAGATCCATGGCGCAATCGGGCTGGCTCAACTAAAAAAACTAGACATGATTATTAACAATCAGCGTGCCAATAAAGCAAAAATAATGGCTGGTCTTCATGATTTGGGGGTACCCTTCAGGAATAGTTTAGATCCCCAAGGTGATATTAGTGATACAATTGTATTCTATATGCCAAATCGTGAAATAACACATCAATTTGTAGCAGCGATGCGGGACAAGGGCTTAGGCACAAAAAATCTTCCTGATGCCATTGGGTGGCATTTTTCCAAGCATTGGGAGCATTTATTAAAAGATCATGATATTTATGGAGGTAACCTAGATACAATTTGGTCTAAATCAGCAGATATTCTCGAGTGTTCTATAGCAATCCCAGTTGGGGTAATAATGGATGACACTAAAATCAAAGAAATTACATCAAATATACTCAAAATAGGCAAAAATCTGCTTTGACCACAATTGCGATCATTCCTGCGCGAGGCGGTTCCAAGGGGATAGTTGGCAAGAATTTAGTTGATCTTAATGGTAAACCTCTAATTGACTATACTCTTGCAGCAGCTAAGGAGGCCAATGTCATCGATCAAATTTTTGTATCGACCGATGATGAAGATATTGCAGATTACTGCATTTCTAGAAATGTGAAGGTGCCTTACCGAAGACCGCCAAATATAGCGTTAGATAACTCCAGCATGATAGAAGTTGTTTTAGATGCACTTGAGTGGTTAGAAAAAAATGAACGCCAAATTCCAGATAAAGTAATAGTTCTGCAGCCAACTTCGCCTCTACGGAATTCCCAGGATATTGATCAAGCTCTGAAACTAATGCTTAAATTCAATTATGAGAGTATGACTAGTGTTCATAAAATGACAGAACATCCATACGAGTGCGTGCAAGAAGATGGTCAAGGTTGGAAGAACTTAGTCGAATTCGAAGGTCAGTTAATTCGGCGCCAAGATTATCAAGGTCATTTTTATTTTATTAACGGGGCTATTTACGCTATGACGCCTGGATTTATAGAACGTCACAAAGCTCTGTTTTGTCCAGGCAATCAAACTATGTTATTTCCAATGCCACCACACCGCGGTATAGACATTGACACATATGACGATCTATACCGGGCCGAAGCGTATCTTTCACACCCAAGGCTAAGCCAGAATAATTAAAAATTACCGCTCAATAAAGTGCCTTAAAATATTCAATAAAATTTGTGTTAACTTTCTAAAAGATTATCCATTTCGTGGCTAGTAAAACTTGCCACGAATAATTTAATGGCCTTAAAAATATATAATGATTAAACGTACATAGGAATACTAAATTATGGCGAGTAACGAACAAAATAATAGCAATAACTTAGATATCGATCCGCAACAACTTCTACTGCCACAAGACGTTCGTTTTTGCAAACGATGCGTGATGTCAAACCAAAGACCCAGAATTATATTTGATACTGAGGGTATATGTAGCGCCTGTAGATATTCGGAGGTCAAAAATTCTAACAAAGATTGGGCCATTTTAGCACAGGAATTTACTGATCTATGCGATAAACATAGAAGCTCAAACGGCAGTTACGATGTGATTGTGCCATGCAGTGGCGGCAAAGACTCCTCAGCTATAGCCCATCGCCTCAAACATGAATATAACATGACTCCGTTATGCGTTACCTTTTCACCGCCAATATATTCAAAAATCGGTTGGAAGAACTTACGAAATTTTATTGATGCGGGTTTTGATCACTCACTAATCTCTCCAAATGGTGTTGTAAACCGAGGTCTCACCAAGGCGGGGTTTATCCATCTAGGAGACCATAACGAGATCTTTGATCATGGCCAGATGGGGGCTCCTTTTGCAGAGGCTCTGCGTCACAATGTAAAATTGGTAATCTATGGCGAGAATGGTGAGGCAGAATACGGTGGAACAACAGATAATAACGATAAGCCTGGTATGCCGTGGGAAGATTTTGAACGATGCTATTATAGCACTGGACTTGATGATTTAATCGGAATTGCCAAAGATATGGGCTATATAAAACAGAAGACACATCCAAATACTTTTGACGTTTATCGATTGCCTAATATTGATAAATTACAGAGCCTTGGCATAGAGATGCACTGGTTTGCATATTACCACAATTGGGTACCCCAGGAAAATTTTTATCATGCGGCCAAATATACTGGATTTCTAGCTAACCCCGAGGGTCGAACCGAGGGAACATATTCAAAATATGCGCAACTGGATGACTTAACTGACCCATTTCTTTACTATATGATGTTTATTAAATACGGTTTTGGACGAGCGACGTCAGATGCTGCACATGAGGTGCGGGATGGTCACATAACACGCGAGGAGGCCATTGCACTTGTCAATAGATATGATGATGAATTCCCTGCCCGCCATTTTAAAACATTTTTAAATTATGTAGACCTAACTGAAAAAGAGTTCTGGGATGTGCTGGATAAATTTAGACTCCCTCATATTTGGAGTAAGATTAACGGAGAGTGGAAACTACGCAGCAAAGTTTCTCTAACAGATTAAATCATGTATTATCCTCAATCCAAAATAATGAAAAAATGTGTAATTGCAGAATTTCCATGGCAAATTGATGAAATTCGTAATATGCCTGTATCTGGAATTAATGTAGTTGCTACCAACCCGAGAATGGCCTTTTACTTGGAAAAAGAGGGTATAAATTTTGTCGATGCGCGTGTTCTATACTCACATGCGGAACTTTGGGACAAATATCCAAAAACCAATCAAAGAGCAGAAAGTTTATGCGAGAAAATTGATAATATCATAAATGCCCTAGATACGCAGGTATCCGAACGAAACCTTAAATTATTTAAATTTTTCAATTACATAATAAAGATAAGATCCGATCAGATTTATTATTTTCTTATGGTGCTATTTTCCTACTTTGACCAATATGGTGGGAATGAGATCGTTTGTCAAAAACCAGAAAATATAAAACAAGATGATTACGCTCAGATTAATTCTGAGCAAAGTCTATTTTCAATTATTGCAATTTTATTCGCTTCCCATTTTACGATTCAGGTTGATTATTATGAGAACACTAATACCAAAAATAAAGAACTGAGATATAAAGAATCGCCTTTTTCTTTTGGCCAGCCAAAATTTATTAAACCTATTTTATCACAGCTTAAAAATTACGGATTTGTATTCAAAAAGAAAAATATACAAAATAATTTTTCGAATGAAAAGTTAAACTTATTGTCCCTATCGTGCAAAGATCTTGATTCAATTGGTCATAATTTAGAGGCTTCTGGAATTTTTGTGAGGCATTATAGAAAAGACTTTGGCTCTTTAGTTAACATGCAGCAAAATTATAAATTTTCTGAGACTATAATGCGAACCATTTTAGAGGATAAAACGCTTAACGAACTTATAGCCTATAGAAAGATTTCATACTTACCAATTCTAATGAAACAAGTAAAAATATTATTAGATCAGGTTGCGCGATACATTGAAATTCATGATCAGTGTTATTTAGATTTTTCGAAAATAGATTTTAATATTGGTTTTGTGCAATCGGTAACACCTTATTATCCGCCAAATATATTTCTTATCAAATATTGCCAAGAAAATAATCTACCGTTTTGTTGTTGGATGCACGGTGGGTATGGGGCTTATGATTCTTTGAGCGGATACGACGTGACAGACTACCAACATTGCGAAAACCATATTCTATATGGTCAAGGTGTTGCAGATAGCATTCATGCGAGCTCTTTATATATCAAAGATAACAATCAAAAAAATTTAAACCTCATGGTTGGAGGTACTCCTTTTTTTGCAAAGTTATATGGTGAGAAGCATAAGAAAATTGTTAAAATAAAACCAAAAATACTATTCGCCATAGGAAATTTCTTTTCATATAATAATTTTTATTTTGGGTATGATCGCGAATACGCTGAATTCTGCAACTTAAAATCTCACAGAAAGATATTAGAAACTCTATGTAAGTATTCAGATCGATTTGACATCATAGTTAAGGATTACCCTTATGATAATAATAAAGATATATGGAAATCGATTTTACACAATCACGGCGTTAACAACATAAAAGTGGTCACCAATGAAGAGCTTTATAGTAATTTGGCTAAAACCTCGGACGCAATTATATTTACTTGGATAAGCACTACTTTCGCTGAAGCCCTTCAGACTAAAGCAGATTTTTTACTTTTTGACGATAGTTCTATGACTGAAGGTGCAACTAAAATCTTAAATGAAACTATAATTTTTGAAAATAAATTAGATATTTTTATAAAAAAACTTAGAACATATTTAGACGAAGGTCGCTTCGGACAGCAAAACAAAACAAAAGCCAAGGAATATTTTATTGATGGGGGCTTCAATGCAGGTTCTATATTAAAACTCTCCAAATTTTGTTACGCTCTATCAAATAAAAAATCAAATTACACTTCGTCACCGCCGCAGACTTATCGGGAGTAGTTGTCATTAATAGTGCTTCACGAAATATTCGATTGATTCCTCGCCTCGATATAAAAGGCGACAAACTCATAAAAGGCGTAAATTTAGAAGGGCTACGTATAATTGGTGACCCTAACGAATTTGCCCTTAAATATTATCGAGATGGGGCCGATGAATTGATATATATCGACGCAGTAGCCAGTTTATATGGCCGCAACAACTTACTAGATATAGTTGAAAAAGCGGCACAAGATGTGTTTATTCCTATCACCGTTGGTGGTGGCATAAAAAAAATTGAAGATGCCATAAATTTACTTAAAGCGGGCGCAGATAAAATTGCTGTAAACACAGGGGCAATTTTGCGACCCGAACTTATTTCAGAGTTGGCAAATCATCTAGGCTCCCAATCAGTTGTGGTATCGATTCAAGCTATCAAAGATAATCGTAATAATTGGATGGCATTTACGGATAACGGTCGTGAACCCACTGGAATGGATGTTGTTTTATGGGCTCAAAGAGCTTCAGAACTAGGCGCTGGAGAAATTTTAATTACATCTGTGGACCAAGAAGGTACAGAAAAAGGATTTGACACCAAGCTTATAAGTCAGATCACAACCGGATTAGAAATTCCAGTAATAGCAAGTGGTGGATTTGGTAATGTACAAGATTTAATTGACGTTGTAAAAATTAGTAATGCTGACGCTATAGCAGTTTCGAGTGCCTTTCATTATGGGCGGGCAAAAATTAAAGATGTCAAGGAACTTGCTTCCTCATCAAACATCTCAATGAGAGTTAATATTGAATCATAAAATTTCAATTGTAGATTATGGAACTGGTAATTTATTAAGTATTGCTCGCGCCCTTGATCATTTTGATTATTCAGCAAAATTTGCTCAAAATGAGAAAGATATACTTAACGCGGAAAAATTAATTTTACCTGGCGTTGGCGCTTATGGAAAAGCGATGCACGAACTGAGTAATAGGGGTTTGGTTAATGCTTTAAAAACCTTTGCTGGGTTAGAGAGACCTATGCTAGGAGTGTGCCTTGGAATGCAAATGTTATTGAGCGAAAGTGACGAGTTTGGCAAAAACACTGGCTTGGATATTATCCCGGGCAAAGTCATTAAAATTCCACAAAAGAAAGACTGCCAATCAAAAATAAAAATTCCTCATATAGGGTGGGCTAGAATTCAAAAGCCTGACAGAATAGAACAAAAAAATGCTGGCCATCTTCTATTGAATAAAATTTCACGGGCAGATTGGTTTTATTTTGTACACTCATATGTTGCAAAACCAGCTCATAGTGAAAAAATTATTGCAACATGCAACTATGGAAATACCAGCCTTGTAGCCGCGATTGCCCATGGCAATGTAATTGGAACTCAGTTTCATCCCGAAAAAAGTTCTTTAGCAGGACTAAAAATAATTAAAAATTTTCTTGATTTATGAGAAAGAAGTTTTTTCAATTAGGAACAGTAAAATGAATAAGAAATGGCTGCGGTATCAAGACTATGTAATTCGTGATGGTAATTTTATAGGTGAATTTGAGAATATGTATATCGATCACAATGACCCGTGGAGCCAAATTGAAAGCGGTCAATTAGCTACATTTACAGGCACCGGACTTCAAATGTTAGAAAGAATTAAAAAATCTAATGCATTAACGAAGGTGCTAGAACTAGGCTGTGGTTTAGGCGATTTTGCAAACCGCATTCATTCTGTTGGGTATGATATTCTCGGGGTTGATATTTCTTTAACTGCCATAAAAAAAGCTCGGGCAAGATATCCAAAAATTAGATTTGAAGAAGCTGATATCAGTAATTATCAAATTATTATGGACTTTAAACCAGATATCATAGTTATGTCAGAGATTACCTGGTATATACTGGACGACCTTAAATCCTTTTTATCATTTATTAAATCAAACCTGCCAAACTCTCTTATTCTCCATCTACTATCCACCTACCCTGAGGGCTCTCAATCCTATGGTAAAGAATATTTTATCGATTTGGATGGTATTTTAGAATTTTTTAAAATGGTGTATATTGAATATGGTCAAATTAATAAATTTGATGGTTCGAAAGAGACCTTTTTTTTGGGGGCCTGGAGTGAACATATTGCAACACAGTACTCTACATCTTAGCTATGTTTACAAGTCTTTATTAACGGCATCTAAAAAACTTAATATTGTTTATAAAACACCATATATTCTCCACTAGCAAAGTAGGAAAGTAAAGGATATGTCAGATAATCAATATTTCAAGCACCTGGAGGATGTTTCTTTCGCTACAAACCAAGGTTTTTCTCCAGGAGTTCAGCTAAAGATTAAAGAAGAGGGTGAACGCGTTTATCGGGAAATTTTATCCCCGAGGAATCTACCCACTCGGCGAATCCTTATTATTGGCGGTGCGGGTTACATTGGTATTCCCGTTAGCTCATTTTTATTGGAACGTGGTTATAAAGTTAGATGCCTAGATCTCGACCTCTATAATACTCGTGGCTGCGTCACCGACCTCCTTGGGCGCGAAGATTACGAGTTTATTCATGGTGATCACTCCAAATCTAGCATTATTGATAATGCCTTAGAGGATGTCACTGATGTTATTATTCTTGCCGGTCTTGTCGGTGATCCAATTACCAAAGCTTATCCCAACGAACATCAGATTATTAATCAAGATGGTCTGAAAAACTTGATCAAGAATTTAAATAATCGTGGTCTTAACAAAGTGCTTTTTATATCCACATGCTCTAATTACGGTGAGATCGTCGAAAATAAAATGGCAGATGAAAACTTCAAATTAAAGCCTCTTTCATTATACTCGAAAGCAAAGGTGGCCAGGGAAAAACAACTTCTTTCCCTTAGAGATAAGGTTGATTATTCAGGCACTATTTTAAGGTTTGCAACTGCCTTTGGATTATCGGGCCGTATGAGATTCGATTTAACCGTCAGTGAATTTACACGCGAACTCTATAAGGGTAATAACCTTGAAGTTTATGACGCAGACACATGGCGCCCGTACTGCCATGTCATAGATTTTGCTCGTGGGCTAACCCGTGTATTGGAAATGCCAGTTTCGGATGTATATTTTAATGTATTCAATGCTGGTGGTGATATAAATAACTTTACAAAAAAAATGATTGTCGATGCAGTACGAGATAAGATAAAAACTGGCAAAGTAAGTTACGTTGATGGTGGATTAGACCGTAGAAACTATCGTGTTAATTTTACAAAAATTAGGGAAACCCTTTTCTTTGAGCCCCTTTATTCCGTTACTGATGGAATTAACGAGCTTATAAAGGCTATGGATCAGGGTTTTTTTGATGATTATCAACAAAACCTTAACTTTTATCGCAATAAAGAAATTTACTATTCATTTGACTAAAAATATTAAACAAAATTTGGCAACGGCAGTACTTACTGCCGTGCAGAATACGGTTGGCAATGCCAACTCTTTAATGCCTCTCCATGAGCCTGAATTTTCTGGTCATGAATGGGATTATGTAAAAGAAAGCATTGAAACCGGGTGGGTTTCAACATCTGGGACCTATGTTGAACGGTTTGAGAATGATTTGGTAGATATCACCGGAGCTCAACATGCAATCGCCACTTGCAATGGCACCTCGGCCCTGCATCTCGCGCTTATTCTGGCTGAGGTAAAGCCTGAAGAAGAGGTGATCGTGCCGGCATTAAGCTTTGTTGCTACGGCAAATGCAGTACGATATTGTCATGCCATTCCACATTTTGTTGAAATTTCTAATCATGATCTAGGAATGGATTCGGCAGTTTTAGAGAGTTATTTATACAGCATAACTGAGCAGACTTCTAAAGGCCTCTTCAATAAAAAGACTGGTCGCAGAATTTCAGCGATAGTTCCTATGCATACTTTTGGCCACCCTGCCAATTTAGAAGCATTGTTAGTATTAAGCCAGAAACTTCGGCTTCCTTTGATTGAGGATGCAGCCGAAGCCCTTGGCTCCTTCTATAAAGGTAAGCATTGCGGAACATTTGGTAGGATTGCCGCGTTAAGTTTTAACGGTAATAAACTTGCAACGACTGGAGGTGGTGGAGCGCTCCTCACAAATGACCCTAGCATCGCAAAGCGGGCAAAGCACCTCAGTACCACGGCAAAGCTTCCTCATAAATGGTCCTATGTTCATGATGAAGTGGGTTATAATTATCGAATGCCAAATATCAATGCTGCTTTAGGATGTGCCCAATTGGAAAAACTATCCGATTGGATTGTAGAGAAACGAAAATTAGCTGAAAAATATGATGCGGCTTTTGAAGGTATTCCTGGGCTAAAATTTGTAAAAGAGCCAATGGGGGCTAAAAGTAATTATTGGCTAAATGCAATCACCATCGAAGACGGTAAAATAGAAACACGAGATAGTATTTTGCAAGAGCTAAACAATGCAAATTATATGAGCCGTCCAGCTTGGGCCTTATTATGTGATCTACAGCCCTTTATAAACTGTCCCAGAATGGATGACCTTAGTACAGCGAAATACATAGAAACATCTCTCATTAATCTCCCAAGCAGCCCAAAATTAGTGAGGGGTCCTGTTTAAGTTGGTAAAGAAAATATGTGTTTTCAGTGGCAGTCGCGCAGATTATGGACATTTGAGATGGCTCATGCAGGAGATAAAAGATGATCCGGATCTCGTCTTACATAGCTTAGTTTCTGGAGCCCACTTTCTGCCAGATCTGGGCGAGACTTGGCGCGAAATAGAGGAAGATGGCTTTAGTATAGATACGAAGGTCGAAATAAACCTTGAGGATAATTCAAACCTGGGGGTCGCTATTTCAGTTAGTCAAGCAATAGACTTGTTTACTAGGGCTCTGAAAGAAATATCTCCGCATATCCTAGTTATATTAGGTGATAGATATGAGGCCTTTGCGGCGGCGACTGCGGGAATGCTATTACAAATTCCGATCGCACATATTCATGGTGGCGAGACGACTGAGGGCGTTATAGACGAAGCCATTCGCCACTCAATTACTAAAATGTCCCATATTCATTTTGTGGCTGCAGAAGAATATCGAAACCGCGTTATCCAGTTAGGAGAAGATCCATCCCGGGTATTCAATTATGGTGCTCCAGGCCTGGATGGGGTCCACAAAATGCGTCAAGTTTCCCGAGAAGAACTATCCAATTTTCTGGGTATTGAATTAAATGAGAGAATATTTCTCGTCACTTTTCATCCCGTTACACTGGACAGGAACGCCTCCGAAAAGGCTTTGGATCGGCTACTTGAAACTCTTAATGTTTATTCAGATGCTACTATTATTTTTACCAAAGCAAATGCTGATTCTGGTGGCGACAAAATTAACAAGCAACTTCAGAGATTCGTCGAACAAAACCCTAGGGTTAGAGTTTTGGTGGGGTCTCTTGGGATGGAAAAATACTATTCAATTCTTAAATTATCACATATCGTTATTGGAAATTCATCTTCCGGTATCATAGAAGCGCCCATCATGGGGACACCGACGATTAATATAGGGTCTCGCCAAATGGGCCGGGCCCGTTCTCCGTCGGTTATTGACTGCCCAGGATCTGGCTCGGAGATCTCTAGAGCCATAATTAAAGCACTGAGTCCGTCGTTTCTAGAAATTACCTCTCGCTGTATTTCCCCCTATGGCTCTGGAAATGCTTCCATACAAATTGCTCAAACCATGAAGTCCTTTGACCTGACAAATGTTTTAATCAAATCATTCTATAACGTGGAACTCTGACAGACAATTATGGCTTTAAGAATTACAATCATCGGGTGTATAGAATTTAGGGAGCGTTTGGCGCGATCCCTAATAGGGCGCTCGGACATAGAAATTGCTGGCATAGTTTCCCTGGACCAATCTGGGTTTAATACAGCTTTTGTCCAGATATGTTATTAAAACTGGCCTAACAGGCAAAGCCCTTAATGTCGTATAATGCCTTGACGAATATTTTTAAAATATTAAATATTGCAACTCGCGGAAGATTTTAAGCGTATTAGATTAAGGCTTATACCTAGGTATATTCAATGTCACAATCACGCTTTTAGATTTAATTTACTGTTTTCCATTATCTACAAGTAAACAAACTTTCTTTTGGAATAATAAAATTATACAGATTCTTCCGGTGAAATAAGACTATGTCATATAAAATATACAAATTTTGTGCAGATCTCGCTAGTAGATTTCGCATATTATTTATTGGTAATATTATTTTAGGGATAACTATTGCTTTACTTGAAGTTGCGAATGTTTTTTCGATAGCACCAGTAATTGCTCTGTTAAGTTCAGATGAGCCTGAAGGTATTACATTACATCTAATTAGTTTTTTATCTAAAATTGGCATACAGAAAGATAATATCATTGCTTTCATACTAATTTTTGTAGTTCTCAGTATCATGGGTAGTATTTTTCTAATCATGACTAATTTTTTTATATTAAGGTCTCAATATATCGTTCGTGAAGCTTTTGTTCTAGAAGTATCCAATAGTGTACTCTACACAAGTATGAATTTTATAAATCAACAACATCAAGGCTACTTTTTAAATACAATGACCAGAGAGGTGGCTCAGGTCGCAGATGCTTTTACCGCATTTTCTCGGTCCGTGGCGCCTTTTATTCAAGCATGTTTGTTAATAGCCTTGCCAGTATATCTCTCTTGGCAAACATCCATTGTAACCATTTTATGTGGTCTTTTACTTGTCGCTCCAATGATCCTTGTCAAGGGCCGCATTTATATTTGGGCCCAAAGTGATGTTTTGGCATCCAACGAATATAGTAAAAAATTACAAGAAATTTTTTCAAATATACGCCTAATTTCAGGCTTTGCTCTAGAGGCAAAAGAATTAAAAAACCTAAGGGCTAAGTTCTTAAGGTTAAAAAAAACGTCAATTACCCTTCAATTTATTCAATCCACTGTAAGTTATGCATACAATCCTATCGGAATTATAATTGTTTTTATTACTTATCTAATGGGTAGTTCGCAAAACTTACCCTTAGCAGAGATGGTCGTTATATTACTAGCATTCCATAGATTAATTCCTGTCCTAAGAACATTAACTCAAAGTTTTAATGGACTAGTTCAGCTTGTTCCTAGTTATGAACATGTTTCTAAACTAATAGAAGATGCAAAAAACGAGCAGCCAAAATTTGGTTTAAATATATTTAAGGAACTAAAAACTGGGGTAGAATTCAAAGACGTCTGTTTTTCTTATCCTAATTCTAAAAAGGTTCTAACAAAAATCAACCTAAATATAAGCAAAAATAAAATGACATCACTAATCGGTTCTTCTGGTGCTGGTAAGTCGACTATTGCTGATATTTTACTTGGACTTCAAAGACCCACTGATGGCAAAATACTTGTTGACCAAATTACAATGAATGACCTTGATATTGCTACATATAAATCGAAAATTGGCTATGTTCCTCAGCAGTCATCTTTATTTAACGATACAATTATTAGAAATATACTTTGGGCAAACCCAGAGGCCTCCAATAATGACATATTAGAAGCATGCCAACAGGCAAATGCCAATGAATTTATTAAAAACCTTAAGGATGGAATAAACACTATTGTTGGAGACCGGGGTGTTCAGTTATCTGGCGGACAAGTGCAGCGAATAGCTTTAGCAAGGGCTTTGATTAGAAAACCTCGTATTCTTATTTTAGATGAAGCCACTAGCGCGCTTGACTCGGAGAGTGAACGCCTTATTCAACAATCATTGAATAATCTGATGGGCAAAATTACGTTATTCGTAATTGCACATCGATTATCTACCATTAAGAGGTCAGATAATATCTACATTATAGATAAGGGGAAAATCATTGGGTCCGGAGATTTTGATGCGTTGATG
>MDTB01019963.1_pt1 | contig 17659 bp, 17 predicted proteins | sample 811161 | NCBI WGS metagenome assembly MDTB01 (sample SAMN05326650, study PRJNA326480) | marine metagenome | isolation source: seawater | place: Mediterranean Sea | collected 2009
TCTCTAAACTTATCTTCTTTCCTGCTACTTCAATTTCCTTCTTATATACTTTAAACATTTCATTTCCATTTCGTTTCGTTCGTTTCGTTTCATCCGTTCTATCTATCTTGATCTTTATTTTCTTAAATTCAATTTATCTAGTACGTTTTTATAAGACTCTATTTTATTTTTCTTTAAGTAGTCTAATAATTTTTTTCTTTTATTTACTGCCTTAAGCAAACCAACTGAAGAATGTTTATCTTTCTTAAACTGCTTTATATGCTTTGATAAATTTTCAATTTTTTCGGTCAGTAATCCTATCTGGATTTCTGAAGATCCAGTATCTTTTTCATGTATTGCTAAATCTTTTGCTCTTTTATTCATATTATTCTTTCCTATTTATTAGTTTGTTTTATTAAGTTTTCTATTTTTTCCGCATACTCAAAAGACTCATCTTTCCTAAAGAGTAATTTTGGTAAAAATTTTGTTATCACTTTCTGAGATAAAATTTTTCTCACTAAAAAAGAATATTCTGAAAGAATTTTAATCTTTTCATCAGCATCTTTTCCACCCAATGGTAGTACATATGCTTTAGCAATTTTTAAATCTTGACTCATTCTAACTTCTGTTACTGTAATATTGTTTGTTTCTAGATTGGGTATTTTTGCCTCATTTTTTATAAAAATCATACTTAAAGATTGCTTAATCATTTCTCCAACTCTAAGTTGTCTTTGTGAAACTGGTTTTCCTAATCTATCAGTCACTATATTGATCTCTCTGTTGATGTAACATTATATGCTTCAATTGTATCGTTTTTTTGAAAATCCATATAATCTTTTAAAGTAATTCCACATTCTTGACCACTGCTAACCTGTTTTACTTGGTTTTTTTCTCTAAAAATAGATGCTATTTTTCCAGTAAAAATAATACTTCCATCCCTAATTATTCTTGCATTTGAAGTGCTTAATATTTCACCATCAGTTACTTTGGATCCAGCAACTTTGCCTGCACCTGAAACCTTAAATATTTCTAAAATTTGAGCTGTTCCTATAATTGTTTCTTGAACATCTGGAGAAAGAAGACCTGACATTCTTTTTTTAACATAATCTAAAACTTCATAAATTATGTTAAAAGATGAAATTTTTATATTATCATTTTCAGCAAGTTTTTTTGCTTCTTTACTTGGTTTTACGTTGAAAGCAATAAGAACAGCATTGGAAGCTTTAGCCAAAGTCACGTCGGTCTCTGTTACCATGCCTATATCAGATAAAATAATTTTTGGTTTTACTTCATCATGTTTAATTTGCGTAATTGCATTTTTAATCGCCTCTGATGAACCATGAACATCTGATTTAATTATTAAATTTAAATCCTCTGACATCTTATTTGAAAACGCAGACTCTTGCGTCGCAAACGTTAAAGGGTTTTTTCCTACGTTATACTCTTGAATTCTATTTTCACTTAAGGTTTTTGCTTCCTTTTCAGAATCTAAAACTAAAAAATCATCTCCTGATTTTGCTGCTCCATTAATTCCTAATATTTCTACAGGTGTTGAGGGTAATGCTTCACTTACATTCAGACCTTTATCATTTATGATAGCTCTTATTTTACCCCATTTTAAACCACTTACAAAAAAATCTCCCTTTTTTAGTGTGCCGCTTGTAACAATTATGTTTGCTACAGGACCTCTTCCAGTATCAATTTTAGACTCTAAAACAACTCCAGTCGCTTTGGAATCGAAATCTGTTTTTAAGTCTAAGATTTCAGCTTGAAGAACTATTGACTCTAATAGTTTATCTAAATTTAATTTTGTTTTTGCTGAAATTTCGACCATTAAGGTTTCACCTGATAAATCTTCAGAAATAAGTTCATGATCTAATAATTGATTTTTTATTTTTTGAGGATCAGCTTCTGGTAAATCACACTTATTTATAGCAACTACAATTGGAACATTAGCAGCTTTTGCATGTTTAATTGACTCAACAGTCTGTGGTTTTACTCCATCATCCGCTGCAACAACTAATACAACTATATCTGTTAATTTAGAGCCTCTTGCTCTCATTTCAGTAAAAGCAGCATGACCTGGAGTATCAATAAATGTTATTTTATTAGATTGACTTATAATTTGGTATGCTCCTATATGTTGTGTTATACCTCCAAATTCCCCTGAAACTACATTTGCACTTCTTAAAACATCAAGAACAGATGTTTTTCCGTGATCCACATGCCCCATCACTGTAACAATTGGAGGCCTATTCTTTAAGTTTTCAGATCGTGAATCTTTTATCCTTTTTATAATCTCTTCTGCTTTCTCTTCACGTATAGGATTATGTCCAAATTCTTTTACTAAATACTCTGCAGTATCAGCAGCTAAAGTTTGATTAATTGTGACTGTAACACCCATTCCAAACAAGTGTTTAATTACATTGCTTGATTGTTCAGCCATTCTGTTTGCAAGCTCTCGGACAGTAATTGCCTCTGGGATATTAACATCTCTTTTTACTCCTTTTAAATTTTCATTATCTTCATCTTTTTTTGCATTTTTTAATTCTTTTTGCCTCGCTCTTTTTACAGATGCTAAACTTCTTTCTCTAGTTTCTATTTCATCACTTAAAGCTCTAGAAACTGTTAGCTTTGTATCTCTTTTTTTAAAACCTAATTTTAATTTTTTGTCTTTTTCATCTTCATCTCCCTTCAACCTTTTTCTCGCTCTTTGTTCTGCTAATTTACGTCTTTCAAAGTCTCCTGTGGTTTGAGAAATATTAGATGAAAAATTAGGTTTTAAGTTTGTACTGCGTCTAAGATTAGATGTTGGTTTTGATGTAAAAGTTTTGCTTTTAAAGTTTTTATTAGGAGATTTTGCCCTATCTCTATCAATTACTACTGTTTTTTTATTTTGATTTTTTTGATGATTAAAATCTTTGAAAGATTTCTTTGGGTTTCCAGAGATAGTAAGTTTTGTTTTTTTGTTTTCCATTTCTCATCCCCTTAATTTTTATAAACAATTTCTCTTGCTGACATAATTAAATTGTCAGCTTCTTCTTTTGATAATGCAAAATCCTCAAGATAACCTTGAATTTTTATTCTTTCACCTTTAACAATATCAAATCCACCTGTTAATTCATCTGAAGCTAAGTCAGCAAAATCTTCTAACTTTAGTATTTTCTGTTCACCTAAAGTAACTAACATACCTGGTGTTAAGCCCTTTAAACTTATCAAACCCTCATCAAGCCCTAAATCTTTTATTCTCTGTGAAGTATCTTCTTGATCTTTTTGATGAAACTCTTTTGCTCTTTCAATTAGAGCTTTTGCTGTATCTTCTTCTATACCCTCAATTTTAGTCAAATCTTCTACTAAACTATCTTTAATATCATCAATTGTTGAAAAACCTTCAGCAACAAGAAGTTGACCCAATGTTTCGTCTAATTCTAAATTTTTTACAAAGTTTTCGGTTTTCTCTTTAAATTCTTGCTGTCTTCTCTCCGAGTCCTCTGCATCTGTCATTATATTGATTTCATAATTTAATAATTTTGTAGCAAGCCTAACATTTTGACCTCTTCTACCTATAGCTTTACTAAGATTTTCCTCAGTCAAAATAACATCTAATTTTTTTCTTTCTGGATCTACATTTACTCTTTGGACTTCTGCAGGTGAAAGTGCATTTGAAACTAAAATTGCAGGATCCTCAGACCAATTCACAATATCAATTTTTTCACCTTGTAATTCATTAACTACAGCTTGTACTCTTGAGCCTCTCATTCCAACACATGCTCCAACTGGATCTAAAGAGGTATCAACAGCTTTAACGCAAATTTTAGCTCTACTACCGGGGTCTCTAGAAGAAGATTTTATTTCTATTAATCCATCATAAATTTCTGGCACTTCTTGAACAAACAATTTTTCCATAAATTTTGGGTGAGCTCTTGATAAAAATATTTGTTGTCCTCTCTGCTCTCTTCTAACATCATAGCAAAAAGCTTTTATTCTATCTCCAGCTTTGATATTTTCTCTTGGTATTAACTCATTTTTTTGAATTATTGCTTCAGTTCTACCAAGATCAACTATAACATTTCCAAATTCTAACCTTTTTACAATCCCACTTAATATCGTATCCTTCTTATCTATGAAATCATTAAATTGTCTTTCTCTCTCGGCTTCTCGAACATTGGAGTTAATAACCTGTTTAGCTGTTTGTGCTGCTATTCTTCCAAAATCAAAAGATGGTAAAGGTTGGAGTATCTCATCTCCAATTTTTTTATTACTATAAGTTTGGTTTAAATTAACCGCATCCTCTAGCTTTATTTCTGTATTAGAATTTTCAGGATTTTCTGAGATAATTAACTTTCTAAAAATCTCTATTTCACCATTTTCTCTATCAATTAAAACTTTTATTTCATTATCTTGACCAAATTTTGATTTAGCTGCTTTAGCAATACCTGTTTCCATAGATGTTATAATTAGTTCTTTATCTATAGATTTTTCCAAAGCTACAGCTTCTGCAATTCTTAATAACTCTAGTTTATCCGCTCTTTTGTTTAACATAATTTTTTATTGTTCCAAAAAAAAATGGGCATAAGCCCATTTTGATAATTCAACAATGTGAAGGCAATATATTAAAGTTTATTATTTATTCAATAAAAAAACTATTTTAAAAAAATGTTTGTTTTATTTGTATTTTCCCAGGAAAAAGCTCCATTATTTTCCGGAATTCTGCCAAAATGACCGTAAGCAGCTGTTTTTTCATAAATTGGTTTATTAAGACCAAGCATTTCTCTTATACCTCTTGGACTTAGATCAAAATTATCTTTTATTTGTTCTACTACAAATTTATTTTTATCAATGTCATTGTCAAAAAGGTTAACATATATGGATAAGGGCTTTGAAATACCAATTGCATAAGCTAACTGTATAAGGCATTTGTCTGCAATTTTTGAAGCAACAATATTTTTTGCAATATATCTTGCTGCATAAGCTGCTGATCTGTCAACCTTTGTTGGATCTTTTCCAGAAAATGCTCCTCCACCATGAGGTGCAGCTCCTCCATAAGTATCCACAATAATTTTTCTGCCTGTAAGTCCACAATCACCATCAGGACCACCAATAACAAAGTTTCCAGTTGGATTTACATAAAATTCTTTTTCATCAAATCCTTCCATAAAATTTTTTGGAATAGTTTCAATCATATAGGGTCTTAATAATTCTTTAACTTGTTCTTGATTTACATCTGCTGAGTGTTGAGAAGATATTACAACAGATTTTACTTTTGAAGGTTTTCCATTTACATATTCAAAAGTTACCTGACTTTTAGAGTCTGGTTCTATATTTTTCAATTTGCCTGATTTTCTATCTTCAGCCATTTTTCTTAAAATCTTATGCGAGTAATGAATAGGTGCTGGCATCAAAACATCTGTTTCATTACAAGCATATCCAAACATTATACCCTGATCTCCGGCACCTTCATCTTTATTTCCAGAAGAATCTACGCCCATTGCAATGTCAACTGATTGAGAATGAAGATGGCTCTCTATTTTTGTTGCCTCTCTCCAAGTAAAACCATTTTGATCGTACCCAATATCTTTAATACATTCTCTAACTTTATTAATTAAATCATCTTTTTTTATTTCGGGACCCCTCACCTCACCTGCTAATACGACTTTATTAGTTGTTGTAAGTGTTTCACAAGCAACCCTAGAATATGGATCTCCAGATAAATAAGTATCTACCACCATATCAGAAATTCTATCTGAAACTTTATCAGGATGTCCTTCAGATACTGACTCACTTGTAAAAAGAAAATTTTTTAAATTACTCATTTCTGATTCTATTAAATGAAAATATTAAAAAAATATACAATAAAATTAAGATTATAAAAATTCTATTTCCAAATATAGAAAAAATAGTTTTTTGAACATCTCTTCTCTTTTCAAAATCAATGTAATCAGATACTCCATAATCTATTTTTTTCTCTATTTGTCCCAAAGGATTTACAATAGCTGCCATACCATTATTAGATGCTCTTATTACATATTTTCCATTTTCTATTGCTCTAAATATACTGTGCACAAAATGTTGCTTGGGTCCTATAGACTTTCCAAACCAACCATCCTCTGAAATATTTAAAATAAAATCAAAATTTGAGTCTTTAGTTAAATTGCCACTATAGATAATTTCATAACAAATAAGTGGTAAAAATCTCAATTCACTTGAATCATTTTTGAGTTTTATAATTTTTCTATTTTCTCCTTTGGAAAAAGATCCGAAATTATTAGTAATTGTCTTAAGTCCAATTTTATTAAAAAGTTTTTCAAAGGGAAGAAATTCTCCAAATGGTACAAGTTTAACCTTATTGTAATTTTTAATTAAATCTAAATTATTATCGAATATTGATAAAGAATTATAATATTCATATTGATTATCTTTAATTTTTCTGGAGGTAATTCCTAATCCAATTAAATGATTTTTATCAAAATATCTTTTAAATAAATTACTATACAAATTTAATTCATCACGATAAATATTTGGAACAATTCCCTCTGGCCATATAAAAAAAATATTCTTTTTTTTCTCCGGTGAACTAATTGAAATTAGCTCATTAATAACTTTTTCTGATTGAATATTATTATAAAATCTATCTAGCTTAATATTTGAACCAATCACCCTTATCGTATAATCATTTTTTTTTTCTATATTTTTTAAAAATTCTTTTTTTTGAATACTTCCATAAGTAATAAATATTATTGGTAGAAATAATAATAAAATACACACTATGATTTCTTTTTTCGTTTTTTTTAAAAAATAAATAACAGGCAAAGTAAAAAGGCTGATTATAACTAGATTCAATGAATATGTTCCAATTATAGAAATTATATGAATAAAATTTAAATTTTTTGAAAGACTATAAATTATCAAATTCCATGGAAAACCTGTCAAAATTGTACCTCTTACAAATTCTGAAAATCCAAATAAAAATGAAAATAAGAAAAAGGCACTTAAAATATTCTTTGGATTATATATTTTAAATAAGAGTGAAACTATCGCATAAAAAAAAGCTAAAAATGAGGGAATTAAAAATAAAGCAATTGGTATTAAAAAAGTAAAATTTTCATCGAATGTTAATGATATTGTTATCCAATATAAATTTGTTAAAAAATAGCCAAAACCAAAAAGCCAGCCGTAGTAAAAAAAGATTTTTTTAGAATTTTTTTCATCTAATTTTTTGAATAAAAAAGCAAGAAAAATACTTAATGTAAAAAAATTTATTAAAAAAAAATTTAATGGAGGAAGGCTTAGAGAAGTTAAACTTCCTAAAATAAATAACAAAAAAGTTTCAAGTAAAAATTTTTTTTTCAAATTATTCTATAATTTTTTTAACAGATTTAAAAATTTTTTGCTCTTCTTTAAGCATTTTTTTATAATCTTTAAATCTAATATGATCATATCCTAATAAATGTAAAAAACCGTGTATAAAAATTTTGATTGTTTTTTGTTTAAATTCAGTATCACTTAAATTATTTGGTTTATTCATATAATCATAGCTAATGATTATATCTCCTAAATAAATCTTTTTTAGATCTTTTTTCTTTTGATGAAATGGAAATGATAAAACGTCAGTATGTTTATTTTTATTTCTGAATTTTTTGTTTAAAATTTTGATCTTTTTATTATTTGAAAGTAGTAATGTAAAATAAGCTTTTTTTCTAAAAAATCTAAATTTTTTAGGAAAATAGTCACAAATTTGATTAAATAATTTTTCTTTTTTTCTTATTTTCTTTGACCAAGAATTTTCCTCGGAAAGTACATTAACCTTGATCATTATTGTTATATGCTTTAACAATTTTTGAAACCAAAGGGTGTCTCACCACATCAGAATGATCAAAGTCTACAACAGAGATTTCATTCAAATTAGAAAGTATTTTTTTTGACCTATCTAAACCTGACATATTTTTATTTGGTAAATCTATTTGACTAGGATCACCATTTACAACTATCTTAGAATTTTCTCCTATTCTAGTAAGGAACATTTTAATTTGTGTATCAGTTGCATTTTGTGCCTCATCTAAAATTGCAAATGAATTCTTTAATGTTCTTCCCCTCATAAAGGCAAGTGGTGCAATTTCAATATCCCCAATTTCTATCATTCTTTGTATCTTTTCAAAATGAAACAAATCATAAAGTGAGTCATATAAAGGCCTTAAATAAGGATCTACTTTTTCCTTCATATCACCAGGTAAAAAACCTAACCTCTCACCAGCTTCAACTGCTGGTCTAGATAGAATTATTCTTTCAATCTTCTTTTCTAAAAGCATTGTTAGACCTACAGCAACTGCTAAAAATGTTTTTCCTGTGCCCGCAGGTCCTGCTGAAATAATTATTTCACTCTGTCTTAATGCTCTAACATACTCTTTTTGTTTTTCAGATCTTGGTATAATTGACTTTTTTGGTGTTTTAATAATATCTGTTACATTAGTATTTTTAACTTTTTCCTTTATCATAAACTGATCTACTGATGATAAAACATCTTTATGTTCTATGCTACCATTATTAACAAACTGATTAGTTAAAAACTGTATTGCATTTTTAACAATTTCATTTTTATCTGGTGTAGATTTAATTAAAATCGAATTTCCTCTTGAATAAAGGTCCGCACCAGTAATTTTCTCTAATTCTTTTATATTTTTATTGAATTCTCCCACAACTCCCATCAAAAGATCATTATCTTGAAAAATAACACTTATAGAATTATTTTCTGAGTAAACAAATTTAAGAACAGATTGATTATTTTTTTTGATTATATTTATCAAATTTATGCTACTTTTTTTTCAGATCCATTCAAACTTTTCCCAAACAAAGTATTCTGATTACTTTTATTCACTTTTACTTTAATTAAATTCCCCACATCCTGATAATTACCATCAAATATTACTGGTGTCATGTATTCAGATTTACCAAAAAACTTATGACTTTTTTCAGTTTTATTTTCCACTAGCACTTCAATTTCTTGATTTTCTAGAGAATTATTCATTTTAATTTGATTTTCAAATAATTGTTTTTGGATCTTTTCTAATCTTCTTTGAGATATTTCCTTATCAATAAGCTTTAAGTTTGAAGCAGCAGTACCAGGTCTTGGGCTAAATATAAATGAATAAGAATTAATAAATTTAATATTCTTAATTAAATTAAGTGTTGCATTAAAATCTTCTTCTTCTTCACCAGGATAAGCAATTATAAAATCACTTGAAAATTCTATAGAAGAATTAATGTTTTTTAATTTTTCATAAGTTTCAATATAATCTTTTATAAGATGTTTCCGATTCATCAGCTTCAATATTTTATCAGATCCACTCTGGACCGGTAAATGAACAAGAGGCATAAGTTTTTTGGAAAACCCGTAAACATCTATTAGGTCATCAGTCATATCCCTAGGATGTGAAGTAGTATATCTTAATCTTTTTATTTCAGAGATTTTTTCAATTTCAATGATTAAATCCGACAATCTAAAATTTTTATTTTTGTAAGCATTAACATTTTGACCTAATAATATTATTTCACGAACTCCATTTTCTGCTAAAACTTTTGCTTCATCAACTATCTCTTGAAAAGGTCTAGAATATTCTGGACCCCTAGTAAAAGGTACTACACAGAAATGACAAAACTTATCACAACCTTCTTGTACAGTTAAAAAAGATGAGACTCTATTTGATGAATTGATCACCTTATTCAAATAGTTAAACTTTGACACCGCATCAAATTCAGTTTCGTCTATTTTTTTTTTGTTTATTTAAATAATTTTCAATCTGATTATTTAACTTATGGTAAGATTGAGGGCCAATAATCAGATCAATATAAGGTTCTCTTTTCAACATTACTTCATTTTCTGCTTGTGCAACACATCCAGCTACAATAACAAGTGGCTTATTTTTTGATTTAAAAATCTGTCTAACTCTGCCAATTTCATGATAAACTTTTTCTTTAGCCTTATCTCGAATATGGCATGTGTTTAATATAAAACAATCTGCTTGATCTAAATTTTCTGTTTTTTTAAATCCAATTTCTTTAACTATGTCTATTATACGATTTGAATCGTATTCATTCATCTGACAACCAAATGTTTTAATAAATATTTTTTTACTCATCTTTTGAGTTTATTTTAACACCATATAATTCGAGCTTGTGGTCAACCAACTTATATCCATGTTTTTCAGCAACTTTTTTTTGTAAACTTTCAATTTCATTATCAACAAATTCAATTATCTCGCCAGTTTTTACATCAATTAAGTGATCATGATGTCCTTCATTCAATTCCTCGTACCTAGCTTTACCACCTTTAAATTCATGTTTAGTCAATATTCCTGACTCCTCAAAAAGTTTTACCGTTCTATATACAGTTGCAATACTAATTTTTGAGTCAATTTTAGATACTCTATTATACAATTCATCAACATCAGGATGATCTGAGGACTCAGACATAACTTTAGCAATAATCCTTCTTTGATCAGTAAGCTTGACGCCTTTGGCTAAACATTTTTGTTCAATTGTTTCTGACATGATTAATTTTAACTCAAATAAATAGGATTAATCAAATTTTTTTTAATTTCAAATTTTTCACAAAGATGCGGTATATTTGTATAATTTGTGTCTTTTTCTCCTGTAAAATCATCAAAACTGAAACAATAATAATCAGTTTTATTAACTAAATGAATAGCTTTAACCACTGATAATGAATTTCTTATACCGGCAAAACTTCCTGGTCCACGATTAACATATATTTTTGAAATTTTTTTTAACTCTAAATTTTCTGAATTCAAAAAATCATTAATTAATATTGTTAATTTTTCATAATTTATTTTGGTATTTTCGTATGTAATATTATAGTTATTATCTTTATTTATGATCATAAAAAAAATCTTATCACTAGCTGCATCAATTATTAGTTTGCTCATTATTCAACTATTATTATTAACTAATTCTAATTCAGTAGAAAATAATAGCAAATATTTTTCAAATGATAACGGCACTTTATCTTTAATGTATCACAGATTTAACGAAAATAAGTATCCATCAACAAATATCCAAATGGATATATTTGAAAAACAAATGGAAATTATAAAAGAGCAAGATTACGAATTTTATGATCCTAAAAACTTTGTAAAAGAATTTGAAAAAATTAAAGAAAATAAAAAAATTTTAATTACTATTGATGATGCATTTAAATCGTTTTACACAGAAGCTTGGCCATTTTTAAAAGAAAAGAAAATCCCATTTATTCTTTTTGTCTCAACAGAGCCAATTGGTAAATACGGTTATATGAATTGGGATGAAATTAAAGAAATAGATAATTCAGAGTTTGGATATATTGGACATCATTCACATACTCACGAGTATTTAATTGATATGAGTGATAAAGAATTTGAAAATGATATTGAAACTGCAACTAAAATTTTTAAGAATCAACTAGGTTATGTTCCAAATATATTTTCTTATCCTTTTGGAGAATATTCTCTTTATATGAAAAAATATATTTCAAAAAATTTTAAAATAGCTTTTGGACAACACTCGGGAATTATTGATCTTAATAAAGATAAATTTGAACTTCCAAGATTTCCAATAAATGAAAAATATGGAGAATTAAAGAGATTTAAATCTATAATTAATTATATGCCCCTAGAATTTAAAACATTAATTCCAGAAGAAAAGATGATTAATCAAAATAATAACCCTCCAAAACTAAGTATAGAATTTTTTGATAAACAAAAAAATATTGACAAAATAACATGTTATTCAAATGATGGGGGAAATTGGAAAAAATCAAATTTAAAGATTGAACAAAATACTTTAATAATTAATTTTGATGAAAAATTTTTACCAAGAAGAGGAAGAATAAATTGCTCTTTAAATGATAATGGAAAATGGAGATGGTTTGGGACTCAATTTACCGTAAAAAATTAAATCAAACTTTCAAGTTCAATACTCGATGGAAGCAATTTAGCGTCGTCAAAATCTTTTAAATTATTTTGTTCAATAATTTTTTGTAAAACTTCAACATACTTTTCTCCAGTTTCTGCGTATTCATTTAAAAATTCTGAAAGTATCAAGCTATCAAGTTCTTTCCCTAGATCTCTTAATTTAGCTCTTGCAAATCTAAACTCCTGATACGATGAGTGAGTATTTAGATTCCTTTGATATGCTCTGACTGAAGCTTGCAATACATTAAATTTCATAACTTTGTGACCCTCGTTCTTTTCAGATTCCTTTGGCTTCAAGCCTTCTCCAGACCAAGTCCACTGTCCAAACAATGCATTGCCCTCTAAAGCAAATCTCGATGTTCCCCAGCCTGTTTCTTTTGCTGCTTGTGCTATAGCTAATGAAACTGGTATTTCATCCATTCTAATTTTTAATACTGATAAATCTTTTGAAGGAATGCCGTATTGTTTGTACTTTCGGCTAAGCCATTTTTTTTCTAATTCAGTATTATTGCTTTTATTAATTATATTAAAAAGTCTTTTTCTATCAACTCTGATGTTGTTATTTTCTTTCAAAATTAATGGCAAAATAATTTGAATAAAAAATTCTTTTCTTTTTTTTGTATTCTCAATCATTTTAATTTCTGCAGGAAGTAAAGATAAAGCGATTGGCTTAACAAGTTTTTTTTCTCTTACATCTTTTAGCTTGTAATCAGTTTCATCAAATAATTGTTTAATAGTTGATGCATTTAGTCTAACTGTATCTGTTTCTAGATCATTCAAATTGAAAATATCTACTAATAAATCTCTCTCATCTAAAACTCCAAGTTCATTTGCATCTGTTTTATTATTCAAAGTATAAGCAAGAACTGTTTTAGAATTATTTTTATATACCTCAGAAGAATTCATATTAACTATATGGGGCATAGAGTAAAAAAAAAATAACACAATCAAACTACTTAAAAAAATTCTTGGCAAAGAGCCAATATTATGTTGATCAAAAAATTTTAAAAATTTTGTTTTTTTTCTCATATTAAATTGCAACCACTTCTTTTACTTCTGGTAAATAATGACATAAAAGATTTTGTACTCCTTGTTTTAATGTCATGGTAGAACTTGGACATCCAGAACAGCTACCTTGTAACTGAACCTTTACGATCCCATCTTTAAATTCTTTAAACTTTATATCTCCACCATCTCTAGCTACAGCTGGTCTAATTTTTTCATTTAATATTTTAATTATCTTTTTTTCTAAATCATTTAAATCTTCTGTTGTTTGATTTAAACTATTTTCAATTACACATTCTTTTCCAGTTGAATAAAAATCATTAATCAATGAAATGATTATGTGTTTCACTTCTTCCCACGGAGTATCATCATATTTATTTATTGAAATAAAATCTTTACCCAAAAAAATTCCCTCTACTCCATTTATTGAAAGTAAATTTCTAACTAGTTCATTATTTGTTTCATCTTTTTTTGGTAATTTCAAAAGATCCACACCTAGAAACAGCTTTTCCAGGTAAAAATTTCAATGAATTAGGATTTGGAGTTATTTCAGTTTGAACAAACATATTTCATATATAATCAATAATTCTAAAATTAAAACTTGAAATAAGTTAATTTATTTAAAAACCCACTATTTCATGGATTTTTTTCATTTTTTTAGATGCAATTTTATTAGCTTTTTCAGATCCTTCTAAAAGTATTGAATCTAGAAAACTTTCTTCTGCTAACAGTTTACTAATTTCTTTTGATATTGGTGAAATTTTCTCAACTAATACTTGTGATAATTTTTCTTTAAACTCTGAAAAATTTTTTCCTGAAAACTCATTAATTATTTTTTCTAATTTTGTATCTGTTAAACTCGAATAAATACCAATTAAATTTTTTGCTTCATGTCTTTTATCTAGTTCTTCATTGCTAGATGGCATAGGTAAAGGATCAGTTTTTGCTTTTTTAATCTTATTAATTATTTGATCTACATCATCTGTTAAATTAATTCTACTTAAATCTGATAATTCAGACTTACTCATTTTTTTTGATCCATCTTTAAGGCTCATTATCCTTGAGAACTCTTTTTGAATTAATGGTTCTGGTACTTTAAAAAAATCCTCTACCCCAAAGTCATTATTAAATTTTTGAGCAATATCTCTACAGAGTTCCAAATGTTGTTTTTGATCATCACCTACTGGAACATGCGTTGCGTCATATAATAAAATATCAGCTGCCATTAAAACTGGATAGGAATACAAACCAACACTAGCTTTTTCCTTATCCTTTCCAGCTTTTTCTTTGAATTGTGTCATTCTACTTAACCAACCTGTTCTTGCCGTACAACTTAATATCCAAGCTGCCTCTGAATGGGCTGTTACCTTAGATTGATTAAGTATAATACTTTTTTTTGGATCTATCCCACTTGCCACAAAAGTTGCTACAGTTTCACGGATATTATTTCTTAGTTCTTTAGGATTTTGTTTTACTGTTATTGCATGAAGATCAACTACACAGAATATACAATCATTCTCTTCATCATTACTCAACTCTACAAAATTTTTTATTGCTCCTAAATAATTACCGAGATGCAAATTACCAGTAGGTTGAACCCCTGAAAATATTTTTTTTCCCATAACTAATACTTTAATTTAAGATCTTTAGAATTAAAAGCTTTGATAAAAAATGATATGAACAAATAAGAAATTAAAGCAAATATAACGGCTAAAATTAGATAAAATAATTTGAATTTGTAATCATAAATTAATTGATTACCAAAAAAAGAGATAAAATGTTTAAAAATAAATCCCATTAAAATTGATGCAAAGATGATTTTGAAAAAATTTTTAATAAAAATTGTATTAAATGAAAATAATTTTTTATTACTTAAACAAATAAATAAAACTATAGAATTAAACCAAGATGAAATAGATGTTGCTATTGGGATTATTATAAATCCAATTTCTCTAAAGTAATAAAGACTAATAATTATATTTAAAATTACAGAAATTAAAGAAATATAAAAGGGAGTCTTGGTATCATGATTGGCAAAGAAAAAACTTGAAAAAACTTTTATTAATGCAAATGCAGGTAGTCCAAGTGAGAAAAAATAAAGTGCTTTAGCAGAATTTTTTACTGAAACTTCATCAAAAGATCCATAACCAAATAAGGCAGAAATAATTTCGTTTGATCCAATCATCAAAGCTATAGTAGCAGGGATACTTAAAAACATACTAAGTTCTAAAGCTTTATTTTGAATTAAAAAAATTTTTCGCTTTTTATTCTGTTGAACATATTTTGATAATTGAGGTAAAACTACAACCCCAATAGCAATTCCTGCTATAGCTAAATTTATTTGATAAATTCTATCTGCATAATAGAGATAAGAAACTGCACTAGCTTGAAATGATGCAATTATAGTCCCAACTAGAATATTTATTTGAGTTACTCCAGATGAAAAAATGCTAGGAAGAAGTTTTTTGAAAAAAATTTTTACTGGTTTTGTTATTTTAAAATCAAAATTTAGCTTTAATGAATAAAATTTATTTACAAATTTATATAGAAAAACAATTTGCAAAAAACCAGCTATAGAAACACCATAGGAAAGATAATAAACAATTTGATCACCTAATAATTTTCCAAAAAATAATATTCCTATCAATATCAAATTTAAAATAATTGGTGCGGCTGAAGCAGCTGCAAATTTATTATGTGAATTTAAGATTGCTGCAAAAAAAGATGCCAAACAAACAAACATTAAAAATGGAAATGTTATTCTAGTTAAAGATATTGCCAATCCTAATTTCTCTACATCTTTAATAAACCCTGGGGCAATTAAACTTACAAAGATTGGCATAAAAATCTCTATTACCAATACTAAGAAAAACAAACCTATGAATAAAAGATTAAAAATTTGATCTGCAAACTTTTTTGATTTCGTTTTTCCCTTTATAAGCTCTGAAGTGTAACTGGGAACAAAAGCTGCATTAAAAGTTCCTTCAGCAAATAATCTTCTAAAAGTATTTGGAATTCTAAATGCAACAAAGAATGCATCAGCAACAAAACTTGTTCCTAAAAATATAGCAATTAAGATATCTCTTAAATAACCAAGTATTCTGCTGATTATAGTATAAAATCCAAAAGTCCCTGTTGACTTAATTAAATTCATAAATCATATTAGTCTTAATTTTACCCTATTTGTACACCTAATTAATATAAATGAAAAAAACAAAAGTTGATCATTATACTGATAAAGAAGCATTAGAATTTCATAGCCATAAAAAACCTGGCAAGATTGAAATTTCTTCTTCTAAAAACATGACTACAAAAAGAGATCTTGCTCTAGCATATTCTCCAGGTGTAGCTGCTCCAGTAAGAGCAATAAGTAAAAATCCAGAGGCAGCTTTTGATTATACAAGTAAAGGAAATTTAGTTGCAGTTATAAGTAATGGATCAGCAATTTTAGGTATGGGAAATTTAGGCGCTTTAGCCTCAAAACCAGTAATGGAAGGAAAGGCTGTTTTATTTAAAAGATTTGCAGATATCGACTCTATAGATCTTGAAATAGACTCTGCTGATCCAAATGAAATCATTAATAGTATTAAAAATTTTGCCCCGAGTTTCGGTGGTATAAATCTTGAGGATATTGCTGCCCCAGATTGTTTTGTTATAGAAGAAAAACTTAAAGAGATATTAGATATTCCTGTATTTCACGACGATCAACATGGTACAGCAATTATTACAACTGCAGCATTAATTAATGCACTGGATATTAGTAAAAAAAAAATTGATGAAATAAAAATAGTTGTAAATGGCGCTGGAGCTTCAGCAATGGCCTGTACTAATTTATTTAAAAGAAACGGTGTGCCACAAAAAAACATCACTATGATTGATAGAACAGGAGTAATCTTTAGAGGGAGAGAAAATTTAAACCAATGGAAATCTGGACATGCAATTGAAACAAAAGATCGAACTTTAGATGATGCAATTAAAAATGCGGATGTATTTTTAGGTTTATCTGCAAAAGGTGCTTTAAGTAAAGATATGGTAAAAAAAATGGCTAAAAATCCAATTATATTTGCATGTGCTAACCCAGATCCTGAAATTACACCAGAGGAAATTGAAGAAGTAAGAAAAGACGCAATTATTGCAACTGGGAGATCAGATTATCCCAATCAAGTAAATAATTTAATTGGCTTCCCATACATATTTAGAGGTGCTTTAGATGTTAGGTCGAAAACAATTAATGAAGAAATGAAAGTTGCAGCTGCAAGGGCAATTGCTAATTTAGCAAAAGAAGATGTGCCAGATGAAGTCGTTGCTGCAATGGGTGGGGAGAGACCACACTACGGTAAAGATTATATAATTCCATCCACATTTGATCCAAGATTAATAAGTGTGATTCCCGCGGCTGTTGCTAAAGCTGCAGTGGACACTGGTGTAGCAAGAAAAAAAATTCAAGATTTTGATTTATACAAAGAACAACTTAAACAAAGATTAGATCCGACCGTAACAATTATGCAAGGTATACATAGCTATATAAAGAAAAAGCAAAGAAAAGTTGTATTCGCAGATGGTGAGGATGAAAATACACTTAAAGCAGCTATAGCTTTTAAAAACTCAAAGCTAGGAGTGCCGATTTTAGTTGGTAAAGAAGAATTAATAAAAAAACAAATTAAAGTAATTGGCTATAATGAAAATTTTGATATCGAAATAATTAATTCAAA
>MDTB01144384.1_pt1 | contig 17659 bp, 15 predicted proteins | sample 811161 | NCBI WGS metagenome assembly MDTB01 (sample SAMN05326650, study PRJNA326480) | marine metagenome | isolation source: seawater | place: Mediterranean Sea | collected 2009
AAATTGGTTTTATATGGAAAAAATATTTAGTTCAGGTATTATAATTTTCTCTATTTTGGTATTCCTAGTCCTAGTTACAGGTGTAGTTGCCATGGCTAGAGGAGATAAGTTTAATAAGAACTGGTCTCAAAGGCTTATGAGGATGAGAGTTATTTTTCAGGCAATTGTAGTTCTTTTTATTGTAGTCTTCTTCGGGTTAGTGAGGGGTTAAAAATTAAGTTTTTATTTAAGGTGGTAATATGAAAGTACTCGTAGCAGTAAAAAGAGTAATAGATTATAATGTTAAAATTAGGGTAAAGCCTGACCAAAGTGGGGTGGAAAAAGAAAATGTAAAAATGTCTATGAACCCATTTGACGAAATAGCAGTGGAAGAGGCCGTTCGTTTGAAAGAAAATAATAAAATTGATGAGATAATAATTGTTTCTGTAGGAAATGACAAAGTTCAGGAGACTATAAGGTCAGCCCTAGCTATCGGTGGAGATAGAGGAATTCATATTAAAACTAACAATTCTTTAGAACCACTAGCGATAGCAAAAGTTTTAGTAAAATTAATTGAAAGAGAAAATATAGATATAGCTATTCTTGGAAAACAAGCAATAGACGATGATTTTAATCAGACTGGACAAATGCTAGCAGGTTTGTTGGACTGGCCACAAGCAACTTTTGCGTCTAAAATAGTATTAGAAGATAAAGAATTAAGAGTGACAAGAGAAGTAGATGGAGGACTTGAAACTATTCAACTTAACGTTCCCTCCATTTTAACAACTGATTTAAGACTTAATGAGCCAAGGTACGCATCTTTGCCTAATATTATGAAAGCAAAGCAAAAAGAAATAAAAAATATAGAATTAGATGATTTATCTATTGACCATAAAAACAGATTAACTACTTTAAAAGTATCGTCTCCTCCTGAAAGAGGTGGAAATGTTAATATGATATCAGGACCAGAAGAACTGATAAGTGTATTAAAAGATAAAGAAGGAATAATATAATGAATTGTTTGGTAGTTGCAGAGTTAGATGGAGGATTGTTGAATAGACCGACTTTAGCTACTATATATGCTGCAACAAATTTTTCTAAAAATATTGATGTTGTTATTTTAGATCCAGCAAAGAAAGAAGAGATTGCAAAAACGGATAAAATAAGAAAAGTTCTTCATACAGAAAATAAAAAATCCAACATACTAGCAGAAGAAATAGTACCATTCATAAATGAACTATCTCAAAATTATGATTTTATAATAGCTCCATCTGGGACCTTCTCCAAAAACTTTATGCCTAGACTCGCAGCAAAATTAGATACTCAGCTAATTTCTGACGTAATTAATATACACTCCGAAGATACTTTTGATAGACCTATATATGCCGGTAATGCTATCGCTACAGTTAAGTCGAATGATAAAATAAAACTACTCACTGTCAGGACTACTGCTTTTCCTCCAGTATCTAATGAAATTGGTACTGCTCATTTAGAGAAAGTTGCCGATCCTTTAGAAACTTCAAAATGTAAATTCCTAACTTCAGAGCTATCACAAAGTGAAAGACCTGAGCTATCCTCAGCTAAAATTATTGTTTCTGCTGGAAGAGGAATTGGCTCTAGTGAAAACTTTAAAATTATTGAAGCATTAGCAGATAAGCTAGGTGCTGCAGTTGGCGCAAGTCGTGCTGCTGTAGATGCAGGATATATTTCAAACGATTATCAAGTTGGACAAACAGGTAAGGTTGTTGCCCCAGAATTATATATAGCAGTAGGAATATCGGGAGCAATTCAACATCTGGCTGGGATGAAAGATAGTAAGATAATAGTAGCCATAAACAAAGATGAAGATGCTCCAATTTTCCAAATAGCAGATTATGGAATAGTAGGAGACTTGTTCAGTACAATTCCAGAGATAACTGAACTTATTTAGAGGAATGATTTGAATCTAATAGGTATTGATTTAGAAGGTGTACTAATTCCTGAAATTTGGGAAGAGTTAGCACGCCAAACTGGAGAAAAAGATTTAACCCTTACTACAAGAGATATTAAAGATTATAAAGAGTTGATGGACCATAGAATAAATGTATTAAATGCAAAAGGAATTAAAGCAAAAAAACTATTTGATATAGCTAAAAATATAATACCGTATGAGGGAGCAATAGACTTTTTAAATAAATTAAGAAAAGATTTTCAGGTTATTATTCTATCTGATACTTTTTATAATTTATCAAAAAATATTTTTGAAAAACTTAATTTTCCAACGGTTTTTTGTCATACATTATTAGTCTCTGAAGATGGAATGATAATAGGAATGAATAGATGTATTAATGATCATAAGAGAATTACAATAGAGTATATGAATAAAATGAATTTTAATACTATTGCTGTAGGTGATAGTTATAATGATATGGGAATGTTAGCAGAGGCAAATGAGGGTATTCTATTTAGGACTACAGATAAAATAAAAAAAGATTATCCAGATTATTTTAATTGTGATTCTTATGACCAACTAATTACAAAAATTTATGATATCTTTAAGAAAGGAGAAATTAAATGAATAGAAGAAAATTTTTTCAATTAATTTTATCAAATATTGCGGCAGGTATATTCATTAACAGAGAACTACTAGCACATAGCGATAAATCAAAAAAAACTCAAAATTTTGACCATAATAATAAAGATGCTTTGATTATAGTAGATGTACAAAATGATTTCTGCCCAGGAGGAAGTCTTGCTGTAAAAGACGGAGATAAAATTATTTCAAATATAAATGATATACAAAAATATTTTGATTTAATAATGCTTACCCAAGATTGGCATCCAATAGATCATTCTTCTTTTTCTTCCAATAACCCTGGAAAAGAACTATTCTCTCTCAAAGATATGCCCTATGGAAAACAAGTAATATGGCCACCGCATTGTGTGATAGGTACTTATGGAGCAGAGTTTCACGAAACATTAAATACTGATAGTGCAAAAATGATAATAAGAAAAGGCTTTAGAAAAAACATTGACTCTTATTCAGGGTTTTTTGAAAATGATAGAGAAACTCATACAGGACTTGCTGGCGTGCTCAAAAATTTAAACATAAAGAGGGTTTTTATTGCTGGATTAGCATTAGATTTTTGTGTTCATTATACAGCCGTAGATAGCGCTAAGTTAGGATTTGAAACTTTTGTTATAAAAGAAGCAACATTGCCTGTAGATTTAGAAAACTCTGTAGAGAAGACTTTTAATAGCTTTAAAAAATATAAAATAAATTATGGAAGCATTTCAGAATTTATTTAGTTAGAATATAGCCATTCTATAAATATTTTGGAGTCCCATTCGATAATACCTTCAACTTTTGCAAATATTTTATATTTGCTATTTGCTATAAATGTAGTAGGCAAACCGCGAACCTTAATTGTGGATATAAATTTTTTATCAAAATCATAATACTTTTCAAGGTTATTGTACTTATTTTTAATAAAAAATTCTTCTGCATCTTTTACATCATTATCTTGACTAACAGTTATAACTGAAATTGAGGGCACGGCTTTTTTTAAAGCATCTAGACTCTTCATTTCTTTTATACAAGGAGCACACCAAGAAGCCCATAAATTAATTATATAGAATTTAGATTCTTTATTTTTAAGGGGAAAGAATTTACCATCAAAATCTTGAAGTTTTAAATCTTTTATATGATAATGTTTATTTAATAATTGAATTTTTGCAATATCACTAGCTTGTAATTTAAAGAAAATGACTGCATAAAGAATTATTACTATTAAAGAGATTATTCTGTTTTGGTTTTTTATCATAATATCTATAATTAATAATATAAAATTGGATGAAAAAAAAGATAAAAAAAGTTAATAAAAATCTATGGTCCGGACGTTTTAAAAAAAAACCTTCCGACAGTATGTTAGAAATAAATGCATCGATAGATTTTGATAAAAAATTATATAAACAAGATATTGAAGCGTCTAGAGCACATGCTACTATGCTCAAAAATCAAAAGCTAATTACAAACAGGGAAGCTGAAAAAATACTTTCAGGATTAGAGATAATAAAAGAAGAAATTAAAACTGGAAAAATGATCTTCAACTATGAATTAGAAGATATTCATACACATATTGAAATCAGGCTTAAAGAACTTATTGGATTTACTGCTAAAAAGCTACATACAGCTCGTTCTAGAAATGACCAAGTAGTAACAAGCCTAAGACTGTGGCTTAGAGTAGAGAGAGAAGAAATAGATACATTATTAAAGAAGCTTCAAGAAGTACTATTAGAAAAAGCTGATAAGCATCATAATGATATAATGCCTGGATTTACTCACCTGCAACCAGCGCAGCCTATTACACTAGGGCACCATCTTCTTGCTTATGTAAATATGTTTGGAAGAGATAGAATAAATAATGAAGATTTAAAAAGACATCATTACTCTCCTTTAGGATCAGCGGCTTTAGCTGGAACTCCCTATAATATAAATAGGAATGAGACAGCAAGCAGACTGGGCTTTAAAGGTGTAATGAATAACTCCATGGACGCGGTATCTGATAGAGACTTTATTCTGGATGCACTGAATTTATGTTGTTCAATTTTTATCCACATGTCTAGGTTAGCAGAAGAAATTATTTTGTGGGCCTCACCTGGTTTTAATTTTATTAAACTTTCAGATGAATACTCTACAGGATCATCAATAATGCCACAAAAAAAAAATCCTGATGCTGCCGAATTGATCAGAGGAAAAAGTGGAAGGGTAATAGGTAATTATGTTGCACTTTTCAACATTATAAAAGCCCTACCATTATCTTATTCAAAAGATATGCAAGAAGATAAGGAACCCCTATTTGACAGCATAAAACAAACAAAAATATGTTTGAAAATTTTATCAGAGATGCTATCTACACTTTTTTTCATTACGGAGAATATGAAGAAAATGAGTGATCGAGGATTCTTAACAGCCACTGATCTAGCAGATTGGTTAGTTAAAGAGAAAGGTTTTGCATTCAGAGATGCACACATTATAACAGGAAAGATTGTTGCTTTAGCGGAAGAAAAAAATATGCATCTAAACCAACTAAATATTAAAGATTTTAAAGGAATAGAGCCTAAAATCGATAAAAGAATTTTTGAAATTATTGGATTAGACTCTTCAGTAGCTAGTAGAAAGAGTTATGGCGGTACTGCATCAGAAAATGTTAAAAGAGAGATCATATTGGCAAGAGAGAGATGGTTAGAATAATAAATCCCTTATTATTTTTATTAATATTGGCATTATCCAGTTGTGGGAAAAAGGCAGAAATATTATATTATGAAAAAGACAACAAAAAAAATATACCAGCAGAAATAAATAAGGATAGAATATATAAGTTTTAGTATGAAAAATTTTAGCTATAAGAATAATGAATTATATTGCGAAAAAGTATCTATAAAAAAAATATGTACTAAAAATGATACACCTTTTTATATTTATTCAAGTAATGAAATAATAAATAATTATAAAATTTTAAACAGTAAGTTAAAAAAAATAGACTGTTTGATAGCTTATGCTGTTAAAGCAAACTCTAATATTTCTATACTCAGATTATTAGCAAGATGTGGAGCAGGAGCCGATGTAGTTTCCATAGGTGAGTTTAGAAAAGCTATTAAAGCTGGAATAAATCCAAATAAAATAGTCTTTTCTGGTGTAGGAAAAAAAAAAGAGGAAATTGAAGAGGCCTTGGAAGCAAAAATCTTACAGTTTAATGTTGAATCATTTGATGAGATGAAAACTGTTGCTGCTATCGCAGCAGAAAAAAGAATAAAAGCTAATGTTGCTCTTAGAGTCAACCCGGATATAAAAGCCGGAGGACACCCTAAGATATCGACAGGAAAAAAAACTGATAAATTTGGTGTCTCTATACAAGACGCTCTAAATGTATATAGTTTTGCTAAAGAAAATAAATATCTAAATGTCGCGGGTGTAGATATGCATATTGGGTCCCAAATCTTAAAAATTGAACCATATAAAAGCGCTTTCAATAGAATAATTAAATTTACGTCTGATTTAGAAAAAGAAGGTCATAGCATTAAAAACGTTGATTTAGGAGGGGGGATAGGAGTGAACTACTCGGTAAGTTCAAAAAAGAATTTATTTTTAAGCAAATATTTAGATCTTATAAAAACTACCTATAATAGACTGAATAAGAAGATTATTATTGAGCCAGGAAGGTTTTTAGTAGCAGATTCTGGAATACTAGTTACTAAAGTAATCTACAAGAAGGAAAACGAAAATAAAAATTTTATCATAATAGATGCAGGCATGAACGATTTTATGCGTCCAGCTCTTTATTCAGCTAAACATCAAATAAAAAGTTTGATAAAAAATGACAGATTTTTCAAAAGTTCTAAATATGATGTTGTTGGTCCAATATGTGAGACTAGTGATACTATGGCTGAGTCTATAACCTTAGACAAAAATATAAAACAGGGAGATTATTTATATATTACTCAAGTAGGAGCCTATGGGGCTGTAATGTCTTCTAATTATAATACAAGAGAAACTATACAAGAGATTTTAATAAATAATAACAAATATGAAATAGTAAAAAATAGATTAAGCATTGAAGATCTAATGAAACAGGAAAAAATTGCCTCATGGTTAAAATAATAGTTAATCAATGTTATTAAAAATAAAGACTATTCAATTATTACTTTTACTTAACGAAAATCTAAAATTTATTTTTTTAATTATAGTTTTCTTTAATTTATTTTCTACATCTTTATTACTCGGCTTTTGGCAAGTAGTTTTAGGTTATTATCATTTATTAATATTTATATTATTTACATTATTTCCAATTTTTTATTTCTTAAAATTTATAAAGAATATTAGAATTCCTAAAAAAAATGAGGCGATTTTTTGGTTAGAGAAAAAAAATTATGAAAATATAAATCCTATTTCTAGTTTATTAGATAAGCCTGCAGAGAAAAATTATGACAAGGTAAAATGGGATATACATAAAAAACAAAGCTATCAAATTTCTAAAAAAATAATTTATTATTATCCTAGGTTAAACTTTGATCTAGTGGATCCTTTAAAAATACGGATTTTACTATTCTTCTTTCTACTAGTCTCTTTATTTTGGTCAATAAAGAACGAAGTTTTTAAGAATAATTTATTGAGCGTTATAGACTTTCAGATTAATAATAGTAATGAAAATAGTATATTATCCTCAATTGCATGGGTAGTACCTCCTAGCTATACTCAATTGGGACAACGAGAAATTAGACTAAATAATTTATATTCAGAAGAAACCAAGAATATAGAAGTGCCAATAAATTCACAATTAAAAATAAACATAACATCCAAATCTAAAAATTTAAAATTAAATATGAATAAAAAAAAATTATATTTTAGTAGCATTGAAAATGAAAACTATGAAATTTTGGAAAGCATAGGAGAAAACAAAAGTATAACAATCTTAGATGGAAAGAAAGTTGTTAAAAAATTATATTTTAGAGTAATCCCAGATCAGCCGCCAGAAATTAATTTTCTTTCCTATCCAGAAATATTTAACTCTACATCCATTAAATTCTTATCTAATGCTACAGATGATTACAGAGTAAGTAAGGTTAGTGTTATCATAGAAAAGCCTTTAGAATTTAAGCATTTTATAAATAATGGCATTTACTATGAATTGCCTTTAGAAAATTTAAGAAATCAAAATTTAGTCAAGAATCACTTCTACAAAAACTTAGAGAACCATATATGGGCAGGCTATAACACTAAAATTGTTGTTATAGCTTTTGACGATCTTAATCAGAGAAGAGAAATTGCAAATAAAATAGTAATACCTGAAAGGAAATTTAGTACTCTTAGTGCAAAAAAAATTTATTCTCTTAGAAAGAGTATAGCATTAAAGAAAGTTACTTTATTAGAAGCAAGAAATACTCTAAATAAAATTTCAAAAGAATATAATATTTTAAATCAAAATTTAATTATAGATAGAAAGTTTAGCTCTATATTGAAAGTTATCTCAGAACTAGAGAGTCCTCCTTTAGATTATAATAATTATTTATATGAAGAATTGTGGGACCTTATTAATTTATTAGAGGATGGAAGTTCTTTTCTGGTTAAAAGGCAGCTAGAACAAATAGAACAAAATCTATATGATAGCATAAAGAAAAAAGATACTGACAGAATAAGCCTGCAAAAAAAATCCCTTAAAGATAAAATAGATAGTTTAATTAATATGAGAAGTCAATCAGAATACCCTAACGATTTACAAGAAATATTTAATGAGACTCTAAAAGATGAGATAGAAGAAGTTATTAATGAAATAGAAGACCTCTTGAATTCAGGTTCAAAGGAAAAATTAGATCAAAAAATGCAGGAACTCAAAGATCTTTCTGAGTCATTAAAGAACCCAAGGAAAATAGATGAGAAGAAATTAATAAAACAGCAGAGAAAGAAGGATGTTATTAATAAATTATCAAAGCTCCTAAATGAACAAGAGAAAATAATGGAAGAAAGCTTTAATATGGCTGCAGATAGGGGTAAGTTCAAACAAAGTTCAGAGGGAAGTGGGGGAAGAAGCCCTAAAGAAAAACAAGACTCTTTGAGAAATACTTTAGGTAATATTATGAGAGAGATAAGCTCTTCAGAGAATGAAATACCTCAAGAATTAGGTAGAGCTGATAGAGCTATGAGGCAAGCATCTAGAGACTTAGAAAATGGTAAGCCAGATAGAGCATCCAATGCGCAAGGTAGAGCAATGGAAATGATACAAAGGTCACTAAATAAAATGAACTCAGACATGTCTAGAAACAATGTAGAAATGACGAATTTAGAAAATAAGGAAAATAATAAAGAACAAAATTTGAGTTTTTCTAAAAGAAATAATATTGAAAATGATGGAAATTTAATTGGAGGAGTCCTCGATATTACTACAAGGAGTAAGGAAAGGGAGTCAAAGAAAATAGTTAAAGAACTTTACTCTAGATATAATGAGAAGAAAAAAAATGAGAAAGAAAGAAATTATATCAAGAAATTACTTGATTGGTATTAAGTTATCAACAAAAGAAAAAAAAGACTGCCAGTAAATATCTATATATTCAAGACTGTCTCTTAGTAAAAAAGAACTAAGAATAGCTGCAAATAAAATAAGTATATTTAGAAATAGAATTTTTTTGAAAGAATTAGTAATAGGTAAATTATCTTTCTCAGCTTTTTTTTCTATGCTCCATAAGTGACCACAGACGCTACATTTTAGTTTTTTAATTTCACTAAGATCATCTTCACTTGCTTCATAGATAGTTTCACATTTTGGACACTTTATATTCATTATTTATACTTTATAATAATTTATTTATGTTATTACTATAACAAATAAGATAAGAAGGGTAAATATTTGATAAAACTAGAAAACGTATACCTTGATTCCTTAGAAGAGAAAATTCTATTAAAAGATGTAAGTTTTTTTATAGCCAGCGGAAGTCTTATATCAATAAAAAGTCCTCCTAGCTTAGGTAAGACAAAACTTATGAAGGCTATTGCAATGATAGACAAACCTAAAAGTGGTAATATATTTGTAATGGGTAAAAATATTTCTAAATTAAGAGGCAAGGAGATTGCTGAACTACGCAGAAAGGTAAGTATTGTTTTTGAGGAAGATCTCTTTATAGATGAACTTAATGTTTATGATAATATACTTTTTCCTTTAGTATTTAGGAATGAAAATAGTAAAGAAATAAATCTGGCCTTAAAAGAACTAGTACCTTGGTTAAATTTAGGTAAAATAATTAATAGAAGCATCAAATCATTAAGCAAATCAGAAAAGAAAATTGTCCAATTTGCGAGAGCTATTATAGTTAGGCCGAGGATACTTCTATTAGATGATTTTTTTTATTCTATCGATAAAGAAGCTGAAAAAAAAATAATATACTTAATAATGGCTTTAAATAGAATAGGAACTAGCATAGTTATTTTTGGACGTGATTCATACTCCTATAAAATTAATTTTAATAATAAATTTATTATAAAAGATAAGAGTCTATTAGAGGTAAAAAATTGATTAAATTGAGATTCATTAAAATTAAGTATTTTCCTTCAAACTTTATCAGCTATGCAAATCTTCTGTTGGTTAATCTAGTATTTAACTTTGTATGCTTATTATTACTTCTTAATATCAACTCATTCTATATACAAGACGATCCATTTGACGATTTTTTTTTAGTTATCCCAAAAAATATAGAAGACTTCTCAGAAAAAAAAGATCTTATTTTCAAGAAGCTTAGTTTAGAGAAAAATATAGTTTCCTTATCTAAAATAAATAAAAGTACAATTAAATCTTTATTAGGTAAGTCTCTCGACAACACGGAGGTCCCAGATAACCTTATTCCTGATGTATATACATTAAAGGTTCAAAATAAAAATCAATTCGATAGCATACCCTCAAATAGATCTATTAAGCAAATTATACCTAATGCAAAAATTTATAAAAGAAGTTATAAAAGGTCTTTTATTTTAAATCATTTATATCTTCTCCCAATAATATTTACTTTTTATTTAGTTCTTAATATATTGCTTCTTACGAACTCTATAGAAAATATCAAGAAATCTATTTTGATTTCTTATATATTCGGTGCGACTAGGAATAATATTTTCTATAATCTGGGGCTTGGATACATGTCAATTTTTATTTTAGCTATTCTAATTACATTTTTTAGCTATTTAGTAATTAATCATTATGGATTACTAAAAATTTTTCAAATAAATGAAGAATTAGACCGCTTATTTTTTTTAATTTATGCAATTTTAATTTTAACGATAAAAAGTTTTACCATAATTCTTACTTTAAATTTTAAAACAAAAAAAATTTATAATTGAATGTTTAGAATAATATTTATAATAATACCATTAATATTTATTATATCACTATTATTAGGATATTATCCATTTTATTCAAAAATCTTTGATATAAACAAAAAGTCATTGAATGAAAAAAACAGGGTTAGTTTTGACGGTATTGCAGTGTTAACAGGAGGAAAGGGAAGAATAAGGAAAGCCTTAAAAATTTTAGTAGAACATCCGCAAACTAAATTGATCATTTCAGGAGTGGATGAAAAAGTATTTATAAAATCTTTAACTAGTAACGAAGACATTATTGACAAGATCTATTTAGATAAAGTCTCTAAAAGTACTTTAGATAATGCATTTGAAATAGTTGATTGGGCAAGAAAATTAGATTTAAAAAAAATTAAAGTTATTACCTCCTACTATCACATGCCTAGGAGCATCATGTTACTAAAACATTTTGGTAAAGATTTATCTTTTATTCCAATGCCAGTTTCCCCTAGTAGTAGAGAAAATACAAAACTTATTGATCAAATGAAGTTATATGCTTTTTTATTTGAAGAATACTGTAAATATATACTATCTTATCCTATTTTATTTTTTTATTGAGATGGTTTTAAAATCTTTTATATTTAAATCCATATTTTATCTATCGATACTTATATTCGGTTTTTTTGGCATTCCAAGTTTACTAAACAGGACAGCAACTAGAATGGTAGTATACTATTGGGCGAAAATCATGATTATATCCCTAGAGAAAATAGTAGGAATAAAAATCTTTTATAAAAATAGTCTTATTAAGAGGAATAAGGGTTATTTAATTGCGGCCAACCATCAATCAATATTTGAAACAATATTTTTTTTGAAAGAGTTTGATAAAGTTATTTATGTAGTTAAAAAAGAACTTAAATTTATTCCTGTCTATGGCTGGTATGCTAGTAGGATGGGGCACATATTCTTAGATAGAAAAAAAAGAATTATTTCAATGAAGATATTATCTAAAAGTGTTAAGAAGTATATAAAAGATGGATATAAGGTAATAATTTTTCCAGAAGGAACTCGACAAGAAAAAAATACTATTGGTAATATAAAGCCAGGAATATTTTCTCTCCAGAAAGATATGGATAACTTGGTTCATCCAATCTTTATAAATTCTGGAGAGACTTGGCCAAGATCTGGAAGCTTGAAAAGAAAAAATATAAATATTAAAGTATTAGCTCCTTTAAAAAGAGACTTTAGTAAAAGAATATTTTTAGATAAATTGAAAACAGTTTTAGAAGCAGAAAATAAAAAATATATAAAATATGATTAAATTTAAATATAAAAATAATGTAAATTTGATAGTTCTTGTATTAATAATATTATGCATATCTATAGCAATACTGAGATTAACTAAGAATGACACTGCACAAAAAATACAAAAGGAAATCACGCTTCCAGTTAATACTAAAAAAATTGTATTAAGAAGTTTAAGCCCCCAATATATTTTTTATGGCCATATTGAAGGCAAGAATGAGATAGATCTAGTAGCCAATCTAGATGGAAAAATAAAGAAAGTTTCTAAAAAATTATCTGACTCTTCTAAAGTTATAAAAGATGAAGTTCTTTTTGAGTTAGATCCTTTTGAATATGAACAAGATGTAATAGAAAAAAAATCCATTTTAAATGATTTAAATATAAAACTTAAAAAAACAAAGTTTTTAATGCAGGAGACGAAGGAGCAGTTAATTATTGCAGAGAAAGGCTATCAAAGAAAAATGAAACTATTAGGAAATACTGTTTCAAAAAAAGCGTTAGATGAATCAAAACTCAACTTATCTAAGGCAAAGTCTAATTTTTCCAATGAGCAATTTAGGATTAATTCAATAGAGGCTAACCTTAAAAAGGCTATGGCTCAGCTAGAGATTTCAAAAAAAAACCTTTCAAATACAAAATATCGAGCCCCATTTTCTGGAAAAATAGCCAATAATTTAATTGATATAGGAAGCGAGGTTCTTAGAGGAAAATTATTAGCTAAAATTGTAAATACAGATTTACTTGAAGTAAAATTCTTTGTAGGAGAGACTTCTTTTATGGAGCTGGGGAATATTGATGATATAAAAGGAAAAGAAATTAAGGTATTTTGGAATAAGTCAAAGTATAGAAATAATTATGTAGCTAATATAACAAAGATAGACAGTATTATTGACCAGCAATTAGCTGGATTAAATATGTATGCAGGTCTAGAAAAAATAGATAAAAAAGATCCAATTAGACCAGGAGCTTTCGTAGAAATTATAGTGGAGGGAAATAAATTTGACAATTCTATACTAATTCCTGAGCAAGCATTATACGAAGATAGTTATATTTATCTTCTGGAAGAAAAAAAACCTAGAAAGTTGAAAGTGAAAAATAGAGGCAATATAGGAAACGAAATATTAGTGACAGGTAAACTAAATAATAACAATTTAGTAATCATAACTAGGCTAGAAAATATAAAAGAAGAACAGAACTTTTACTCTTATAATAAATAACATGTCTAACAATATAATAGCTAGAATACTTGAACATAAAACCGCTGCTAACCTCTTTCTAATCTTAATGATAATATTAGGACTTTACTCATCTAAAGTGTTGAATACTCAATTTTTCCCAACGTATTCAATTGATTATATCACTATAAGTTCTGAATGGTTAGGAGCTAGTCCAGAAGATATTGAGGAGTCATTAATTAAGCCTATTGAAGAAAAAGTTAGGTACATCGATAGTGTTAAAAATACAAAATCTACAGCAAAAGAAAATAATGCTAGGGTTTTATTAGAGTTCGAGGCAAGTACGGATATGGAGAGAGCTTTAAATGATGTAGAGAGACAAGTAAAATCTTTAACTAACCTTCCCACAGACGCAAAAAGTCCAGAAATAAACCAAATAGTACCTTATGAGCAAATAGGGTTAGTTCTAATCAATGGTGATAGATCAGAAAAAGAACTAAAAGTAGTAGCTAAAGAATTAGAACAAATTCTATTAGATGAAGGAATAGATAAAATAGAGATAGATGGAACCAGAGATAAAATAATTTATGTAGACTTAGACCCATTATCATTATTTGCAAATAATTTAGATGCCTTGGATATTAAAAAAAAAATTATTCAAGAAAGCAAAAATATTCCTTCTGGTCTATTTAGGGATGATAGTTTATTACAAATAAGATCCTTTGGGAAAAGAGATAATGCCAAGGATATCGGTAATATTCAATTCAAAAATAATGTGGAAGAAAATAACTATTTAAAAATTCATGACATTGCTAACGTTTATGAAGAGTTTGACGATAATGATAGTATAGGTATTAGCAATAATAAACCTGCCTTCACTTTAAGAATTTTTAGATCTCTTGGTAGTGATACTTTAAGGACTACGAGAATTCTAGAAAATACTATAAAAGAATTTAAATTAACGACACCGGAAAATATAAACATAAAAATTTATGATTTATCTTCACAATTAATCAGAGATAGAATAAACCTTCTTTTAAAAAATGGAATAGGAGGATTAATTCTTGTTTTAATATTTCTTTTTCTATTTCTTAGAAGTAAAGTTGTAATTTGGGTGGCTATAGGTATTCCTGCTGCTATTTCAGTAACCTTGGCAATAATGTTAGTTACGGGACAATCTATAAATATGATAAGTCTTTTTGCTTTAATAATGATGCTAGGTATTATAGTTGATGACTCCATTGTAGTAGCTGAACACATAGACTATCAGTATGAAAAAGGCAAATCGCCTTCAGATGCAGCATACCTAGGCGCAACTAGAATGGTAGGTCCAGTTCTAGCCGCGTCAATGACTACTGTGGCAGCTTTTGCTCCTGTTTTTCTTATATCAGGAGTGATTGGTCAGGTTATTGAAGCAATTCCATTAGTTGCTGTAAGTGTATTAGTAGCAAGTTTTTTTGAATGTTTTTTTGTTTTACCTGGACATTTAAAGCATGCACTAGTGCAAGAAAAAATTAAGAAATCAAAAGAATATTTTAACTTAAATTTTTACTTAAATAGATTTAGAGAAAAAAAATTTATAGCTATTCTAGAAAAATCAATAAAATATAGGTTTACAACATTTTTAATAGGATTCTGTCTTTTAGTGTTGTCTTTAGCCTTAGTCTTTACTGGGCATGTAAAATTTTATTTTTTTTCATCACCAGAAAGCCAGGTTATTCTTGTTAACTATAATTTTTTACCAGGAACTACTAAAGAAAAAACAATAAAATTTTCTAAAATATTAGAAGAAAAGTTAAGAAAATCTGATTCTTTTGGTATAGTACAGTCAACATATTCTACTATTGGAAAACCTATGTGGGGCAGTAGAATTTCTACAGAGGAGATTGGCGACCATATAGGAGGAATGATAGTAGAAATATCTAGTCCTGAAAATAGGAAAATAAGAACTAAAGAGTTTATCGAAATTTGGAAAAGAGAAATAGGTTTAGTACCTAATTTGAAAGATTTAACTATAGTCGAAAGAAAAGGGGGACCTCCAGGTCTTGATATTGATATAAGACTACGCTCAAAGCATAAGGAACTAAACGAACTAAAGGAGGCTTCCAATTTTATGAAAAATCAATTAGCGATGTATGAAGGAATTACTAACATAAGGGATAATCTTCCTTTAGGAAAGAGAGAGTTAAATTTAAAACTTACAGAAAAAGGGAAACTTTTAGGATTTGACACAAAATATGTAGCTTCTAAAATCAAAAGCTCTTTTGAAGGAGTCTCCGCAATAAAATTTTTTAGAGGAGAAGAAGAAATAGAGGTAATAGTAAGAAATGATCCTGCTAAATATCAATTATCCTCACTCAAATCATTTCTAATTAAATCTCCAAGCGGGGAACTTGTGCCTTTGGCAGAGATAGTAGATATAAATAAAAGCCAAGGCTTTTCAGTTATTAAAAGGAGGAACGGATTCAGGGAAGTTGCAGTAACAGCAGAAATTAATGAAGTGATACTAAATCCAGACGACTTTATTAAAGAATTAAAAGAAGGACCATTAAACAGTTTTGAAAATAAATTTAATATAGATTGGAAGTTAGCAGGAAGACAAGAAGAACAAACTGATACCTTTAGTGATATGAAAAGAGGAGCTCTATTAGCATTTGCTGTTATTTATTTGATTCTGGCCTTTATTTTTCAATCTTATTCTCTTCCTATTTCTATTATGTCTATCATTCCATTCACATTAATAGGAGTTATATTTGGACATTGGATTACAGGTTTTGATATAACAATTTTATCGCTAGTAGCAATTTTAGGACTATCTGGAATAGTTATAAATGACTCAATTATTATGGTATCTAATATACATGAAAAAACTAATAGAGGAGTGCCTTTAGAAGAAGCAGTAATAAAAGGATCACAAGAAAGATTAAGAGCGGTTATATTAACTTCATTAACAACTATCGGTGGATTAACTCCCCTACTATTTGAAACAAGTGTACAAGCTCAATTTTTAAAACCTATGGCTATAACAATCGTTTTCGGACTGCTATCTTCTACTATTCTAGTTTTGATTTTTATACCTGCCATTCTAGTCCTAGGTTCGAATATAAAAGCATTATTATCTAGACCAAAATTTTGGCAACAAAATAATTAGAAAGGCTAGGAATTCGAGCCTACCAATTATCATTGCTGCTGATAAAGTCAATTTTAGAAATTCCGGTATATCAGAAAAGCTATTATCTGGCCCGATTATACTTCCCATACCAGGACCAACTACAGAAACAGAAGTTATTCCTGCTGAAAACGCTGTTATAAAATCATATCCATAAAAAAAGAATATTGTTGTTACAAGAAAAACTCCTGTTAAAAATAAAATAATTATAATCATTACTGAATTTATAATTTCATCATTTATTATACTACCTTGATAAGAAATAGTATTTACAGCTCTTGGAGATTTAATTCTTCTAAGTTCTTTGTATAGAATTAAAAATAATACGTTAATTCTAAATATTTTTATACCTCCGGTAGTAGAACCAGTACATCCTCCTAGTAACATCATAAAAAGAAGTAGACTTGTTGAGAAAGTACCCCAATCTGAAAAGTTAGCAGTAGAGTAACCAGTTCCAGTCATTAAAGAGATACCATTGAATATAGATAGTCTGAAAGCAGTATATATATCAAAATTATTTTCGTAATATATCCATATAGTTAAGACGGTAGTAAAAAAGACTACTAGTGAAAGAAACATAATTACCTGACTGTCTTTTAATAGAGAATAGTTTTTTCTTAAAGTAGATAAATAAAGTGTGAATGGTAGACTTGCTATCAACATTCCAATTATAATAATAGTCTCAACTAAGATACTATCATAAAAAGATATAGAACTACTATGAGTAGAGAAACCTCCAGTTGCGATAGTAGTCATTGCGTGACATAGAGCATCAAAAACTAATAAACCTGAGAAATATAGTAAAATAAAAATTATAAACGTAAATATTAAATAGATTGATCCTAAAAGCTTAGCTAGTTCTTTGGCGCTATAATTAAGTTCTTCAGCGCTTTTATTCCAACTTTGAGTAAATAACTGTAGTCCTCCCACATTTAAAATAGGCAAAATAGCTATAGCAAAGATTATTATTCCTAGTCCCCCAAGCCATTGTAATAATGCTCTCCAAATTAACAATCCTGTAGATAGTCTTTCAACATTATTGTAAATTGTAGCTCCGGTAGTAGTTAACCCTGAGGTAGCCTCAAAAAAAGCATCTGAGTAATTACTAACATTTACATCAAAATACAGAGGAAGACTAGCAAAGAAGCATAGAACAGGCCAAGAGATCGTAGTTAGCACAATTGTATCTTTAATATTTATTTTTTTAGCTTTCTC
>MDTB01026495.1_pt1 | contig 17658 bp, 19 predicted proteins | sample 811161 | NCBI WGS metagenome assembly MDTB01 (sample SAMN05326650, study PRJNA326480) | marine metagenome | isolation source: seawater | place: Mediterranean Sea | collected 2009
ATACTCATTAAAACCAGCAAAATTTATGGAAGATATGACTTATGATATGGCGGGATCAGCTACTGTGGTAGGTTTAATGAAAAATTTTGCTTTAAGAAAAGCAAAAATTAATGCAGTTGGTGTAGTAGGGCTTGTAGAAAATATGGTTAGCGGTAATGCCCAAAGGCCAGGAGATATTGTTAAATCTTATAGCGGTAAAACTATAGAAATTTTAAATACAGATGCAGAGGGAAGACTAGTTTTAGCTGATGCATTAACATTTACTGAAAAAAAATTTAAACCCAAATTTATTGTTGATTTAGCAACCTTAACAGGTGCTATTATAGTTTGTCTAGGTTCAGAATATGCCGGTTTATTTTGTAATGACGATAAATTATCTAAACAAATTTTTAATGCTGGAGAAAAAGTTGAGGAGAAAGTTTGGAGAATGCCTCTTCATAAAAACTATGATAAACTAATGAATTCTAAGAATGCAGATGTACAAAATATAAATTATGTGGGTGGCGCAGGTTCAACAACGGCCGCTCAATTTTTACAAAGATTTATATTAAATAATACACCCTGGGCACATCTAGATATTGCTGGTATGGCTTTTTCAAAATATGGAGGAGCTTTGAATTCAGGTGGCGCAACAGGTTTCGGTGTAAGACTGCTAAACCAGCTTGTTGAAGAAAATTATGAGTAATATTGAAAAAACTCTGTCTATAATAAAACCTGATGCAGTAGAAAGAAATTTGACTGAAAGTATTAAAGAATATTTCCTAAAAAATAATTTAAATATTGTTAAAGAGAAAAAAATTCAAATAACAAAGGACGAAGCTGCTGAGTTTTATAAAGTTCATCAAACAAAACCTTTTTATGAGAGATTATGCAATTATTTATCATCTGGACCAATTATGGTCATGGTTCTAGAGGGAGATAACGCAATCAAAGAAAACAGAAGAATAATGGGAGCTACAGACCCTAAAAACGCAAATGATAACACCATAAGAAAAAAATACGGTATATCTATAGATAAAAATTCAGTTCATGGTTCTGACTCATTAGAAAATGCAAAAAAAGAAATAGAATTTTTTTTTAAAAATTAACCTGAAATATAAATTTTTCTTATTGCACGTGAGTATGCTAAATACTCTTGAATTTGAACCTTTTTTTTAAGCTTATCCACGTCATCTTTCTTATTAATAATAATTTTATTTTTTGTTATTATTCTTCCATTATCTAATTTCTCATCAACGAAATGTACAGTACAACCAGTGAATTTCTCTTTTGATTTTAAAACACGTTGAAATGTATTTAATCCTTTATACTTAGGTAAAAGAGACGGATGAATGTTAATTATCTTCCCCTTAAAATTTCTAATAAAATTTTTAGACAAAATTTTCATAAAACCAGCCAAACAAACAAGTTCAATTTTTTTTTCAAACAATGTTTTTAGTACAAATTTTTCAAAATTAAATTTGTTTTTTTTAAGACTCAAATATGGAATAGAATATTTTTTTGCAAATGTAATACCCTTAGCTCTTTTATTATTAGATACAACTAAACAAACCTTTATTGGAAAATTATAATCTCTTGTACTTTTTATAATAGACCTTAGATTTGTACCCGAGCCAGATATAAAAATGCATGCCCTTTTTTTTACCATTTGACTTTATTAAGTAAATTTAATCTTTTTGATGATTTAGAAACAAAACCTATTTCATAAGGTTTAAATTCTTTATTAAAAAAATGTTTTATTTTTTTAATATTATTTTTTTTAACTATTAAACAAAAACCCACACCACAATTAAATGTTTTAAGCATTTCCATATCACTTATATTTTTATTTTTAAGCCATCTAAATATATATGGTACTTTAATTTTTGATAAATCAATATTTATTGTCAAATTTTTTGGAACAGATCTAACAATATTTTCAATTATACCACCCCCAGTGATATTAGCAGATGAATTTACTAAATTTTTTTGAACTAGTTTTAAAACTTCGTTAGTGTAAATTTTAGTAGGTTTTAATAATTCTTTTTTTATTGAATTTTCAATTTTATTTTTTTCAATAACTTTCCTTACAAGTGAAAAACCATTTGAATGCAGTCCAGATGAAGGAATTGCTAAAATTACATTATTTTTTTTCACTTTATTTTTTGAAATAAGTTTTTTTTTTGAAACTATTCCTACTGTAAACCCGGCCAAATCAAATTTATTTTTAGCGTAAGTATCCGGCATTTCTGCTGTCTCACCACCAACAAGGATACAATCAGAAATTCTACAACCATTTATTATACCATTTATAATTTTTTTCATTTTAGATAATTTAATTTTTCCTATAGCAATGTAATCTAAAAAGAATAATGGTTTTGCTCCTTGAACAATTAGATCGTTTACACACATCGCAACAAGATCAATGCCAATTGTATCAAATTTATTAAATTTATTTGCCAGCTCTATTTTAGTACCTACTCCATCTGTACTAGCAACCAGAAGTGAATCTTTTAATTTAAATTTGCTTAAATCAAATACAGATGCAAAATTTCCAATATTATTTTTATTAAATTTATTTAATTTTTTCTTAAAGACTTGTTTAGAGTATTTTCCAATATATTTAGCAAATTTATCCGCTGTCTTAATGTCTACGCCACTTTTTTTATAACTATTTTTTGTTCTTTTCATTAATAAGATGGTATTTAGATAAACAATGAAAAAATTATTTTTTTTCTTATTAATAATATTGTTATTTTTTAGTAAAACACAAAAAGTTTTTGCACAACAGGATGCTTTTACTGTTGATAATATAATTATTGAGGGAAAAATGGAGCAAAATTATTATAAAGATAAATATATTGAAATTGGTTTCAGAAAGGGTTTTCAGAAGCTTATTGCTAATATCTTAAAATCTGAGGACCAAAAAAAATTATTAAGTACTGACTTATTGACTATAAAGTCATTAGTTCAGAGTTTTAGAGTGTTAGAAGAAAAAATCTTTGAAGACAATTATTCAGCTAAAATAGCTGTATCTTTTAAAGAGGAGAAAATTAATGATTTTTTTAATCAAAAAGGAGTGTCTTATTCATCTTCTTCGCAATTAGAAACAATAGTTTATCCAATTTTAATTTTAAATTCAGAATTACAATCATTTTCTGGAAATAAATTTTTTGAAGAATGGAACAAAAATAAAGAATTACAAGATGTAAATTTTATTTTACCAGTAGAAAACCTAGATGATCTTAAGTTTATAAAAAAAAATGTTAACGATCTAGAGACAATAGATTTGGGCTCTCTTGTTGATAATTATGAAATTAAAAATAGCGCAATTCTTATACTGAGATATGATAAAAAAAATTTGAACGTATTTATAAAGACAAATTTTAACAGTGTGAAAAAACTCAAAAAAATAAAAATTGAAGTAAAAAACATAGATGATGATAAAGTTAGAGAAGAAACTATTTCTAAACTCAAACTCAAAGTACTTGATATATGGAAAGAGCAAAATCTTATTGATGTATCAACCCCATCCTATTTAATTGTAAATTTGATGCTTGATAAACCAAACAACTTAGAAAAAGCACTTAGAAAAATGAATAATATTAATTTAATCAAAAATTTATCCGTCCAACAAATTAATAAAACTAAGGCTCAAATAAAAGTTAAATATTTCGGAAAAATTAAAAATTTACAAAATCTATTTTTGGAGAATGGTTTTAAACTTAAAATAACTGATAATAAATGGAATTTAACATTAAAGGGATAAATGTCTGAACAATTAATTTTTAATTTCCCTTTTAAAAGAAATTATTTAAAGCAAGATTTTTATGTTTCAGAAAATAATTTTAAAGCTTTTAAATTAATTGAAAGCTGGCCAAAATGGCCTAGTAGACTGATAAATATTTTTGGACCAACTGGATGCGGCAAAACCCATTTAATAAATATTATAAAAACTAAAATTAATTCTATCATTAAAGTATCAAACAGTATTTCTGAAGATATTTTAAAAGAATACAAAACTAAAGAGTGTTTAATTATAGATGATTATAAAGGTGACGTTGATGAAAAAATTTTATATTCACTTATTAATCAAGCAAATCAAGATAATAAGTATATTATAATTAGTTCATTAATCTCAATTAAAGAATTAAAAACTAAATTGGAAGACTTGAAATCAAGATTCTCTAGTTTTGTTGATATAGGCATTGATTTACCAACTGATGATTTGATAAGAGTAATACTTACAAAAAATTTCTCTGATAAACAAATTCAAGTAAGTGAAAAAAATATAGAATATATACTTAAAAATATTGAAAGATCATATGAAAAGATAAACACTTTTTCAAATTCTATTGACAGCCTATCCCTAACTAAGGCACAACCTATTAAATTACATTTAATTAAAAAAGTACTTAATGAATTGAGATTACAATAAAATTATGAATAAATATCGGACACATAATTGCTCAGAGCTGAATGAAAATAACATTGGTAAAGCTGTAAAACTTTCAGGTTGGATACACAGAAAAAGAGATCACGGTAATTTACTATTTTTAGATATAAGAGATAATTTTGGAATAACTCAATGTGTGATTGAGAATAAAGATAAAAATTTTAAAATTTTGGAAAAATTAAAGCCAGAATCAGTTATTTCTGTAGAAGGAGATGTTGTTAAACGCTCAAAAGAAACTGAAAATAAAGAATTAATAACCGGGATGATTGAAATAAAAATTAAAAATATTAATGTTTTATCAGAAGCAAAAGAATTACCTATGCCTGTATTTGGAGAACAGGAGTATCCAGAAGAAATAAGATTAAAATATAGATTTATAGATCTTAGAAGAAGCGAAATGCACAAAAATATTCAATTAAGATCAAAGATTTTGTCATTTATTAGATCAAAGATGACTGAGAACAACTTTTTAGAATTTCAAACTCCAATACTTACTGCATCGAGTCCTGAGGGTGCTAGAGATTTTTTAGTCCCAAGTCGTTTACACCCTGGTAAGTTTTATGCATTACCACAAGCACCACAGCAGTTTAAACAAATGATAATGATATCTGGTTTTGATAGATATTTTCAAATTGCTCCATGTTTTAGAGATGAAGATGGTAGAGCAGATAGAAGTCCCGGAGAACATTATCAGTTAGATATGGAAATGTCTTTTGTAGAGCAAGAAGATGTTTTGAAAACTGTTGAACCAATTTTTTATGACTTATTTACAAAATTCGGTAATGGCAAAAAAGTAAACAAAGCTCCTTTTCCAAGACTAAAATATAAAGAGGCTATAGATAAATATGGGACTGACAAACCAGATTTGAGAAATCCTATCGAAATAAGGGATGTTACAGAAATATTTAAATCAAAAGAAGTAAATTTAAAAATTTTTAAAGACATAATATCAAAAGGGGGAATAGTAAAAGCAATACCTGTTCCAAATACGATCTCAAAACCGAGAAGTTTTTTTGATGGATTGAATAATTGGGCTATAAGTGAGGGCGCTAGTGGACTAGCATATATAAACTTTGAAAAATCAAACAACAAGATTATTGGCAAAGGACCAATAGCAAAATTTTTTTCTGAAAATGCTTTAATCAAATTAATTAAACTTTGTAAAATTTCTGAAAAAGACTCAGTTTTCTTTGTTTGTAACAATGAAAACGAAGCTATAAGTTTTTCTGGAATTGTTAGACAAAAAATCGCTAATGAATTAAAGATGATCGACAATAATATATTTGAATTTTGCTGGATCACTGATTACCCAATGTATGAATATGATGAAAAAGAAAAAAGATTAGATTTTAGTCATAATCCATTTTCTATGCCGCAAGTACAAATGAGGGATTTTGATAAGACTGAGCCTCTAAAAATCTTAGCTTATCAATATGATTTAGTTTGTAATGGTTATGAACTTTCTTCTGGCGCAATCAGGAATCATATTCCAGAGTATTTGTTTAAAGTTTTTTCTAAAGTTGGATACACTAAGGAAATGGTAGAAAAAAACTTTTCAGGTATGATAAAAGCCCTTTCTTATGGAGCTCCACCTCACGGCGGTATGGCTCCTGGTATAGACAGAATTGTAATGCTTTTAGCAAATCAAAAGAATATCCGAGAGGTTACTTTGTTTCCACTTAATCAGAATGCTGAAGATTTATTAATGGAGGCACCATCTGAGGCTTCAGATAAACAACTTAAAGAATTAAATATTAAAACTGTTAAGAAAAACTAATTTTTGCTCTTAAGATTAATTCTTACATCGCTTAAATCAACCAACTTTTCTTCATAATTACTTCTAACGAAACCTTTGCTAGTAATATTTTTAACAATTTTTAAAAATTGATCGTTTTGCTCACTACTTTCCTCAACAGCTTTACTTAATCCTGGTGTATGTGCTAAATCTTCTTTTCCAAGATAGGATATGGCTAACTCTCTGAAAATATAATCTAAAATTGACGTCGCACTTAAAATTCTGTCATTTCCATAAACTTTTCCTGACGGTTCAAATTTTGTGTCTAAAAAAGCATCAACAAATTCTTCTAGAGGAACCCCATATTGAAGACCTAAAGATATAGCTATAGCAAAATTATTTGTTAAAGCTTTTACTAATTCTCCTTCTTTATTTGTATCGATAAAAATCTCTCCGATTTTTCCATCATCATATTCACCAGTGTGTAAATAAATTTTGTGATCTCCAATAGTTGCTTTTTGAATATAACCTTTTCGTCTATCGGGCATTTGAAATCTCTTTTCATTTTTATTGATTTTATAATTGGTTTCTTTGTTTGTATTTTTTTTCAAGAGTTCAGATTTAAGCTTTTCTGTATTAGCAGTCTTTGTCGAGTGAGAAATATTTGTATTTTCTAAATCTGATTTAATCTGTTTTTTACCGTCAGATCTTTTTGTTTTTCTGTTATTTACTGTGACATTAACAATTTCTACTTTTCCATCTTTTCGATTATCTACCTCTGAAAGAGCCTTTTCATTAAGCTCATCTAACTCATGAACTATCTTAAAAGTACAAGTATAATGTGTTTCTACTAAAAATTTTGACATAATTTTTCCTCAATGTTTGTTGAAAGTAATCAAGTTTTAGATATATACGATAAAGAAATTGTGTCTACGAATATTTAATACAATTTGAACTTGTGTGGACTTAATTTTATAAAAAAATGATTAAACAAATTTTTACTTGGTGGAACTATCAAACAGTAGGAACGTACCTTCAAACCCTGTTTTTTGGAAAGTTAGTTGGTAAAGACTCACTTGGAAACAAATATTTTGAAAGCAGAAAAGGAAAAAGATGGGTAATTTATAATGGTGAAATAAATGCTTCTAAAATAGATTCGGACTGGTTTCAATGGATTCACTATCAAACAGATACTAACCCGTCCAGATCTGAAATAAAAAAACATTCATGGCAAAAATCACATTCAGAGAATAAAACTGGGACCTCAGACGCCTATAAGCCAAATAAAATCACAAATAAACAGAAAGATTTTAAAAAATATGAAAGCTGGAAGCCTTAAAATTTTTTCAATTTTATTTTTTTTTTTTATTTATTAACTCAACTCTTATTTCTCAAGAAAAAATGAGCTTGAATAATATTGAACCGACTTTTGAAGAAGATACAGATTTATCGAATATTGAAGAAATTAATGATGGCTCAAAACTAAAATCAAAAGTAAAAAAAAAAAGTATTGAGGGAAATACAATAGTGAATTTAAAAGCTTTGGACAAGATTACTGCTAAGACATCATTAATTAATATACCAGTTGGTAAAAAGAAGAAATTTGGTTATCTTGAAATTTTTCCAAAAAAATGTGCTTTATCTAAATCAGATAATGATCAAGGAGTTGTGGCTTACATTCAAGTTAAAGATCTGTCTAATAAAAAAGATGATAAAGTTTTCGTTTTTAATGGGTGGACTTTCTCATCAAGTACAACCCTAAGAACTTTTGATCATCCTGTATACGATCTGTGGGTTGTAGGGTGAAAATATATAAATGAAATACTCGGATATAACAAAATTAAAACATTTAGCGCAAGATAAAGTATCAAGATCAGCTAATCCTGCGATAGTGAGGAATTCTACTGTGTTTTTTAAAAACATGTCAGAACTAGTCAAACAAGAAAAACTTGTTAAAAAAGGCTCAAAAGTAAATTTTTATGAGTATGGAAGAGCAGGTAGTCAGACAACAATTGCATTACAAAATTTTATTTCAGAACTTGAAGATGCTCACAGAACTTTCTTAACATCCACAGGATTTGGTGCTGTTGCACTTGCCATAATTAGCACGTGTAGGCCTAAAGATGAAATTATTGTTACCGATGCAGTATATGCACCTACAAGAATGATTACATCAAAATTCTTAAAAGAGTTTAATGTAAAAACACACTTCTATAATCCCGAAAATTTAAAAAGTCTTGAAAGCAAAATCAATAAAAGAACTAAAATGATATTCGTAGAAAATCCAGGAAGTAATACTTTTGAATTTCAAGATCTGTCTAAAATAATTAAAATTGCAAAAAAAAGAAAAATTATAACAGCTATTGATAACACTTGGGGGACTCCACTTTTTATTAAACCTTTAAAAATAGGATTTGATATGTCAATTTCATCTGCCACAAAATATCTATCTGGCCATTCTGATGTAATGCTTGGAAGTTTAGCAGTTAATAAAAAAGTTTACGAAAAAGTAAGATTTTGTAACAAACTTTTAGGATATAGAGCATCCCCAGATGATGCATACTTAGTTCTTAGAGGTTTAAGAACTCTAGACATTAGATTGAAAAAACATGAAGAAAATACAAAAAAAATTGTTAATTTTTTAAAAAAAGAAAAAAAAATTAAAGAAGTTCTCTATCCGCATAAAAAAGACAGTGAAAATTACAAAAATTGGAAAAAATATTACTCTGGATCTACCGGCTTATTTTCTATTGTTATTAAAAGCAAAAATAGAAATTCAATTTATAATTTTATTAATTCACTTAAACTTTTTGGTATTGGGCAAAGTTGGGGTGGTTTCGAGAGCCTAGTTTTGTATCAAACCCATGTAATTCAAAGAGTTTATAAAAAACATATCACTCCAAACCATCATATAGTAAGGTTTCATATAGGTTTAGAAGATCCTAAAGATTTGATTGAAGATTTAAGAAAAGCAATTAAAAAGATTAAATGACATCAAAGTTTTTTCCAAATAAAACTGCACTAATAACTTTAGTAGCCGCTTGCTTTGTTGTTAATGTAACCATGGGGGTAAGACAAACCTTTGGTTTATTTTCTGGTGATTTTGAAATTGATTGTGGAATTTCTAATACAGAATTTGGTCTTGCTATTGCATTACATGCTTTAGTATGGGGAATTGTTACACCGATTTTTGGAAGGTTTGCCGACAAGCATGGTGGTAGTAAAATGGTTATACTTACTTTAATCATTTATGGTGTTGGTGTACTAGCTTTAGGAAATAATTTTAATACAGGCACATGGTTTCAAGTTAATCTTGGTTTGTTGGTTGGTATTGGTTTAGGTGGAGCCGCAGGAACTATTTTAGCTCCAGTTGTCACAAAACATTTTCCAAACCAAAGCAGAGGTAAAGCAGCGGGTTACGTCACCGCATTTGGTGGACTTGGAATGTTTATCTTTCCTGTGCTAACAAAATATTTAATGGTTGAAGTTGGTTGGCAAGGTACTTTCTCAGTTTTTGCTATAATTTTATTTTTAATGTGTATTCCAGGTTTTTTTTTAAAAAAACCTGAAGGTCAAAATGAAAATATTGGTTTGAAAAAAGTACCTGAAAAAAGTGATAATGTAATAAAAGTTTTGAAAGAGTCTTTTGCACACAAGGGTTTTAGATTATTAGTTTTAGGTTTTTTTGTTTGTGGATTTCAAATTACATTGGTTGCTACTCACGTTCCAAGATATGTTCAAGATAGAGGTCTCGATGATTGGACAGGTTTTGCAATTTTATCCTTGATTGGTCTTTTCAATATTATTGGCGTTTTAATAATGGGTTATTTAAGTGACAAATATAGTAAGAAAATGCTTTTAAGTGGCTTATATTTTTTTAGAGCAATATCTATAATGTTATTTATATTTCTACCACCATCAAACATTTCTGCTATTGCTTTTGGAATAACTTTTGGACTTTTATGGTTAGCTACTGTTCCAGCTACGAATGGAATTGTTGCACAGGTATTTGGAGCAAAAAATTTATCAATGTTATTTGGAATAGTTTTTTTAAATCATCAAATAGGATCTTTTTTGGGCGCTTATCTTGGAGGAGTGTTTTATGATATATTTGGAAATTATGATTACGCTTGGTATTTAGCAATATTACTGTCCTTTGTTGCAACATTGTTACATCTACCAATAGACGAAAAACCTATAAGACGTGAAGTAACAATCTAAAGTTGTGGACAATTTTTTTAATTGTTTAATTTTAAATTTAAATTAAAGTAGTCGTAACGGAGGAGAAAAAATGTTTTCAAAAAATCTAAACGAAAAACTAGACAAGTATCACTTACTTAAACATCCATTTTATAAAGCATGGAATGAGGGAAAATTAAATAGAGAGGTAATAAAAGATTATGCTGAACAATACTACCAGCATGTTAAGGCATTCCCAAGATATATTAGCGCAACTCATTCTCTATGTGAGGACATTAGTAAAAGAAAAATCCTTTTAGAAAATCTACAAGACGAGGAGAACCCAAATGCAGATCATCCTAAATTATGGAAAAATTTTGCTTTAGCAATGGGAGCTGACTCAAAAAAAATTGAACAAGTTAAACAGGACTGGTTTACAAAAGAAATGATCGATAATTTTTTTAAACAAGCAAGATTGTCTTATGCTGAAGGATTAGCATCTCTATATACTTATGAAAGACAAATACCTGAAATAGCCGAAACTAAAATCCAAGGGTTAAAAAAGTTTTATGGTGTTAGTTCAAAAGAAGGTTTAGAATTTTTCGAAGCACATAAAGCAGCAGATGTTATTCATAGAAAAGAATGTGAAAAACTATTAGATAGCTTATCTGATGAAGAAAAAGAGAAAGCAGAACAAGCTTCAATGTACACAGCTAGATATCTTTGGAACTTTTTAAGTGGAATGGTATCAAAACACAAATTGCAAGTAGCTGCTTAATTTATTGATTGTTTAAAACTGTCATTGGATCTAGACGGGTGCCGAACCAATTTAGTCTAACATCTAGGTGGGCACCAGTAGATCTTCCAGTTGAACCAACAGTTCCTATAATTTCTCCTTGCTTAACTTTTTGGTTTTCTTCAACGTAAATTTCTTTCATGTGCATGTATAAAGTAGATATTCCATGCCCGTGATCAAAAATTAATGTACCTCCCGTATAAAATAAATCTTTTTCAACCATGGTCGCCATACCATCAAGCATTGCCCTAATTTGAGTTCCTTCTTTTGCCGCAAAATCCACACCATAATGTGGCCATTTAGGTTTACCATTTAAAATTCTCTGACTTCCGTAAACACCTGTAATAATCGCATTGTCTAATGGAAATATAAATTTATTTTTAAAAAAAGTCAGATTACTGTTTATTGATCTAGCATTAGATATAATTTTATTTTCCTTTTTAATTCTTTCATAAACTTCTTTTGGAGGTGTTACTTTTTTTTCAGGAAGTCCATCGATTTTCTGTATTTTATATTCTCTTTTTTGAACCTTTTTAATAATTTTTACTTTTTTTCCGTCTTTTTCGTTTGTAATTACAACATCGTATTTTCTATCTCTATCAATTCCAAAGGCAAAAAAACCATCTTCGGATACTTTGACAGATCTTTTATCTATCCACACTTTAGATTTTGGTTCGGTTTTGCCTATTATAAAGTGTCCTTGGATAAATTTACCCTCAAAATCTATTGCAAAAGCATTAGAAGAAAAAAAAATTAGTACTAATAGAATATTTCTTTTCATTTAATTCCCTAAGTTATATGGCATAATATAACTGATGGGTATTGGAAAATTTCTTAAAGAACACAAATTTTCACACCGAACTTGGATGTACTACGAGCTTTATGTGAAAAATTTTAGAAAAAGGATAAAAAAATATTATTCACAGTACGGTGAAGATAAAGAAATAGCTAATTTTTTTAAAAAAAAACCAGAGGTTATTATTGTGATATTGGATGTTTTCACCCTATAAGATACAGCAATACATTTCATCTTTTTAAGAAGGGATGGTCTGGGACCAATATTGATGTAAATCAAACCTCAATTGATCTTTTTAATATAGCAAGGCCTAATGACCAAAATATATGTGCTGCATTATCAGATGTTTCAAATGATGTTAACTTTTTTGAGGATGATATTTTGGGTCCAGTAAATACAATTAGCAGTAAAATGCACGAGAAATCAAAAGGTATATTCTTCAAAAAAGGAATAGTAAAAAAAATAAAAACATCTAAAGTATTTGACGTAATTTCTAAGAGCATTCTCTATGAAAAAACAGATTTTTTAAACATAGATGCCGAGGGTTCCGATTATAAAATAATTAAACAAATAGATCTAAGAAACTCAAATATAAATCTTGTTGCTATTGAAACACACGATCCAAATGGTAATAAACTAGATGATTTTAACAATATTTCTAAATACTTTGAAAAAAATCAATATTTTGTTCACAGAAATATAGGCCCAACTAGTCTTTATATAAAAAAATAATTGATTATTTTTAAATTAAGATATTTAATACTTTCCTATGGCTAGTGCAGATAGAACTGATATTCCGAATTCATTAAATGAACATTGGATGCCATTTTCATCTAACAAAGACTTTAAAAAAAATCCAAGATTGATCTCAAATGCTAAAGGAATTTATCTCAAAACACACGAAGGAAAAACTTTAATTGATGGTAGTTCTGGCCTTTATTGTAATCCGTTAGGGCATGGTAGGAGAGAGATAATAGAAGCTATTAAAAATCAGCTTGAGAAATTGGATTATACCATGCCTTTTCAACAAGGTTATGGAGGATCATTTGAATTAGCTACTAAAATCGCTCAGAAAACCCCTGAGGATTTAAATAGAATCTTTTATACAATATGTGGTTCAACAGCTGTTGAAACTGCAATCAAAATAGCTGTTGCGTATTTCAGAGCCAAAGGTGAACCAAAAAAATTTAGATTTATTGGTAGAGAAAGAGGATATCATGGAATGAACATAGGTTCACTGACTGTAGGTGGTATAGTCAATAATGTAAAAGTTTTTACAGATATCTTGATGCCAGGGGTAAAACACATGAGACACACATTTCTTTCAGATCATAAGTTTGTTAAAGGGCAACCAGTAACTGGTGTTGAGCTAGCTGATGATCTAGAGAATATAGCAAATGAAATTGGCGGTGAAAATATTGCTGCGTGTATAGTTGAACCAATAGCAGGTTCTACAGGAGTTTTGATACCACCCAAGGGTTATTTACAAAGATTAAGAAAAATTTGTGATAAACACAGTATACTTTTGATTTTTGATGAAGTTGTGACCGGATGGGGAAGAACTGGCTCTGCTTTCGCCGCACAAGAGTTTGGTGTAATTCCAGATATTATAACAATGGCTAAAGCTACAACAAACGGTATTGTTCCCATGGGTGTTGTTGCTGTCAGGGAAAAAATTTACGACCAAGTAATGGATGCTTCTCCCGAAGGGACTATTGAATTATTTCATGGGTATACTTATTCAGGAATACCAGTCGCAGTATCAGCAGCATTAGCAGTTCAAGAAATTTTTGAAAAAGAAGATATTTTTAATAGAGTAAAAAAAATATCTAATTATTTTGAAGAGGGATTACATTCATTAAAAGATATTAAATGCGTTCAGAGTATAAGAAATTATGGTTTGCTCGGTGGTATAGATATACAGATGAGAGAAAAACCTGGAAAAGCAGGTTTTCAAGTTTACAAAGAATGTTATAAAGCAGGTATAAATATAAAACCAACAGGCGATGCTTTGATAATTGCACCTCCATTTATTTGTGACAAAAAAAAATATTGATGAGATAATCGAAAAATTAAGGGTTGGCATAAGCAATTATAGTTCCTTTAAAAAATAGTTAAAATTCTAGAATAAATTGTTTTTTTTGTTACAAAAGCCCAAAATGAACAACTAAAATACAAATTTATCAATGATAAAGAAAAAAATTATTTTCTATTTTAATTTTTTGTGCTTAAATTAATTTATGGAAGTTAAAAGTAAAACTAATTCAGGTCAATTCAGTGAAGAGCCAGAATTTATTTCAGAAAGTAGTATAACTACCTCAAGAACGAAAGTAGATTTAAATAATCTTATTAAAAAAGTTAAAGATGAAGAAAAAAGGTCAAAAAGACAAAATTTTGTAATATCTGCTGCTGCCCTTTCGGCTATTGCAGTATTCGGTATTATTTTAACTTTGTAAATATTATTTTAAAATTGCTTTATAAACTATTGTAGAGAAATCAGCAAATCTGCTTGTCATTCCTACCATATTTGTCAAAGGATGTTCCGATAAGTTTTGTTTGATACTCTCAACATTTAAGTTGTATCTTTTACTTTCAGGGTCTTTTTTCACTAATTTTTGTTTTAATAACCATTCAAGTTTTCTTATACAAGTAGCTCGAGGTATACCGGTTACCTCTGATACTGATGTCGCACTGATATCAGAATTAAAAGATTTTGAACCATTATTCAAAGATGTTTTTTTAAAATAATTAAAAGACTGAATAAGGCTTTGTAAACCAATTAATAGTATTTCTAAATCATTTGTTTTTTTTTGCCAATACTTCATAAATTCAAGTTGAGTACTTAAATAGTGATACCAATAGAAACAATAATTTTTTTCTATTTCTTTATTAAATTTAACGAAAGGTACATCCATATTAAGTAATTTTGACTGTTCATAAAGAAATTTTGAAAGTGACTTAATTTGTTCTTTAATAATTTTCATATAGGTTTCTTTTTCATACGATGAAGGTTCCCAATAAAGATTGTTCTTATTAGTTTTTTTTAAATGTTTTAGTTTAGTAAGATAAATTATTTTTCTTCTCGTAGTTTCTTTGGGTAAACCTGTATATCTTGAAACTGAAATTATTTTTTGTTTATCTTGATAAGTGTTTTGATGATTAAACCAGAATTTTTCTAAGGATAAATCAAAACTTAAATCATCCTCTCTTTTTCTCATCACATTTAAATGAAGGTTACGAGCAAAGTATATTACTATTTGTCCGCCCTCTAAATCACCATAACGTTTGTAAACCCCAGTTAAAAAAGTACTTTGCATCTCAAAAAAAATCGGAAGTATTTTATTTGAATACTTAGTAAAAACTTCTTCTATAGACTTTCGATTAATTTTGTTTTCCAAATCCATTTTAACTTAAAGTATAATTGTTCATTTTGGGTTATTATGAACAACTTTGTAATTTAGAGTCAATACAAATTTAAAAGATTTATCTTGTTAAGTTCGGCCTAAACCAGGATTTATTACCCATGATAGAGTTTATTAAACCACTAAATCTTGCTAAATAAATTCTTCTTTTTTGTCTGTTAAAAATTAATGTGTAAAAAAGAATATTTAATATAGCAGAAAATAATTTCGGTAAAATTTTTCTATACGCATTAAATACACCAAAATGTTTTTTATAAAAATAAAAAGTTGACCACATTAGATGCCAATTTCTATTAATTTCAATTTCATCTTTGTAGACTTGATTTACTGAAGCATTACCTTTATGGATGATGATTGAGTCATTTACCAGAATAATTTTTTTATCTTTTTTCATACACCTCTCGTAAAAATCATTCTCTTCAAAATATAAAAAAATTTTTTCATCAAAAAAACCTACCTCCCCAAATAATTCTAAATCAAAAAATAAAGCACATCCTGTAACAAATCGCATGTTTGAATATTTTTTATTACCACTGCTTTCTATATAACAATCATTTCTATATTTAAAATTTTTTATTTTCGGTGCTAATATAGAAAATCTTTTTATTTCTCTGGCCGCTAGGATTAAATTTTTTATAGTATCTGGATATAATTCTGTATCTACATCTAAATATAGTGCGTATTTAGTTTTTGTATTTTTTAACCCAAAGTTTATACCTGCTCCATTTCCTAAATTTTCATCAGGTACTACAACTTTAATATTTGTATATTTTTTTTCTAATTTTGTCTTAAGGCCTAAGTTTCTTGAATTTTCTACAACAATAATTTGAATATCTTGATCAATTGTCGCAATCGATTTTTCTATTATTTCTTCTGAGTGAAAACTTACAAATATAATAGTAATATCATTTTTCATTTAGGTGCAAAATTAATTTTTAATTATTAGTATCAAATTTTTAAAACAAGGAAAATTAAAATTTATTTGTATTTTTTCGTACTCCGTGTTAATCAACACAATGTCCTTTAAAGAACTACCACTTATGGAACCTAAAGATGGAACAGTACTCTTTTATCCGTATATTTCAAAATCTTCTTTTTCTGAAGTAAAAAAGGTGCTTTCAGGTAGATGGATAGGACAAGGGCCTTTGGTAGATAAATTTGAAAAAAAATTTAAATATATGTTTGCAAGAAAAAACCATTGCATCGCAACAGGTTCTGGAACCGATGCACTTCACCTTGCCTACATACTTGCGGGACTTAAAAAAGGAGATGAAGTTATAGCTCCGGTGTACACCTGTACCGCTACTAATATTCCCTTTTTGTATATGGGAGTAAAAATAAAATTTGCAGATATAGATATTGAGACCATGAATATAAGTGTAGAAAGTGTGAAAAAAAATCTAACAAAAAAAACCAAAGCAATAGTTTGTATGCATTATGGTGGGTTGCCTTGTGACCTTGATGAACTCCAGTCTCTTGCAAATAAATATAAAATTCCTTTAATAGAAGATGCTGCACATGCTGTTGGTGCAACTTACAAAAAAAAATATATTGGAAGTATAAGTGATTTTACCATGTTCAGTTTTCAAGCAATAAAACACATAACCACTGGTGATGGTGGAATGTTATGCATGAAAAATAAAAAACTTTTAAATAAAGCAAAAAGAATAAGATGGTTTGGGATAAGTAGAGAAGACAAACAAAAAGGTGTTTGGGAAAATGATATTTTTGAAATTGGTTATAAATACCAAATGACAGATCTTGGTGCTTCTTTAGGTTATACAGCCCTGAAAGAATTCAACAAACTACTTAAGCATAGACAAAAAATTTTTAGAATTTATCGAGATATACTTTCAAAAAATACAAACATACATTGTGTAGACAAGGATGACGGAACAAGAACACATGCATCATGGTTATTCACATTATTGTCTGAAGAGAAAGATAGAATCCAAAAAAAATTAAGAGAAAAAAAAATAGAGTCTAATCAAGTTCATTTTAGAAACGATAAATATTCTATATTTAAAAACTTTGTAAAGGGTAGAGCTTTTCCAAATATGGATTTTGTAGAAGATAAATATCTAGTTTTACCAAATCATCATAAAATCTCAGAAAAAAAAGCAAAGTATATTGCTCAAACAATTGATAATTTACTATAAAGTATTATAAAGTGTATCAAATTATATGGCGGGGTAGCTCAGTTGGTTAGAGCGTTGGACTCATAAGCCAAAGGTCGGTGGTTCGATTCCACTCCCCGCTACCAAAAATGAAAAAAAAAGTATTAATAATTTTTAA
>MDTB01112302.1_pt1 | contig 17654 bp, 24 predicted proteins | sample 811161 | NCBI WGS metagenome assembly MDTB01 (sample SAMN05326650, study PRJNA326480) | marine metagenome | isolation source: seawater | place: Mediterranean Sea | collected 2009
AAGAAAATAGTGTGGCATATGTTGAACGTGGCCTTACTGCTATTGATCCACGTAGAGGTTTGTTTGAAGCAACTATAACAGAAGGTGACTTACTTAACTTAGATGCAAAGTATTACAGTTACAGTTTGAAAGTCACAAATCCAGAAGGTAGAACAAGTCCTGCATATGCAGATGATAATTATAGTGCTAACGGTACACTAGAAGTTACAGAAGGAATGTATCCTGCTTTTAAAGAAAGTACAACTGAAGCATTTGGTGGTGGTAACACAGGAAGCACAATAGCAATAGATCCATATATAAATCGTAATACTGCACAACACACTGCACAAGTTTATTTTAGTAGTGCGTTCACAGGTAGCCTGGAAATACAAGGTTCAATTAATCCAAGTAATAGTATTCAAAACGCAGACTTTACAACAATATCTACAACAAACTATACTGACCAGACAGACAATGCATATATTAATTTTACTGGTGTGTATAGTGCCGTTCGTTTTGTACGTACAACAACTTCAGGAACATTGAGTCAAGTATTATATAGACCATAATGAAACTTGTAGGCTTTGGTTGTAGTTTCACTTATGGTAGTGAACTAGTTGATCCTAATATAGGCAAAGATAATCATCACGCAAGTACTCGTTATAGAAATAAAAATGTATGGTTAGGAAGACTTGCTGATAAGTTAGGTTATCAATTTGATAATTTAGCGGAACCTGCAAACAGTAACTTTGCAATAGCACAACAAGTATCCAACTATTTTCTTAGTACATATGATCCGCAAGAAAAAATTATCATTTGTGTAGGCTGGACAGAAAAAACTAGAATGAGTTGGTACACAAAGAACGAATGGACTCATAACGGATTTGCTGGTAATAAACATGGTTGGCCACAGTCTGCTCGTGAGTGGGTTGTGAAGTCTGATAATGAAAGTTATAACTTCTATACTGAAAATGCCAAGTTCCTTGTTAACAGTGTTTGCAAATCAATGAACATTCCTATTATACAATTTAATGCACTGGGTAATCACAAAACTACTGCATATTCTAATTATTTTATTGACGGATACAGTATGGACGGTACACTAAGACGTGCAATGGTAGAAGATAATAGATTGAATTTGATAGCAGAAGGGGGCCACCCTAATGAAGCAGGACACGAATACTTTACAATTAGGTTGACAGAATTTGCAAAAAGTCATATAATAACTTAATTAAAAGGAATATCTGTTATATGTAATCACACTTTACTCTTTACTTTACATAAAGCATAAATAAAAGTGTTTTATTAAAGGGGATACAGAAAATGAATGAAACATTAGATTGTTGTGTTAGAAAACATGAAAAACATGGCAAACGTGGTAGGCTACTTGCAATAAGTCCTCACTGCGATGATATTAATGAAGGAGCCGGCGGCTTAATATTAAAGTTATTGGCTAATCAATGGCGTGTAGATATACTTTATTGCATAAAACAAAATGAGGATGCAATTGACGCTAATTCAAAAAAATATGGATACAATTACAAGTTTTTACAAAGCCCAGATGGAAAATTCTATAATACAAATTGGCTTAATTTAAATCTTACTAAAGAATATAATCCAGGTTATATAAAAAGACTTTCGAGCAGAGGTGATTCTCAAAGACAAGATATAATAAAAAAAATAGTTCATGAGGTTTATGCACCTAAGAATGATCCTAAAGAAGACTATGATATGGTTCTAGTGCCTAGCAGCGATTACCATGGAGATCATAAACTTGTAAATGAGGTATGTTTATCAGCATTAAGATCTTATAAAAATAGTATAGTCCTTTACGAATCTCCTAGGTACATGAATAGTAACTGGTGTTATGACAAAAAAACATTTGCACCTAATTCTTATCTTGGTATTGATATTTTTCAAAATGAAAAAAATGAATGGTGTAGAAGTTTTTTGGATGACAGAAAGCGTTATGAAAAAATAAAATATTTGGAAGTAGTAAATACTATGAAGCATCTTGCCGCAGTAAGAGGCAGTGGTACAGACAATTTCTTTGCAGAAAAATTTCAGTATCTAAGCCACAATATGAATAATATGTTTAAAGGATAACAAGTGAAGTACATTCATATTAATAGAAATATAATACAACAAAATGAAAAACACGACCGCGAGTTGCCTGTATGTAGAGTCCAAGAAGGTAGTAAAGCCAGATACGGCAGTGCAGTAGAAATACATGGACCAAGTCGCATGGTTTACAGACCCGACAAACCATTAAGTTGTGGTGCTAAACTATGGATAGAAACAGATAGTGAGATAAGTATAACAGACGAGTGTACTTATAAAGATATACAAAAGATGAAATAAATGGACTTGGAGGTATTTGGATTATGCTTGGTATTGTTTTTGGCGTGTACGGCGATCATGGCTATAGGCCTCCTGAAAGGCCGGCGTGTAAAAGGCAGTTGCGGTGGTGTTACAGGAGAATCATGTGTATGTTCAAAGGAGAATGTAAACGACCGACTGGCACAGATAAAAAAGGATCCTAATCGCAGGATTGACAGTGATAACATGACTGAAGTTGAGAAGATGGATCGAGGTTTCACACACGGGACTTACAATATAAACGGCAGAGATGTTGACTTTTGAATAGTATTCAACAAACAATCATAGATAGTTTGCCTAGCAAACAAAAAAGAACCACTAATGGCTGGATTAGTTTTAATGCAGTCTGTTGTCATCACAATGGCGAAAGTATGGACAAACGTAACAGAGGCGGAGTAATTGCTTCTGGTGATGCTATAAGTTATCATTGTTTTAATTGTAATTTTAAGACAGGTTGGCAACCAGGTAGACATATTAGTTTTAAACTAAGGAAACTACTTACTTGGTTAGGTGTTGATGAGAACACCAGACAGATGCTTAATATAGAAGCATTAAGAATAAAGGATACAGTACAAGAACAAATAGTAGAAGAAGAAAAGTTTACAGTAGATTTCAAAGCACGTAAGTTGCCAGAGAATAGTACAAATGAGTTACCAGACCATATAAGATTATATGCTGAAAGTAGAGCATTGCCATTAGAAAAAATTATGTATAGCGATAGTAAAGTGGCTGGCATGTATAATAGATTAATTGTTCCGTTTAAGTGGGGCAGGCGTACAATAGGATTTAGTGCAAGGAGTGTAGATAATGATACCAAACCCAAATATTTTACTAGTCATGATAGTGGTTTCGTTTATGGCATTGATAATCAGTTGTCTGACAGTAGGTTTGTAGTAGTAACAGAAGGACTACTAGATGCAATATGTATAGGTGGAGTAGGTATATTGAGTAATCGTTGTAGTGAAACACAAGCACAAATTATAGATACACTAGGCAAAGAAGTTATCTTAGTTCCAGATAAAGATCGTGCTGGACAAAAACTAATTGACGATGCACTGGAGTTTGGTTGGAGTGTAAGTTTTCCAGATTGGGAGTCTGATGTAAAAGATGTAAATGATGCAGTGGTTAGGTATGGTAAACTGTTTACACTAAAAAGTATTATCGATGCAAAACAAACTATGCGTCTTAAAATAAATTTACAGAGGAAACGATGGTAAGGTTACACATTGAACCAACTAGTAGATGCACACTTGGTTGTCCAAGATGTGAACGTACAACTTTTATAGAAAAGTTTGGCAAAAATAACTTTTCGGTTGTTGATCTTAATATAGACGATTTTATAAATTTTTTAGATATAAAAGTAGATAAAATATATATTTGTGGAAACTTAGGGGATCCTATATATCATAGAGATTTTTTGAAACTAGTAAAGATGACCAAAACAAAAACTGATAGAGTCAGCATCACAACAAATGGAAGTAGGAAAAATAAAATTTGGTGGAGTGAGCTTGTGTCTATATTGGATGAAAGAGACAATGTAACTTTTAGTATTGACGGAACACCAGATAACTTTACAGAATATAGAATTAATGGTGATTGGGAAAGTATTAAAACTGGTATAGACATCTGTACAAATAGTAAAATAAAAACAACATGGAAATATATACCATTTTCTTTTAATGAAGATAATGTCGAAGATGTAAAGATTTTTGCTTCAAATTTAGGAATAGATAGATTCAAGTTAGACCCAAGTGACAGATGGGAAATAAATGATTATTTACGACCAAAAGAAAATTACATAGGACCACAAGACGAAACTCAACAAAAGTATAAAAAAGAAGGTGTACGAAATTTTGAAATAGAACCTATGTGTTCTAATAATAAAATGCATTATATAAGTGCAGAAGGCTTATATGCACCTTGTTGTATGAGTAGACATTATACATTTTACTACAAAAGTAGTTGGTGGAAAAATCGTGATAAGCATAGAATAAACGCAACCAAACTAAGCGAACAAATTAAATATTTTAAAGAGTTTTATAGCACAATAAAAACTGAACGTTATGACTATTGTGTTTTTAATTGTGGAAAGTGTTAGATGAATATTTGGATTACTTTTTTACCTGGTAGTGCTGGCAGTACTGTGGAAGCTATACTTCGCAAATGTACTGATCTAAAAACGATTAATAAAAATAAAGTAAAATTCTTAGACAGTAAAAAAGATTTAGCAATCTCTGGTGCAACAACTAGCCACGGATATAGAAAACAATGGCACCCATGCGATAAAGAAAGCCTTCAAAACCCTCAGCCTTCATGGATAAGTGAAGATAATATTTTTACTCCTATTGTACCTTTAAGAGACTGGAATGGCACTAATACATTAAAATATATCAAAGAAAATTCGAATGATTCTAATATGTTTTATTTGGGTCCAGATAATGATAATGAAGAATTTGCCGCTATAACGCTTAGTAAAGTTGGATTGAAAAAATATATACGTAATCTTATGAAAGATTATGAACATGCAGAAAAGTGGAGTGACAGAGAATTAGATAAGTGGGAATTAAGAGAGTGTCTTAGTTTAAGCTGGATGTCATGGTGGACTGCCGAAATGAAAGAGCAAAGTGATACTGCAAAACAACTTGGGTTCACTTGTTATGATACCAAGTATATCTTTGAAAACTTAAAACAAGTAGTGCTTGATATAATAGATAAAATTGGTTGTAAAGTCACAGATAAAACAACATTAGATGAAATTACAACAAACTGGCAACAAGGACAAGATATTATTTGGCAAAAATGGGAAAATTATGTAAAATACAAAGATACAATTGATGGAAATGCAAATCATGATGTACATTTGTTTGATGAGGTTGGACTTGAAGCAATGATACAATATCAGTTACGAGAACGAGGCATTGAATTAAAATGCTATAAATTAAACAATTTTCCCACAAGTGGCAGGATAACAGAATTTTATGAGTAAAGAATATACAGTAGATTTACAAAAATTATTTTTAGAAATGATGATGAATGATGCACAGAATTTTGTGCGTGTACAGAACATTTATAATGTACAAAACTTTGACAGGAGTCTAATTGATACTGCAAAGTTTATTAAAGAACACAGTGATGAACATGGTGCTCTGCCTACTTATGAACAAGTTCGGGCAGTGACAGGTGTTGAACTAAAGCCAGTGTCTGATATAAATGAAAGCCATAATAATTGGTTTCTAGCAGAGTTTGAAGGTTTTACTAAAAGACAGGAATTAGAACGTGCAATACTTAAGGCGGCGGACTTATTAGAAAAAGGAACATATGATCCAGTTGAAAAACTAATTAAAGATGCAGTACAGATAAGTCTTACAAAAGATATGGGTACAGATTATTTTTCTGATCCTCGTGCAAGACTTATGGCACTGAAAGATAACAATGGACAGATTACTACAGGTTGGCCTGCAATGGATCGTAAACTGTTTGGTGGTATGAACAAAGGCGAACTGAACATATTTGCTGGTGGCTCTGGCAGTGGTAAAAGTTTGTTTATGCAGAACTTGGCAGTGAATTGGGTAACAAACGGATTGAACGGAGTGTACTTGACACTAGAACTTAGTGAAGGGCTAAGTGCTATGAGAATAGATAGTATGCTTACAAATGTATCTACTAAGGAAGTATTTAAAGACTTGGATACAGTAGAGATGAAAGTAAGGATGGCTGGTAAGAAAGCAGGCAAACTACAGATAAAATATATGCCCGCACAAAGCAATGTAAATGACGTAAGAGCATATTTAAAAGAACTACAGATAAAAAATGGGTGGACTATAGACTTCTTGCTTATAGATTATTTAGATTTGCTTATGCCAGTTAGTGCAAAAGTATCGCCAAGCGATTTGTTTGTTAAGGACAAGTATGTATCAGAAGAGTTGCGTAACTTAGCAAAAGAACTAAATTGTGTATTTGTTACTGCTTCGCAGTTAAACAGAGGTGCAGTAGATGAAATAGAGTTTGACCACAGCCATATAAGTGGTGGACTTAGTAAGATTAATACTGCTGATAATGTGTTTGGTATATTTACAAGTCGTGCAATGAGAGAGCGTGGTAGATATCAATTACAACTTATGAAGACTAGAAGTAGTAGTGGTGTTGGACAAAAGATAGACTTAGAGTTTGATATAGAAAGTTTACGTATTCGTGATTTGGGAGAGGATCAAGAGTATCAACAGTTTAAGAAACAAACTAGTAGTATCTATGAACAACTTAAAAATAAAACTGGTGACACAGGAGTTGTAAAAGCACCCCAAGACGACACTGGTAAAATAACTGCAAGTGTACAAAGTAGTAAACTAAAAGATATGCTCGCTGGATTGAAACAAGGTGATTGAATATGCAGATATTAGGCATGTTGAATTAGAACTGAGCAGTCATTGTAATGCACGTTGTCCATTATGTCCTCGTAATTTATTTGGTTATACATATAATACAGGATACATTGCAAAGCATCTAACATTAAAGGAAGTCAAAACTATTCTTCCTAAAGATTTTCTTATGCAAATTGAAAAAATAACATTTGAAGGTAATTATGGCGATCCTATGATGAATCCGGAGTTGCTAGAAATTGTTGAGTATTTAGATAAACCTGTGAAAATTTTTTCAAATGCTAGTTTACAAACTGAATCATTTTGGCAAAAACTTGCACAACTAAATGTTGAAGTATATTTTGCACTAGACGGTTTAGTAGATACTCATAGTATCTATAGACAAAACACAAACTTTACAAAAATTATTAATAATGCGAAAACATTTATTCAAGCAGGTGGTATTGCAATATGGAAAATGATAGTGTTTGATCATAATAAACATCAAATCGAGGATTGTAAAAAACTAAGCAAGGAACTTAGATTTAATGAATTTATGTCAGTAGACCATGGAAGGAATAGCGGACCAGTTTTCGATGATAGTGGAAACTTAATTAGAGTTATAGGAAATTTTACAGGTAGTACTGATTTACAACATTACATCGATGTAATTGACAATGGTGACATGTTTATCGAAGATATCTGGGACAAACCTAAAAATAAACTTAATTGTAAGACTATCAAAAATAGTAGTATATACATTAGTAGTGAAGGTGACGTTTATCCTTGTTGTTTTATGGGTTTCAATCCTCGCAAGTATGGAAAAGGACGTTGGCACCAACCTGTAAACAAACAAATACAAAAAATATTACAACCTAACAATGCACTTGAACAATCATTAGAAAAATGCATTGAATGGTTTGATAATATTCCCATGTGTTGGAAAAAATCTACGTTTGAAGAAGGTAGACTTATTGTTTGTGATGCTAACTGTGGTTCTAATTAAGATATTGATGTAGTCTGTGACCTTTAGCGTCATAGCAGTCTATATAACGTGCACCATTACTATAACGTACTTTACCACTGCCTACTACAACATCATGATCTCTATATCCAAAAGGCTTCTTTACTGTAACATCAACATATTCACCGTTAGCAATACCCAGTGTTAAGAACGTAACATACCTTCCTTGTTCTCCCTTAAACACTCTACCGTTTGCAACAAGTCCTGCAAAGTTTACACGATCTCCCCAGGTTTCCTGTACAAACATATGTGGCATAAATTCTGGTTGTGTCCAGTATCCATAACGTTTATATTGTGTTTGTGGTGACTCAGTAATGCCATTTGGAAAGCCTAGTTCACGTAAATCCCAACCTGCATTTTTTGCTTCTGTTTTGTGTACCCAACGTCTATAACTGCCTTGACAATGTTTGAGTGCGGCACGCCAAAATTGTTTTGGATTGTGTGCTTTTTGATATGCAAGTGCCCAGATTAATCTTCCTAAATTTACTGCATGAGCTCTGCACAATCCAAAGTTTCCTAGTCCGTATAGTTCCTGTATAATCTCCGCCTTGTTCTCACTGTCTCCCATGCGTTCCATAAACTCCATAACACGTTCTTCGTCACGTTTAGCAAACGCACGACGATACATATCTGCTTCATACATATCACAACCTATAAGTTTGGATATCTTTTTAATTGCATCATCTTCGTATACAATAGTATCATCTAATCTTTGTTCTGTCCAGTCCTGAAAAAACGCCGCCTTTTGTCTGCCTGTTGTTGCTACTGGTCTTATCAGTGCAGTTGCAAATACACAATCACTTTTACTTTTTGGTTGTATTGCTTGAAATAATCTTCTCATAGCAGGTGACTCTGCTTGTGTAACTCCTATAACATCACCATTGCAAAGCATCTGACTTGTTTCATAATCTTCTTCTGGGTATGCTTCTAATGGTGTTTCAGAATCTATTTCCAGTAGTTGACTGAGTCCTCTATTCGCAAGGATATCTATCTTAAGATGCTCCAAGTCCTCTACTTCGCGTTTGTCTAATAATATTTGATTGTCTCCATTTATCAGGCTCTTTGGCATATTGTGTTTGAATATAAGAACTCCTCCACAGTGTTTTGATATTGCTCTCTTCTTGCCTAATAATTTTCGTTCGATTCTCATTGCTTCTTCCTTGTCTATATCTAAATCTTCATACTTAAAGCCACGAGGGAGTTTACCAGATGCACCCATACGTCGTGCGGCTTCACGCCTTGCACTCTTTTCTTTGTATGTTACGTAGTTACTAATACGAGCACTTTTTCCGGGCCATTTATCAAATACTCTTTGCATCACAGCTGTCTGTTGCCAGTGTGGAAAGTCTATGTCCACATCTGGTAAGTCATCCCTTAAAGGATTTAGGAAACGTGCTACCGGTATTTGCCATCTTATGGGATCCACGTCTGTAATACCAAGTAAGTAACAGACGAGACTAGACCCTGCTGAACCACGAGTCATATGTGTTATGTCTTTGGTTAGCGTCAGTACATCGCAAATTGTTAGGAAGTAATCGACGAAGCGAAGTTTGAGTATGATCTCTAGTTCTTCGATAAGCCTGTTATGATATTCGATATTGTTCGGAATATGCCTTATGAATCTGCCGAGTAATCGTTCTAATTGAGCCTTCGCATCTTTAGGTATCTTCATTTGTGCCTCTAGTTTGCCTAAATTCTTATTTTGTGCCTAGTGTGACATTTTCTGTCACACTTTATTTAGTCAGAGGCTAAATGCTTTTATTAATTTTTGGCTATTTTCTTTTCGTATGCACCAATGTCATGATCACGTACACCATCAAATAGTTCAAGTTTACTCCAGGCTTTAAAACGTCCACGCAAAGCATCTTTTAATCTTTGCCATGGTGTTAGTTTTCGAACATTGCCGTAAAAGTTTATATATTGCAATTCACCGTAGTGTCTAAATCCCATGATCCATAGTGGAACTTTTGGCACAACATCATTATTGTTTACGTATCTATAATGTTTGAATGTGCATTTATCACGCCATACACTTCCGCCTACACGTGGAGATCCATATGTGTAACAAGCAACTACTCTATCATTTAATCTACTTGCTGCTAAGGTTGCCATAGCACCACCCAAACTGTGTCCGCAAATATAAAGTTCCTTTTCCTCACGAGCACCGTAATTAATATGATTCTCAACAGTTTCCCATATACGTTCTAAGTATTCATAAAACCCTGCGTGTACCATACCTTCTGTTTCACTTTTATGTTTCCATGCTTTTAAGTCTGCTTTTATATCACTGAACTCTTTAGGTTCTGTGCCTCTGAATGCAAGTACAAGACATTTACTATTTTCTAAAAATAAACATTCTGCACCCTTATAATCTATAAGTTTTGTTTTGGTGTAACCTAATTCTTTAGCAATTGGTTTGCTGTCTTTTTCTGTTAGGTAGGCTATTTTCGCTAGGGTTGCGAAATGCAAGCCAGAATTCTCTATTATTGACATTCTCTTCTTCTCCTCATATATATTTAGTTGACATCTTTGCTATACATGTTATACTTTTATTACGATAAATACATTTAATAATAGGATATAACAATGCGTAAAAAGACTCGTAGTATATTACACGAACTAAACAGCATGATTGTAGAAAAAGATAGGCAACATGTTTTAGAAAGTCGAGCAACTAACGTGATAGAGAGCGCCATCAATCTTATAAACGAAATGCACAAGCACTATGATGTTGCAGTCGCTGGTGACTTGGAAAGAAGATTATTGAATAGTATAAGGAGCCAGGATAAGAATAAATTTATTCGTGGTATTAGAAAAGTAAACGAAAGTAATGCGTCTAAGAGAGTTTAAAAAAGTTGTAGAAGATGAGGGAGGCAAGAACACTCATCTAGAACATATTGAAGATTTAATATTCCTTCAAGGTGCTGAAGGTGCAAAATCTGCTCTGCAATATATCAATAGTGTACGTGATATGTTAGAAGAAGGTGGCACCGTTGGTAAAGGTGTTACAGTAAAATGGGACGGAGCACCTGCTATTGTAACAGGTATCGATCCACAGGACGGCAAGTTCTTTGTTGCTAAAAAAGGTGCATTCAATGTTTCACCTAAACTGTACAAATCAAATCAAGACATAGACAATGATATTACTAAAGAAGGCTTAAATGCTAAAATGAAAATAGCACTATCAGAACTTAGTAAACTTGGCATACAAGGTGTTGTGCAAGGCGATATGATGTACACTAAAGGTGATTTGCAGGAAGCAGAGATAGACGGCAAAGATAGTTTTGTATTTCAACCCAACACAATTGCATATGCGGTACCCAAGGATAGTAAACTAGGCAAACGAATTGCACAAAGTGAAATGGGTATAGTATTTCATACAACATATACAGGTGATAATATATCAGACATGACTGCAAGTTTTGGCGTAGACATCGGTGGTTACAATAAACCCAGCAGTGTATGGTTTGATGACGCAACATATAAAGATTTAAGTGGTCAAGCAAGTCTTACACCTGCAGAGAACAAAGCAATACTCAGTGGACTTAATGCAACTGCAAGTGCTATGAAGTCTGCAAACTTTGATGCAGTGAATAACAATGATTACAAACAATTGTTTATGCAATATGTTAATGCAAGAATACGCAGAGGTGATCAGCAGATTGCAGATCCAAATAGTTTTGCACAGGACTTTGCAAAGTGGTATAACGATTACATACAAAAAGACATTAGCAAACTTAAGAATCAAGATCCTGAAGCACCAGCAGTAAAGAAACGTTTGGATAAAATTAATGCACAGAATAAATTTGTAAATGATAATATGGAGGGCATAGCAGGTGCTCTTGCAGTTTACAAGGATATAATTGCACTTAAGAATATGCTTATAAATAAATTGAACAAAGTTGATAGTATCAAGTCATTGTTAAGAACAGATACAGGATATAAAGTAGTAAACCCAGAAGGGTTTGTTGCAGTAGGCACAGAAAGTGGTGCAGTAAAACTTGTTGATCGTATGGAGTTTAGTAAAAATAACTTTAATGCAATCAAGAACTGGAGCAAGTAGTGAGACTGAGAGAGTTTAAAGAACCTCGTCAAAGATTAGATGAAGCAATTGCAGTTCCAATTTGGTTTGCATTAGTTGGTTTACTTGGTGGTGCAGTAGGTAGCTGGAATACTATGTCAGACAAACAAAAAGCTGATAGTAAGAATTGGTTAAGGAATAATATTGCAAAAAATAGGAAGACTGTAAAAAAAGTTTTACCTTACCTTGTACCCGGTGGGTTAGGTGGTTCAAATACTCTTAATTCTCCTGTAGGAGTTGAAAAATTAAAACCTATTATTAATAATCCTGAACAGTTTAACATAGGTATAAAAAATAAAAAACTTCCACAACCTGGACCAACAACTGGTACAGATAAAAAGATTAAGAATACTCAACCTACACCGTTAGTACAACCCGATGGCTCAACAGGATCAGCACCTAGTGTTTTAGATAATATAACTAGTTGGTTTAAAGATACTTTTGGATCTGATACAGAGAAAACTGCTCCTGTAAGTAAAGTAGATAAAAGTGTTTTAGCACCTAGTATAGATAGCAAAACTAAAAAAGTCAAGCCTGCCTATCAAGTCCCACCAATAGCAGCTCCAGTAGACAACGGTGATGGTACTGTGACTTGGAATGGACAAGTATATGATAAGGATTTTGATAAAGAAAAACTTGAAAAAGATATTAAGAGAATACGAACTGCACCCACTCCTTCAGTTATAAAAAAAGTATTGCCTAGTATAGGTGGTGGACAAAGTGGTGCAGTAAGTGGTGGTGCTAAAGATAGAGGTAAAGACGGTGGAGCGTTCGGCAATCCTGGAGTAGGTAATCAAGTTGGCACAGGTGCAGTAAGTGGTGGTAAAGTAGGCTCAACAGGACAAACAAAACCTCAAATAGGTGATATAACAGGTCAAGAGATAGGTATAAAAGGAACAACAGGTACAGGTACAGGTACAGGTACTGCAACAGGCACAGCAACAGGTACAGGTACTGCAACAGGTACAGGTACAGGTACTGCAACAGGCACAGCTGCTACAACTAACATAGGAACTAATCAGTTAGTAAAAACTATGCCTCCACCGATTGCACAAGCACCACAAGGTCCAAAGTATAGAAAATACGATCCTAAAAAAGATAAAGATATAATCTATAAAGGCAAAAAAGCACCTAAGAATGTTGTGGACTTCAAAGCAATAAAAACTGGTGTTGGCGGAATGGCAGACAGGTTAAGGTTAAAATAATGTCAGAAAAATATACTGCAAATGAATGGGCTACAATGCAAGGTGGTCATACATTAGAAACTAAAAAAAAATATAGTTTTATTCGTGATGAAATTACAGAAGCACGGTACATAAGAACCGGTGCAGATGCATTAGGAAGAGACATGACTGATGTTGCAGAAAGTTATTTTGAACAACTATTAATGTTACAACAGATGCGTTTTGAAAATCCTGCGTTTGCAAAAAAATATGCAAAAGATACACTAAAGTTTATGAACTTTAATGGTATCAAACCAGGTGGTACAGACTTACACAACCTAGCAAGTATCCTTAATAATCCTAGCAAGTACAAAGGCGTTACTAGTCCTGGCAGTGTAAGGTTTGATGAACTGGGATTTAAAAGATATTTAAGAGACATAGCATCAGGTAGAGATAACATTGCTATGGATAGAACTTTTTTAATGAAGTCACAAAAGAATTTAGGAATAGACAGTAGTTTTCTTAAACAAGCAAGACGTGTGAGTGCAGACTACGGACGCAGTAATCCAGGTGAACGTGCAGGGCTCAGTGCTAGAATGGTAAACAGTCAACGTGTTGATGGAAAGTTTCGCAGTGATATAAGCAAACAATACATGGGTACAATAAAAAGTAAAAAACTTATCCCCCAAGATAAAAAACTTCCTCTATGGGCAAAAGCCGCCGCTGGTTTTGCTACTGGCATTGCAATAGGCAAAATGATAGACTAAAAATCTCTAGTTTTTTTATAAATATATACAAGCAAGACACAATCTTGCATAAAAAACTAGGAGAAACTAAATGGCGGAAATTACCCGTACAAATGGTAACGTCAAAGGACAAGGTTCTGGCGGTACTACTGGTGCCATTGCAGCTGACGAATTAGTCATACTTAATGGTGCAGATTTAGATTTCTTTAAAATTATTCAGCAAGACGTATCTGGTGATGTTAACGACATTCGTAACGAACTAGATGCTGGTGAATCAGTTGAAGAAATGTTTAAATCAATCCAAACAAAAGCCAACATTGAAATGTATCAAGTGGAAGGTGATACAACTGGACAAATTTCAGTTGCAGTCTATCCAAAAGGTGCATGGACAACAACAACATTACAAGCAGCTCTACGTGCATTAGGCACAACAGTAGGCGGAAACTCAGTAGACGTTAGTGGTACAACAGTTACTTCAAGCGGCTTAGAATTTGTATAATAATTAATTTAAAGTAAAGGAATAAAAAAATGGCAGAATTAACAAGAGCTCATCCAGCATTAGGAGCATTAACTGCAGGACCATTTTCATATGCAAGTAAGGATATTACAATCATGCAAGTAGATGTGGACCAAGATTTTGACGGTAGTGTAGCGGCTACAATAGCATTAACAAACACAATTCAGCGTTATGGAAACATTTTAGTACAAGGTGCTTCACATGATAGTGGTACAAAAATGGACGTTATCATGGAAGGTGACTTCGCAGGTAGTGACTATAAATCAGCTGACGGTACAGTAACAGGTACAATTGGTGCTGCATTAGTTGAAGATATTATCAACTTAGGTACAATTGACGGTGTTAACTTTGCTGGTGGAACAGTTGCAGTAACAATTAGAACAAATTTAATAACTGCATAATAACAGTTATACTTTATAATAAAGCGGTGTTTTTTAGCACCGCTTTTTTTATGAGTTAAATACAGTTATAATGAAACACTGTAGTGCAAAATATCAGGAACTAGATGGTGTACATAGTGTGCCATTGCAGAACTTTAGTCCAATGACTTGGAAAGATGACAATCGTTGGTACTGGCGTGATATGCCTAGAATTATTGACAACGGACTATGGTATCCGTTATTATACTATAAAGTTTCTCCTGACTGGTGGAATACAAAATTTGCTAGTTGGAAGTCTGCACGAGAAGAATCCTGGAAAAAAATTAACCCTCCTACTGTATGCGAAGATGGAATGATATGGGCTCTCAAAATGGGTACTAATAGACTACAAGCACTAAAATTTATGGGATATACCAGTGTTGATGCAGTATGTTTTAAGGATAGTAATGAACTTATAAAAATAGGGCTGTGGTTAAGAGATGAGGACCCATTTAATGTTTAAAGTACCGTCTGCAGTATGGGGAATAACACTAGTAGACTGTACTGCTACAGGTGTGACAAAAGGTGACAGTAAAGAACGAAATCAGCAACGTAATTGGGAAACTATAATACAAACTTTTGGTATACTAACCCAACCTATCCTGTTAGAGTTTCCACAAATAGATACTTTTACAAATAATGATAAGTTTCAAAACAGTATGATGTATAGACAATTGGGACACAAATATAGATTTAATTTCGAAATGTTAAAACCTCAATTAAACTTTTGGATATTTGCAATAGGAAGTGAACATAATGGAGTGTTTGGAGAAAATTTAGATAGGTTAAATAATGCATTTGATATGATACCAGTCATACCTAATTTAGAAAGTTCAATTGATTTAAAACCCAGTGTATTTCAAACAAAAGACCCTGAATTCATTAACATACAGTTTTTTGAAGCAGTGACAGAAATATAAATAAACATGATGCTAGAATATCAGGCACACATAAAATATACAAAAGGCACATATAAAACTAAAGAAGAAATCTAGACATCACCCCAAGGAAGGTGAGAAAGATATGTCCAATTTAGAAAAAGAGAGCTTGGAAGCACACGTAGATTTGTGTTCTGAAAGGTATAATGGATTGCACAGAGAATTAAAACACTTGGGTAGTCGCATGGATAAGTTTGAAGAAATGCTTATGGAAATGCGAGACATGATAATAAAGCAAAAGACAGAACGTAATCAGCAATTGATTGGCTGGGGTATAGGTATAATTGGTGCATTGGTTGCTAGTTGTGGCACCCTACTGTTTATGGTTTTATCCAACTAAAATTTTTTAAGTATAAATATAGTATGTTATTAAGTGAGATCACAGAAGGTATGGCTTGGGCCAAACGTGGCAACAAAGTTGTACGTAAGTTCCGTTGCACAAGTGGCAATAGAAAAAGTCGCATAGTGAGTTCTCCTGCACAATGTTTTGCAGCACCAGATATAAAAAAGAGAATTAAACTGAAAATGACCAAGTTAAGACTTGGCAAAAAAATGGCACGTAAAGCACGTAAAACTAAAAGAGTTAATCCTGCTAGTAAACGTGTTGCAGCACTAAACAAGGCAAGTAGATGAAACTAGCAGAAGCAACATACGGACTTACTAAAGGTAAAACTGTGCAAATAAATGAAGCACAATATATCCTTGTTAAGACACAAGGATTCACTGCTACCTTTGCAGATCCAAATGATCCACGTATACAATTTACTATGCCACTAGCAGATAAAAAGATTGACCTTACTGGTCCTAATAACATGATACAGATTACAGATGAACTAACGCCTGCAGAAAGAGCAAACCTAATAAGACAGGCAAAAGGCCAAATGGTTGATATCAATGTAAGCAGTATTAGATGAGATATGTAGAATTTACACAAGGTTATAATACCTTTGTATCAGGAGAAGAGCAAGACTTAATTGAAGCAATAGCAGAAAAAGGTCAAGTTCTTAAAAGAGAATTAAGTGAGAGAGAACAAAAAGTAGCAAGCAATCTTGTTAATAAATCTATCTTAATTAGGCAAAGGACTGATGAAAAAATCTTCTACAAAATATCTAAAGGTGCAGGATCTACACAATAGAATTGATCGTGTACTAGACTTCAAGCCCGAAGTTAAAATTCGTAAATTAGATAACGGTGCAATACAAGTTAATAACTATCATATTAAAAATATGTATGGTGAATGGAATTGTAGCGGAATTAAATTCTATAGACGTAAAAGTGCAGTAGGATATGCACTTTGCCTATTACGTGAAGACAAAAGTACTGCACGTAAAATAAAAGAATTAGATCAACATTTATGTAAAGTAAAAACAGACATTGATGTGTATTATTACCATATGCGTAAAGCAAAAAATGGTAGACAAATCACTATGAGTAATCGTATAAGTGCTGATATGCCTAAGTTATATCAAGCAGATACAGAACTCACACAACTTCTTAAAACTATTTCAGTTTAATAAATACAGTGTTAAAAGAATTAAAGGATTGACCCATGAACCTAGATGAACTAGTACCTGCACCAAACGCACAAAAAGTAAACAAGTTAGCAAAACGTGTATTTGGTTACTCATTGGATTTAGAAAATATGACTGAATCAAAAGCAAAGCGTTTACATAAAAATTTATCAACACAGATGAGTTTGTATGAAAGCCAACTTGGCAGTCAAGCACAGAAACGTACAAAATACTACGAAATGAAACTTGCACTTGAAGCACTAACAAAGCATCTAGCAGAACGTATGGTAGATGAAGAAGATGTTGAAGAGGCAAATGCATTTAATACTGCAAGAGATAAAGCAATTGCAGATGGTAAAGGTAGTTTTAGTTTTAATGGTAAGACTTACAAAATTACTGGAAAAGGTGCTGATGATGAGAAACGTGCTAAAGATAGATTTGGTGAATCAGTAGTTACAGAAGGTGCAGTTGAAACTAGTGAATTAGTTATGGCGGCTAAGAGTATGGTTGACAAATACGACCAAATGATTAAAGACCTAAGT
>MDTB01016028.1_pt1 | contig 17651 bp, 16 predicted proteins | sample 811161 | NCBI WGS metagenome assembly MDTB01 (sample SAMN05326650, study PRJNA326480) | marine metagenome | isolation source: seawater | place: Mediterranean Sea | collected 2009
CCCGTTGGGTAAGAGCACAAGCTTATGAACCCATAGAAGAAACATATCTAATATTGCAGGATGATTTAGATGAGATTGTCCCTATTTATGATAATTTAGTAAAAAAATATGTTAATGATTATAATTACGGTTTGTATCAAGGATCTACAATTGGTTTATATGCTAGATTATCATTAGGGAAAAAACAATGGTTGAAGACTCTTTATCATGCACATAAGGGTTTTAGAATAATAAATGATGTGTACAAAAATTCCCCTCAGATTATTGATTCACAACTTCCAATTGGAATCGTTGAATATTATGGAGGAATAAGTCAATCAATTTTTCGTTGGGCAATTAAATTATATGATTTGCAACCATCAACTGAATCAGGTCTCCAGAGAATCTCACTATCTGCAGATGAAGGGCATTGGTCCTGGATAGAGGCAAAGTCAATTTTAAGTAATTTGTATTTATGGGTTGAAGATGAGCCTATTCTTGCTCTTGAGCATACACAAGATTTAGTTAAGCAATTTCCGAATAATTTTTATTTTAATCTTTTACATCTTGAATCTTTAATTCGTACTAATAATATTGAATTATCACACGATTTATTAAAAGAAATGGAAATTAATATTAATAATTTAACTGATAGACAAATAGATTGGTATTTGCCATATCTTCTTTATGAAAAAGCACTATTTACATTTTATCAAAAGGAATTTTCTACAGCTTTGGAATTAGTAACAAGAACGATTACAAACTACACAGCAGAACTTGATATCATACTTGGAAATGCATATTTACTGCAGGGGATGATATATGATAAAATCAATCTTAGAGGAAAGGCCAAAGCAAGTTATTATCATTGTATTAATCTTGATAATTTTTCAAGCTCGATAGAAAAGGCAGAGCTATATCTTAAACAACCATTTTATAAAATTCAATGAAAAAAACATATTGCAAAAATATTAATCATAGAATTCGTTGGAAAACACGAGTAGTAATGATTGGAGATATTGGTATTGGTGGGGAAAATCCTATACGTATTCAATCTATGACTACAACGAATACGTTGGATACTAAATCAACTGTTAAGCAATCTATAAGAATGATAGAATCTGGTTGTGAAATTGTACGTATAACTGCTCCTAGTATAAAGGAAGCAAAAAATCTAAAAAAAATACGTAAAGAAATTAGGACTAGTGGGTATAATACACCTATAGTGGCTGATATACATTTTACACCTAATGCAGCTTTAGTTGCTGCAAGTCTTATTGAAAAAGTACGTATTAATCCTGGTAACTATGCTGATAAAAAACGGTTTGAGATTTATAACTATACAGAAAATTCATATAATGAAGAATTAGATAGAATTAGAAATCGTTTTATTCCTTTGGTTAAAGTATGTAAAGACAATGGAACAGCAATGAGAATTGGGACAAATCATGGTTCTCTTTCTGATAGAATATTAAGTCGTTATGGTGATACACCTATTGGTATGGTAGAGTCTGCACTTGAATTCGTGCGAATCGCAGAAAGTGAACAATATTACGATATTGTTTTATCCATGAAGGCAAGTAATACTCAAGTGATGGTTCAGGCTTACAGATTACTTGTTAATAGAATGATTAAAGAAAATATGAATTACCCTTTACATCTTGGGGTTACTGAAGCTGGTGAAGGAGAAGATGGAAGAATCAAATCATCAGTTGGAATAGGAACACTTCTCCATGATGGATTAGGCGATACTATAAGAGTATCTTTAACTGAAGAACCTGAAGCAGAAATACCCGTAGCAAAGAGTCTTGTTCAAAGATATGATTTTGAAAAAGAAATAAGTATTAATAAAACGATAGACGAGGTATTACCATATAATCCATTTTTCTATACTAGGCGACAGTCAAATTCTATATTAAATATTGGTTTTGATAACGTACCTAGAGTCATTGGTGATTTATCAAATAAATCTATTATTCGATATGAAGATCTTGCGCAATTTGGGTATCTATATGCTGCAGAACAGGACAAATGGCATATATCTGACCAGGGAATTGATTTTTTATATATTGGTTCAAAATCATTACATTTTGAAGTACCTGGTTCTTTAGGAATAATTAAAGACCAATCAGGTTTTAAAGAAAAAATAGGATATTATCCACTATGTAGATTAGGAAAGTCAACTCTGAATAATTTAAATACGATATCGTTTATTATTTTTGATAATATAGAAGAAGTAATTAAAAATAAAAATAATTTAAAGAATAGTATTTTAATATTTGATAATCATAATTTTTTCAGTTTTCATGAACAAAGAAGATGGTTCATTGAATTAATAAAACATAAAATTAAAAATCCTGTAATAATTAAAAAGAAATATAGAACAATATCAAAAGAAAATATATTAACATATGTATCTACCGATATTGGTGGTCTGCAGATAGATGGTTTTGGTGATGGAATATGGCTGGATTTAGATTGTGATAATAGTTTTATTAATGAAATTTCATTTGGTATTCTCCAAGCAACAAGAACACGTATATCAAAAACTGAATATATTTCATGCCCTTCATGTGGAAGAACTTTATTTGATTTGCAAGATACTACTGCCAAAATACGTAAGCGTACTCATCACTTGAAAGGAGTTAAGATTGGAATAATGGGTTGTATAGTAAATGGTCCGGGAGAGATGGCAGATGCAGATTACGGCTATGTAGGTACTGGGCCTGGTCTTATCTCTTTATATAAAGGGCAGCAAGTTATGGAAAAAAACATACCTGAGCATGAGGCAGTAGATTCCCTAATTCAATTGATTGATTCATATGGAGATTGGATTGAACCAAATAATCTTTAGCATTGTTACTCTATATTATGGAATCGTATTATTAGGGATATGAAATCGAGCAAGTCACTCAAAAAGAGATTATTATGAGAAAACTTATTATTTTAATTACTATTACCATATTATGTTCTCAGCCTAATGAAGGGAGTCTATCCCCAGTTGTTACATATTGGAAAACACTAACAAATGAGGAAAAAGAAATTTTTCTTTTTTCTTATCTTACCCAGGTATATGAAACACATTCTGAGCTAAAAAATAGTATTGGATTTGGTGGAATTACTGAATGGTATTATGATAATCGTGCAGAAATGGTCTATGGTATATTTGACCAATTAGAAATTGTAAGGATATCAGAGATAGTTAGATGGATTGATGAATTCTATTCCCATGGTGATTATGCAAATCGACCATTTATTGAAGCACTTGAGTTTGCATATCGTTTTGCTGAAGCGTCGGGGGCCAATATGTGGGAAAAATATGAGAATCTTAAATTTGATAAGATAAAACCTGGTAAAGAATAATGTTTTGGATGGCCAGGAATTATAAATGAATGGTTGGAAATTTATTAAGCTAGAAACTTTTTTTTAGTTAGAGTAAAAGGTAGTCACATTAAAATAATGGCTATCATAAATTTTTTAATTAGGGGTTCCTTTATTTGCATAGATAGTTCTAAGTACTGCTATTGAGTTTTTTTAATAAAAAGAATATTATTATGGTTTACGAAAGAGATTCAAACTTCATAATCAATATGATTATGAAGTTATTAATTATTTTAATTCATTGTGCATTTATGTATGGACAAAAAGTTGAAAATCAATCCATAAATCTTTGTAAAAATCATCAATCTTTATCAAAGTTATTAATCAAGAATTCAACATTGACAGAGAATCAAGAAAAAATTGATATCAAGTACTATAAAATTAATATTGATATAGATATCAATAATCAAGAAATTTATGGTTCAGTTTTTATTGATGGTCAAGTTGGAATAGATCAACCAGATTCTATAGAACTCGACCTTACAGATCAGTTAGTAGTTGATTCAGTAAAATTTGATAATCAAAACTCTGAATTTATTCATCAAAATAGCATCATAAAAATTCCAGCGAGTATATCTAATTCTGAAGGTTATGATTTTAATATTCAAGTTTTTTATCATGGGCAACCTGCTTCTACTGGTTTTGGATCTTTTAATTTTGATGAGCATCAAGGAATTGATCATATATGGACTCTTTCTGAGCCGTATGGTGCTAGAGACTGGTGGCCTTGTAAAGATGACCCATCGGATAAAGCAGATTCAATTGATATCATAGTTACTGTCCCAAGTCAACAAATTGTAGTATCAAATGGAATCTTAGTGGAAGAATTGGGTCTGAGTAATGACAGAATTAAATATCATTGGATTGAAAGATATCCAATATCTACATATCTTGTATCTATTACTACATATCCATATACTAAATGGGAGGATGAATATATAGGTTTAGAAGGTGATACACTGCCATTAGAATATTATGTTTACCCTGATCATTATGACTTGAATTACAATAATTATTTATTAACAAATCAAATGATGCAAGTGTTTGCAGAGAAATTTGGAGAATATCCATTCATGAATGAGAAATATGGACATGTTGAATTCGGCAGAGGTGGAGGAATGGAGCATCAGACTATTAGCAGTCTTGGTGGATATTCAGAATGGTTAATCGCTCATGAGTTAGGGCATCAATGGTGGGGAAATCTCATTACTTGTTCTAGTTTCCATCATATATGGCTTAATGAGGGATTTGCAAGATTTAGTGAGGCATTATGGTACGAATCATCAGAAGGAGTAGAAGCATATAAACAATATTGGCAGAGTCATTCTTATTATGGAGGAGGAACAATATATGTTGAAAATCCTAATACAGTTGGACAGATTTTTAATGGAAATTTGACCTATAATAAAGCAGGTTGGGTTTTGCATATGCTTAGAGGTGTTATGGGAGATAGTATTTTTTTTGAAACACTAAAATCATATGCTGCGAATGATTCTCTTGCATATTCTTCTGCAACAACAGAAAATTTTCGACTAGTATGTGAAGATATTTCAAATATTGATTTATATGATTTTTTCCAACAATGGATTTATGGTGAGTACTATCCAAAATATGAATTATCTTGGGAAATTTCACATTCAGGAGATTTAGTTGTTAAAATTGAACAAAATCAGAATTGGCAAATTTTTAATATGCCTATTGAGTTAGAGGTCGTTTTATCTCAAGACACACTAAAATTTATTGTCAATAATCAATATCAATTAGAGGAATACAATCTGGGTCCTCTAGAAGAAACCCCATATGCTATTTTTCTTGATCCTGATAATTGGATTTTAAAAGAAGTTGAGTATATGTCTATAGTAGATCCGTTACCATCAAAGCCACAAATTTTATTATTTCCAGCATATCCAAATCCGTTTAATCCTAAAACATTTATACAATTTTTTATTCCTGATTATCTAGGTGAAGTTGAATCATCTATCCGCATTTTTGATGTAGGAGGAAAATTGGTTGAGGTTTTAGATAAAGACAGATATTTCTCGGGTTATAACAAAATAATATGGAATGCGAATAATCATGCGTCTGGTATATATTTTATTCAGCTAAATACTAGTGATTTTTTCTATTCACAAAAAATACAATTGATAAAGTAAATGGATAAAATCAGCATTATTGATTTAAAAATTCCTGCTAGACATGGTGTATACCAATCTGAGAAAAAAAAGGATGAGATTTTTGAGATTGATGTTGAACTATATCTTGATTTGCGACAGGCGGGGAAATCTGATCAGTTAAATGATACAGTAGACTATGCAGATGTAATCAATTTAATTAATAATATTTTTACCTTTAAGGATTGTCAACTAATAGAAGCAGTAGGCGAAAGTATCTGCATGGAGTTATTGAAAAAATATCCTATTGATAAGGTATTAATTAGGATTAGAAAGCCGCATGCTCCCATAAAGGCAAAATTTAAAACCGTGGAAGTTGAATTATTGAGGAAATGTTGAATGGGTCCTGATATGGTATATCTTTCTCTTGGTTCTAATATTGGAGATAGGGAGTCTAATCTGGCTCAGGCAACAATGGCTCTATCTATTAATTTGAATTTATCTGATTTGATTAGTTCATCATATTATGATACAGAACCATTATACAATAAAAATCAACCAGAATTTCTTAACTCTGTGGTAAAGTTTTCTACCAAACTAAAGCCCTTTGATTTATTGGATGAAATACAAAAGGTAGAAAGAATGTTAGGCAGACCAAAATTAAGGGGAAAAAATCAACCAAGAATTATTGATATTGATATTTTGTTTCATGGTAATTCAATCATTGATACAAAAGATTTATCATTACCTCATCCTATGATATCGCATAGAAAATTTATATTAATACCATTTGTTGAAATAGAACCTAAGTTTAAAATACCCCATACAAATTTGACCATAAATGAATTACTAGATAATTGTCTAGATAGTTCTAGAATAGAAAAACATCATATGGAAACTCAAGCTTGAAAAAATTATATTATATTGCAATTGAAGGACCCATAGGCGTTGGCAAGACTAGTCTTGCAAATCTAATGTCTAAAGAATTAGGGGCAAGGCTCGTGTTGGAAGAGTTTGAAGAGAACCCATTTTTGCCAGAATTTTATAAAGACCCTGAGAGATTTGCATTTCAAACTCAGTTATTTTTTTTACTACAACGATATAGACAACAGCAAGAATTAAGGCAAGTAGATATGTTCCAAAATCTATTAATAACGGATTATTTGTTTGTTAAGGATAGATTATTTGCCTCCTTAAATTTAAATGAAAAAGAAATGCACCTTTACGATACCGTGGCAAATCTTTTAGAGCGTAATATTATTAAACCTGACCTTGTCATCTATCTTCAAGGTGATACTGATACTTTGATGAGAAATATAGCTTTAAGAGGTAGGGAAATGGAGTCAAATATTACATATGATTATATAGATGCTTTAGGGCAAGTATACACAGAGTACTTTTTTCGTTATCAGGACACACCCCTGGTTATAATTAACACAAATAATATTGATTTTGTTCGTAATGCAGAAGATTTAAATCAAGTAATAGAATATATTAGGCAACCCATATCAGGAACAAAGTTTTTTAACCCACTTTCAAATACAAAATGATAGTAAAATGGTTTATATATATTACTATCATCTATTTTTTATATAGGTTGCTAAATCCAATATTGTCTATATATAAAATCAATAAAACAATTAACAATAAAAACCGTAAAAAGACTATACATGATAAAGTCTCTAAAATGGATATCCAGGATGCAGAATTTGAAGAAAAAATTGATTAGATTTAGATTAATACGATATTATAATAAATTAGGAATAATTCTGTTTTTAATAACTTAATTATGGTTTTATAAATGGGAAGAATAATTTTTGTATTATTTATTTTTGTACAAGGTTGTAATAAGGAACCTGTCAATATAGATGATTCCCTAACTGAAGTTGAAGGTTTATTCTTTGAAAAAGATACGGAGAATCCATATTCTGGCCCAATATTTTCATTATATAATGTGAATCAATTAAAAGAAGAAGGGGACTTATATAATGGTAAAAAACAAGGATTTTTTACGGAATGGTATGAAAATGGACAGAAAAAGAAAGAGGGGTTTTATGAAAATGGAATTATATCAGGTCAATGGACGTACTGGGATGAAGGTGGTATAAAATACTTAGAAGAGAGTTATAAAAAAGGTAATAAAGATGGTTTATATATTTTATATCAAGATGGGTTAAAGAAAAGACAGGGTAATTATTCCAATAATATTAAAAATGGTTCATTTGTAGAGTGGCATAATAATGGAAGTAAAAAGCAACAAGGTGATTTCTTTAAGGATAAAAAAAATGGGAAATGGACATTTTGGGATGAGAATGGTATAAAATACTTAGAAGAGAGTTATAGGGAAGGGAAACGGGATGGTATATTTACTGAATGGTATAATAATAATCAGAAGAGTAATGAACAAATATGGGAAAATGATAAAAAAAATGGTGTATTTACAGAATGGTATGAAAATGGACAGAAGAAAAGACAAGGGAAATTAGGCGATTTTAATTATAAGCTTGGTAAGTGGTTATATTGGAATGGGGATGGGAAAAAATATTTAGAAGAAAATTATATTAATGGGAAAAAAGAAGGATTCACAATTGAATGGTTTCCTAATGGAAATAAAAATAAACAAATTTCATGGAAAAATGACAAGAAGGATGGCTTATTTACGGCATGGCATGATAATGGTCAAAAACAACAAGAAGGCAAATTTTTTGATGGTGAAAAAAATGGTAAAATGAATTATTGGTATAGTGATGGTAAAAAATGGCTAGTAGAGAATTTTAATAATGGGAAAAAAGAAGGTCTAAAAATAGGATGGTATCCAAATGGTCTGAAAAGTATAGAAGAACATTGGATTAATAATAAAAAGAATGGAAGCTATGCTATGTGGTACGGAAATGGTAATAAAAAAGAAGAAGGTACTTTACAAGATAATTTAGAAGTAGGAAAATGGGTGTACTATAATGAAGATGGATCAATTGATAGGATTATTCAACATGATTAAATATTATTTTTGATTGATTAATTGCTTTGCTACGTTTTATAACAATCTATATTTTAGCAGTATCATATTTAATTGCAACTGACATCAATTTTATTGATGTGGCATATTCCGAGGGACTTGTTTTTAATCATGACAATGGTGGTAGCGGTCAAAGATATTATATAGAAACAATAGGGTCAGGCGTATGTTTGTTTGATTTTGATAATGATAATGATTTGGATATATACTTTTGTCAGGGTGCATCTCTTCCTGGAAAAAATAAAAACAGCAGACTAGTAAATAAATTATTTAAGAATGATGGTAAGAAATGGATTGATGTTACTTTTTCTTCTGGTGTCGGTGATACGTCATATAGTATGGGGTGTGCTTGTGGTGATGTAGATAATGATGGGAACGTCGATTTATATGTTACAAATTTTGGAAATGATATATTATATAGAAATAATGGAGATGGTACCTTTGAAGATATTACAGATTCAGCCGGTATTCATAATATGCTTTGGGGTACTAGTGCTGCTTTCCTTGATATAAATAATGATGGTTTATTAGATATATATGTAACAAACTATGTAGAATATTCATTGGATAACAATCCATGGTGCGGAGATAGGAGAGTAGATAAAAGGGACTATTGTAAACCTGATTTTTTCCCAGGTGTTGAAGATCAATTGTATCAAAATCAGGGAGGATGGAAATTCAAAAATGTTTCTTTAGTTAAAGGTCTTAAAGACATAAAAGGAAAAGGCTTAGGTGTAATACCAGCAGACTTTGATTATGATGGAGATATAGATCTTTATGTTGCAAATGATGGAGTAATGAATCATTATTTTATCAATGATGGTTCAGGAAAGTTTGAAGAGAATGCTATTTTTACTGGATTGGGATATAATAATAATGGTATTGCTGAAGCAGGTATGGGTGTAGATATTGGGGATGTTAATGGAGATGGATGGTTGGATATTTTCGTGACAAATTTTACTGGTGAATCAAATACAATATATATTAATAATCGGAAAGGTTTTTTTGAGGATGTAACATATTTGTCAGGATTAGAGCAACCTAGTCTAGATTATGTTGGATTTGGAACAAAATTACTTGATTTGAATCTTGATGGATGGTTAGATCTTTTTGTTGTTAATGGACATGTAGCTGAGAATATTAATGATATATATCAAGGATATACTTATCCACAAAAAAATCAGATATTTTTAAATAATAAAAATGGAAAATTTATAGAAATTTCCACATCTGATATTGGAGATGCGGGTAAATTAGGTGTAGGAAGAGGAGCTGCCTTTGGAGACATTGATAATGATGGGGATTTTGATATAGTAATTTCGAATAATAATAGTCCTGCAAATCTTCTTATTCGCAATGGTAAACCAAACAATAATTGGATAGGATTTCTTTTAGAGGGAGTTGAAACAAACAAGGATGCTATTGGCTCACGCGTTATAGTTTTGACTAGTGACCTAAGACAAGAAAAAACCGTCAACACAGCAGGAAGTTATATGGCCTCAAATGATAAAAGAATTTTATTTGGGATAGGTAATAACCAAAATCTGAAAAAGGTGAAAATAAATTGGGCTTCTGGGAATTCTGATACCTATTATAACTTAGAAATAAATAAATATTATAAGGTTATTGAAGGAAATAATATAGAACAAATATTTTATAATTAAACCATTACCATGCAAAAATTTAAGAATATTATTAAAGAAAATATATTTTGTCATTTTTACGACTTAGGAATACTTGTATTAAGAACTATTCCTTCATTTTATTTATTTTATAATCATGGAATAGGAAAATTAACTAATGGTGTTTCTAGCTGGGAATCGCTAGGTAAAGCTGCTATGCCATTAGTTGGTATCAATATAGGATACGAATTTTTCGGTTTTTTAGCTGCATCTAGCGAAGGAGTTCTTTCTATATTGGTATTGTTTGGTTTTTGGGCACGCTTTTCGTCAGTTTTGATATCAATTACTATGTTTTTTGCGGGTCTTTACCATTTAGTCGCTGGGGAAAGTGCTGAATTAGCATTTATTTATCTTAGTATCTATATATCCATTATATTAATAGGCCCAGGCAGATATAGCATTGATTATTATTTCACAGAAAAGAATTAAATTGCCAATTAAAATGAGAAAGTTTTTATTATTTTTTTTATTTTCATTAGTGTTTGGTCAATTTAATCAAATATACAATGGATTTGGAATTGATTTAGGTACAAATGGATCAGGGTTTTTTATAACTAGACATTATAAACATAACTCAGAACGTTTTTCATTAAATAGTGAAATAAGATTTTATGATATCAAGTCAGAGAATGAGACAATTGTTATCAATAGTTATACAGGACAATATCGAACAGTTGGCGGTAAGAGTTTATTTATGATTCCATTATTCCTTGGCGCTAATTATTACCATTTTGCTAGTAAGATAGAGAATAATTTTTCTCCATTTCTTACTGGAAGGATTGGTTTGTTTTTAAGTGTAGATGGAAAAGAAAGAGGTGGCTTTAAAGAGCGATGGGGTAATCCTGAAACTCAAATATCACCTGGAGGATTTATTGGCGCAGGAATTGATGTTAAAATGGCAACCAATACCTTTGTTTCGATTATGGCTGGTTTAGAATCGTTAAAATTGAAACATCAATTTGATGGAATGATAGATTATTCTGGTGGGTTAATACATATATCTTTTAATCATCGAAAAAAATGATTCCCAATCATACGTTTTTTGTTAATCCTAATAGTGTAGTTGACAATACATTTATTCTAGATAAAAATGAGTCTCACCATTTGCATCAAGTATTGCGTTTAAAGCCAGATACTAGAGTATCCTTGATAAATGGATTGGGTATAGGATATGTCGGAACGATAAAAAAAGTAGATGATGGTATTGTTTATGGTTTAATAGAAAAAGAAATTAAACAACTTGGTGAAAATGACTACAATATAAATGTTATAGTAGCTATAATAAAACGAAATAGATTTGAAAACCTCCTAGAAAAGGCTACGGAATTAGGAGTAACTATAATTCAGCCTATCATAACTGATAGATGTGTAAAAAAAACAATTAATTTTAGAAGATGTAAAAAGATTATTATGTCTTCAGCAAAACAATGTCAAAGAAGTCAATTTCCAATTCTACATAAACCTGTCAAATTATTCTCATGGCTTAAGGAAAATCATTATTCTAGTTTTGCCGGGAAAATGAATTCTAGTAATTATTTAGGTGATTTAAAAATAAATAAGAAGATCCCTGCAAATATTCTTATTGGGCCTGAAGGAGATTTTACTAGGAAAGAAATAGATAATATGGTTGAAAAAGATGTTATGTTTTATACGCTAGGTAAAAGAAGATTAAGAACAGAAACAGCAGTGATTAAATCTATATCTATTATCAATGAGCTATTAAGATAAGGAGCCATTTGAAAATGGGTAATTGTATTTTTTGTAAGATTGTTAGAGGTGAAATTCATTCAGTAATTGAATTTGAAAATGATAATATATTGGCATTTCATGATCTTAATGCTCAAGCTCCAATGCATTTACTTATTATACCAAAAATTCATATTTCAACAATCAATGATTTGCAAGATATCCATAAAAATATATTAGGAGAAATGATTTTTGCTGCAAAAGAAATTGCTAAGGATAAAAAGATAGCTGATTCTGGTTATAGGTTAGTATTTAATTGTAATGATGCTGGTGGGCAAACTGTATACCATATACATCTTCATTTGTTAGGTGGTAGGATGTTTAAATGGCCTCCAGGGTAATTTTTTCTTATTTTTAGATTTATTAAAGTATTTTTTAGTTTAATAATTTAAGAAAGTGCTATATTTAGTAATTATCAAATAATGTAATAATTAGTATATATGAAATATTTAATCTTGTTTTTATATGGTATGAGAAATAAAAAAACATGTATCTATTTTATTTTAATCATTTCTCATTTACATGCGAATATTCCTCAGACTCTAAAAAACCAAAGTAATGTCAAAGCTGCAAGATTGCATTATCATTATAAAAAATCTGAAAAATCAAAAATTCAATATATATATGATTCTACTGGTAATAAAACAGTATCTCTTAATTTCAATCGATATGGTAATATTATATCTAAAACATTTTATAATATTTCAGGGAAAAAAAAGAATTATATTTATAAAGATGATTGTGAAATAGTAGATTGTGATTTTTTTATACATTAAGTTGTAATTAAATAATTTTTATCTGATAGATTAAAAAAACTATCATACTGATGTGGATATATCCTCGAAAAACAAGTAAATTAGTACACCTCATCCGAAATACCTTTAGTGTACATATCTGAATTAAAAATGCATGGCTTCAAATCCTTCGCCAATAAGGAAGTCATGAAATTAGGGCAAGGCATAACCACGGTCGTTGGACCTAATGGGTGTGGTAAAACTAATATAGTAGATGCCATTCGTTGGGTATTAGGTGAACAGAAATATAGTATCCTGCGAAGTGGTAAGATGGAAGATGTTATTTTTAATGGTGCTGAAGGGACTAAGCCTCTTGGAGTATGCGAAGTTTCAATGACTGTTCATAATAATGCTGGAAAACTACCTATAGAATACAATGACATTGAAATTGCAAGACGTATTTACAGAAGTGGTGAATCAGAGTATTATCTTAATAAAACACAATGTCGACTAAAGGACATTATGAATTTATTTGTTGATACTGGGATGGGTGCAGATGCTTATTCAGTTATAGAACTAAAAATGATTGAACAAATTTTATCAGAAACAGCTGATGAGCGTCGTAAAATGTTTGAAGAAGCCGCTGGAATACATAAATATCGTTCTCAAAAAAAATCAACTATACGAAAATTTGAAGCTACTCATTCAGACCTTGAAAGGGTAAAAGATATTATCACTGAGGTAGAACAAAAGGTTTATCACCTAGAATTACAATTGAAAAGATTCAAACGACATGAAATACTTACTGAAACCATCGAAGTAAAAGATAAAGAGCTTGCATATATACAAATTCATCGTTTGCGTTTATATCTTTCTCCTTTGAACGTAAGAATAGATGAGTATAAAAATCTTAGAAAAAACAAATCAAATAAGTCCTCTGTTTATGAAAAAAAAATAAATCAAATGCGTGATACTTATAAAAACCAGGAAAGTGATTTAAATGATTATCAAAATCAAATGAATAAGATAAATGAAAAGAGAGATTTATTACGAAACAGAGTTCTTGTTTCAACAGAGCAGGCACGTGGCGCATTGCTAACTATTGATCGTCTAGAAAGAGAAAAAAGCAATAATTTTCAAAAAATTGAAAACCTAAAACAACTTAAATTAGATTTTGATAAAGAAATCATAGAATTAAATCCGACGATTGAAAACCAATTATATATATACAAGAATAAAAAATCTGAATTTAATGAAATAGAAATAAATTATAAAAAAACAATAGAACTGTTAGATAAAGCTCAAAACGACAGATGGGAATTACAACGGAAAATTGCTGATGAAAAATCCTTTTTTCAAAGAACAAAAGAATTAATTGAAATTAAAAAATTAGATATTTCTACTTTTAATAAAAATATTTCTTTTCAAAAGAAAGAGAGCAAACTATTAATTAATAACACAAAAATTGTTCAAAAAGAACAGGTGGCTTATTTTAAAAATATTGAAAAACAAGAAAAGAAGATTAATTCAATTGAAAAAACTTTAAATAATTTGATAAATGAACGTAATAAAATAATAGAAGAAAAACATTCATCATCGGCTATCATAGGTTCATTAAATGGTCAATTGGAATTTTATAATGAGCTAATTGATTCTGGAGAAGGTTTTCCAGAAGGAACACGATTTGTGTTAGAAAACCCAAAACTTTTTCCAAATATTTTAGGAACAGTTGCAGACATGTTTCAAGTTGATGATGTTTTTAGAGATGCATTAGAATCAGGATTAGGCGATTTATCTCATTGTCTTATTGCTAAAGATAAAGTATCTGCGATTTCTGCTATTAAAAAAGCGAATGATAATGATGCAGGAGATTTAACAATTATACCATTGAAGGAAGCTTCAGAATTCAGATTAAATAAAAAAGAAAAGCCAGAAATAGATGAAATACTAGCTCAAGCATCTGATATTGTAAAAACAAGTAAAGAGTTAAGACCGTTGGTTAATTATCTTTTGGGAGATTTACTTATTGTTCGTGATTTAAGTGCAGTGATTGATTCTAATGATTTTATAGGATGGAATATTGTTGATTTAGCAGGAACATTTTCTGGCCAGAATTTAATTTTCAAGAATAGACAAGTATCTGAGCATGGCTATATGATTGGAAGGAGAAAAAAGCTAGAGATGATTTCTTCAGAATTAATAAAACTTCAAATAAAAGAAAAAAAAATAAAAAAGAATATCAGCTCCATCTCGAATAAAATAAAGATTTTTAAAAGAGAATTGAATGAGCGAGCAATTAAATTAAATGGAATAAAGAAAAATTCTTCAGATATAGGAATGGAAATTGTTCGTAGTGAAATGATTATTAATCAGAATGAAGATAATTTAAAATCTACTCTCGGCAATCTTAACAGTTGTGAATTAGAACTTAAACATGCTGAAAAAACATTAAATACGCTTAGACCTAAAATAAAAAAAATTAATATTAAATTAAGTTTAATGCAGGATAAAGTAGACGCTGCTAACAATCATATGACTGATGCAAGGAAACAGAGAGATGATTTTCAAAATTTACTTCAAGAAATAAAAATTAAGCTTATTGAACTTGAATCTAGGAGAGATCAATTAAAGTTTAAAAAATCTTCGGGTGAAGACACTTCTGATGAATTAAAATTAAGACAAGAAAAAATTAAGCAAGAGATTAAAGAATTAAATGAAACGGAAAAAAGTCTAAAGTCAAATATAAATAAAGATGATAAAGAACTTGAAGTAATTAATGCTGAAATACAAAAACAACGTTCTGTAATGGAATTAAAACAGGAAGTTTTTAGAGAGACTTATCAAAATATAGAAGAGTTGCAAGTGAAAATGGCAGCTGAACAAAGAAATCAAGAAGAACTTCTTGAGAATTTGAAAAATTCTGAATTGGAGGCTGCAGAAACAAATCAGAGAATCAAGTCAATTCAAGATTTGATACTTGATAGATATAATTCCAAGGTTCCAGATGATATGACAGTAGATTTGTCTGAAGAACAATTGGAATTAGAAATAAAAAAAATGCAGAAGAGCATAGATAATATTGGTCCTATTAATATGGCAGTACAAGATGAATATAATGAAGAAATTGAAAGGCTAGATATTTTATCTTCTCAAAGAGATGATCTTATAGACTCAGAAGATAATCTAAGAGAAACTATTCGTCGGATAGATAAGGTAGCGAGAAAACGATTCCATGAAACATTTGATTTAATTAAGCGAAATTTTGAGACCTTATTTAATCTATTTTTTGAAGGTGGGAATGCAACCTTAATGCTTACGGGTGATCCAGATCCCTTAGATGCTAATATCTCAATTCAAGCTCAGCCACCAGGAAAAAGAAACACATCATTACGGTTGTTATCCAGTGGAGAAAAGGCACTGACAGCGATTTCTCTTCTTTTTGCGATTTATCAAGTAAAGCCAAGTCCATATTGTATTTTAGATGAGGTTGATGCTCCGTTAGATGATGTGAACATTCATAAATTTACTCGTGTGTTAGGAAAATTTTGTGATGAAACTCAGTTCATTATTGTTACTCATAATAAATTAACTATGGAAATTGCTGATTATATGTATGGAGTTACCCAAGAAAAAAAAGGAATCTCTAAACTTGTATCAGTGAAATTTGACTAATATGAACAAATTAGAATCTTTATATGTTAATCTTTTATATTTTAAATGGGTTGTGCCATTATTTATTATTTTAGGAATAACCTTTATAGGTTTGTTTTTTAAACTATTTTTTCATGTAAAAATCAAAAAGATAGCAGAGCGTTCTAAATGGAAGGTGGATGATATTATCGTATCATCTATTGAATCTCAAATAGTATTTTGGTTTTTTCTTCTTGGATTATCAATTTCATTAAATAATTCCCCTATTGGTGAAAATTATGCAATGTACATTGGAAAAATACTAAATGTATTATTGATTTCTTCTATCACTCATTCGACTGCAAAGCTAGTTGTTGGTCTCTTTAAACTATGGTCTCAAAATCAAGGCGGTGGTTTTCCATCGACAACTATTTTTACAAATATAGTTTTAATAACTGTTTATATTATAGGACTTTTAATTATTCTTGATCATTTAGATATCTCTATTGCTCCTATGCTTACTGCTTTGGGTGTCGGAGGTCTTGCGGTATCACTAGCACTGAAAGATACTCTATCTGATGTATTTGCAGGATTGCATATTTTGTTAAGTAAAAAGGTAGAGCCGGGGGATTTTGTTAGCTTAAACTCTGGTGAGATGGGATACATACAAAATATAACATGGCGTAATACTAAAATGCTTGAGAGGTCCAATAATATTATCCATATACCAAACACCAAACTATCATCTGCCATAATTAAAAATTATGATAGTGGAGATCCAAGTTTTTCTGTAAAGATACCTATTGGAGTATCTTATGATTCAGATTTAGATAAAGTAAGTAAAATTGTTATGCAAGTAGCCATGGAATTACATTCAAAAATGGATGAAATTAATAAAGACTCTCAACCGTCTTTTAAGTTTAGAGCATTTGGTGAATCTAGTATTGATTTAGCAGTGTATTTACGCGGAAATAAATATGGAGACCAGAATCCTATAATTCATGAGTTTATCAAATTAATTCATAAAAGATTTGAAAAAGAAAACATTGAAATCCCATTTCCGGTAAGAACAATTATTCAAAATAAATAATAACGTTGAAGATAATGTTAACTATTGGGGCTGTTTTTGCAGCACTAGCTGTCATAATTGGGGCATTTGGTGCACATGCTTTGAAAGATAAAGTTTCTTCAAATGATTTATCTATCTTTGAAATTGGAGTTAGATATCAAATGTATCATTCTCTAGGAATAATACTTTTAGGTCTGATTACTAATTTTATTCCGAATAATTTGATTTCACCTGTAGCTTATTTTATGCTTGCAGGCATTTTTATTTTTTCAGGAAGTTTATATTTAATAGTTTTATTTGATA